>ERZ1740060.1001-NODE-1001-length-11159-cov-10.703890_pt1 | contig 11159 bp, 6 predicted proteins | sample MGYA00581743_ERZ1740060 | MGnify/ENA primary metagenome ERZ1740060 (study PRJEB43018, sample SAMN04849235) | marine metagenome | isolation source: floating plastic debris | place: Pacific Ocean | collected 2008-08-27 | study: EMG produced TPA metagenomics...
GTGAATTAGATTATTTAGATATGAGCAAGCATGGACAACCTCCTCTTCATCTATTAAAGAAGAATTGAGATGTTGTACATGCTTTCTTAATATGCTCATGTGAAAGGATTTGCTTTAAGCAACAGTTTGATATGTCACTCAATGGTGTTTTCAACCCCCTAACATACTCTCTGTACCCCCTAACAGGCTACCCCCTAACAAAATTCCTCAACCCCCTAACAAAAAAATTTTTCGCGCTCCGCGCGATTCATAATGTTCTGGGGTAGCTTTCAAAACTCAATACGCCTCTGATTGATTTGTTTCACACTTTTTTTATGTATTAATGAAAGAATCATATGGGCAAGGTGGAAGAATATAAATCTGGTTTTATTTTCAGGCCAGTAGGTTTGTAGCCCAATTAGGTTACTTCTTTGGCCTACAACGTTGAACTCAAGTAGCCTTTTTGTAGTTGTACACATGACCCTTTAATTGAATTGATTGAATCACTGCCACGTTAACTTTTCACAATGCTGCATCTTCAAATTGATAATGTACTTTATTGTGCTGCCTTACATGTACCACAGGTTAAATTTGTCCAGTAATTTCCAGTGCATCATCGTTTACCAGATAATGTCGTGTCGATATCTACAGCGCATGTCTTTCTTTTGCAGGGGTGATAATGAAGGAAATGATCCTAACTTATATAATAAGCTACGTCAGATACTCATCGTTGGCCTGCTGATGTTGCAAAAAATCACCGGAATATCTGATACTGCAATCACATCAGTGATGCACTTTATAGTCTGCTTCATTGGAGTTTTAGGGAAAGCTCTGAGCTTTGACGTATCTGCGTTTCTTAAAATAATTCCGAAAACCCTGCATACGTGTAGAAAGCTTGTCAATTTGGATAGGGACGATTTTCATAAATATGTGGTATGCCCGAAATGCAAGTCTATTTACCCATACGAGTTTTGCATCAATCCTAACGCAAGAAAATGTACCTATGTGAAATGGCCGCAGCACAACATTCGACGTTTCCGCCAGCCATGCAATACACAGCTCTATCAAGGCAATAGCAATATACCGAAGCATATGTATTGCTTAAAGCCGGCCAGCGAATATTTGCAGACATTTGTGAGGCACAGCGACTTTGTATCACGGTGCAACAGATGGAGGAAAAGAAATATTGACAGTACTCTGCTTGCAGACATATACGATGGTAGACTATGGAAAGAAGAAGCTGATGGCTATTTAGAAAATGATCACAATTTGTACGGCCTCATAAACATTGACTGGTTCCAGCCATTCAAGCATACGACTGAACCTGTCGGTGCGATATATCTCGTTCTGGCCAATCTCCCACGTGAATTAAGGTTCAAAGAAGACAATGTTATGTTGTTAGGACTTCTACCAGGACCGGACGAGCCCTCACTTAACGTCAACACATTTATCGGTCCCCTGATTGATGACTTCATAAGACTTGAGACCGGCATAAGAATGGCTGACTCATCGCGTTTTGGGAATATATATCGCTTAAGGATATTGGGATCTTCTTCTGATTTGCCTGCAACTAGGAAACTTTGTGGCTTCATGAGTTATAGTTCAAAATATGGTGAGTTAATTTTCCAACAGCATTATTAAGTCACAAAATATGATTAAGATGTGAAGTACTTTATATAATGATGACACCTTAGATGAAGTTAGTACTAGAAAATATAAGCATTTTCACACCCTTGGAAATTAAAGTAGCTAAAATTAATTTCTAGCTATAGTTTCTAATTTCGAGAGATATTGACTAAAAATCTTTGCAGTAACTAAATACATGTAAATAAAATTTATTTGGCTTTTATATATTTTTGCATAGACTCAATTGTATTCCAATTAGGTCAATTCAACGATTTAAGCTCAATGGCAGCATCTAAAAAAATTGAAAATTTTAGCCTCTTATTCCTTTCAGGATTACAGAAGGGCTGAAAATTGCATTACTTTGTGTTGATACTCTTACGCAGTAGAAAACTTCATTGATTATTGTTTATATTTGCGTCTCTATTCTGCTCTTTTCAATAAGGAAAACAAAATTAATGGGTCTGTGTCAGATCCCACAGATGATTTACTAAGACATTAGATTGAAAACCCTCATGCCTCACCTGGCGTTTTGATAATAAACTGTAAAAGACTTCCCTGTTTGATATTCATTGCACTAAATACACTGAAAACAACCCCCTGCCTCATCACCAATAATATTATTAGTACCAGTATTTACTTAGTTTTATTGTAAAACTTAAAATCAAATGCCACGCTAAATGCATGATTTGCATGACATTGATTCAAACAGATCTTTACACTTTATACACCGAATTTTATGAGTGTCCCAACCCAGCTAAAAATGGTGTGATTATCAGCTTTTACTATAAGCGAAATTAAGGTTTTTGAATGAAATATTCTTTTGATTTTTTCTCACGCTTGGGTGCGCACGCAGCCGCAACTTTGAATATAGAATTGATTGTCTAAAATATCTGCCTTTTGACTTTTTTTGCAGGGTGCAGTAAGTGTATGAAAGTTTTCCCACGCATTGAGATACGTCCTGGAAAAACTAAAGCAAACAGCAGTGGCTTTGAAAGACACTTGTGGGGAAAACGGGACTCAGTGAAGCACAAAGAGGATGCTGAGCGGTCAAAGCATGCAGTCAACAGGGCAGACCAAAGAAGACTAGAAGCCAATGGATGCCGTTGGACTGATCTGTACCGATTGAGGTATCATGACCCTATAAGGCACCATACCATAGGTTTGTAGTATTTATCATCAGTTGTTGCACCAGACATATCTCACTTGGAATGCTATTCAAATCGCCATAACTATAGTCGGGCCATGAAATGCATCTAGGGTTGGAGAGCTGAAAATAACCGTAGAATCTCAGATAATCATAAAAAATAGGAGCATGTCATGCCTCCTTTACTTGAATGGTTAAATACCACATGCCTGTAATCTTCTGGTGCTGTTGCAACATGGTGATGCGATTTTATGGGGTACCACAATGTATCAATCCTGGTTGTAGATTATCCAAATTCCTGGGAGGTGTAAGACCTTATGATAGACACATAAGATCAATGCCAACGCTGTTCATGTTGATTTCAGCGTTACCTCTAGCAAAACAGTGTTAGCCTCTTTGACATTAATAAAAATCTTTCCTCTCCATTTTAGATGTCATGCACAATATGTACCTCGGCATAGCAAAAACCGTGACTAAACACTATATAAAAACTCATATAATTCCAAGTGACAAACTTGAGACACTCCAGAATGGAATCAACAAAATCCGAGTTCCGTCATCCGTTGGCAGAATTCCAAAAAAGATTGCTGCAAACTTTTCGTCTCTTACCGCAGATCAACTTAAGAACTGGGTCCTCATCTACAGTCCGCTTGCGCTACGAGAAGTGCTACCTGAAAAACATTACCGCATGTGGATGGTTTTTGTGCACGCTACAAAACTTATCACAAGGAAGGTGGTTTCTAAAGCTGATATAAGGTTAGCAGATGGGCTGATTCTCCAATTCTGCACCTCTCTTCAGGCAGAGTTTGGGGAAGCATTCATCACGCCGAACTTCCACATGGCTTGTCATCTTGCAGATGTGATTTTTGACTTTGGACCTGTTTACTCCTTCTGGTGCTACAGTTTTGAGCGGTGAGTTTTCTAATAGTTGGATTCAGAAAAAAATGTGATCCATTACAACAGGATAAAAATAAACACAGAATTTACTTTAGCGACTTGGCTAAGAATAGCGAAATCTGCATAATTGATTTGTGACAAATATTGAATTTAAATTTCTAATTATATATTAGCTGTCATTGGAAGACTTGTGATAATCTAATAAAAAGTGGAAATTGAATTTTATTAATTTTGCCATTGTGAAATAGCTAAATTTAAATCCCAACAATGTAGATTACTTTGGGATTCTAGATATTTGAATATCTGAATACTAGATTTACAAAAATGTAAGTGAATATACGGAAGCGATAATTATAAGTGGCTGTCAATCAGCCCAAAAGTGTGGATAACTAGAGCACTAATTTTCTTGCACACCTTGACAATGCACTGCTATATAAACAATGGCCTGCTACATAAACAAACCATAGCTTGTTGTAACATTCGAAGAAGTCATTCAGAAGAAGACCCAGGAAATGCTGAGGTCATAGGGTTCATGAGCAATCCAATGGATTTCGTTTGTACTTTCATCTGTATAATCAGTACTGCGTAAGGCCACATCAAATAGTCAGACAGAACAGGGATTACATTCTGTAATGCATATTCATGTATGGATTTGGTTATCGATCCTGTTGATGACTTTCAATATTGTTCTAAGTTTCTGTATTTACAATGGCCAGAACAAGAAAAAGTTTAAAAAACAGCCATGGCCCATGGTTACAGAAATGCAAATCTTTGGCATAAGTGAATAATTTATATGCATATATATGTGTACAATCAATGTAAATGCTTGTTGTCTGATTTGCAATCTAGGTTTTGAGGTCAGGATGTCCAAAACACAGCATGCCTTCTTTAATGTGTATATTCTTCACCCCTTTTATGACCTATATTGGCTCTCAAGTTAAATCGACATTTGCGTATTATGGCATGGGTGTTTATCATTGTTTTGAATATTATGATTATTCTAGCCTAACTACCAGTCAAAGTATCTCTGCAAAATAATGTCCTCATGATCGTTGACAATCCGATGACAATCGATATTTGTTAACACCCTTTTATTACTGGTATTCTGCTTTTGAAATTAACAGATGATGACCAATCAAACCAGCGCCAATTGAAGGTAACCTGCTTTTCTCAACTGTACATTATTTTTACAGTCCTGTATTGTGTAGATACATTTTTTCCACACTATTTTCAGCTACAATGGAATGCTAGGCGATTTCACTGTGAATAATCATAACATCACACAACAAATGATGAGGAAATTCCTAACAAACAGCCAGCTTACTCACTCCACATGGTCAACTGAGGTAATGGAAGATCTGGAAACCTGTCTGCCAAAAACTGAGCAAAACAGGGGGACTCTCAGGTCTGTTTGCTCTGAAATTGAAAATCAGCACTCTGTTTCGCATGCAAACAATCTGGATGGCATCTCATTCTTTCTCCTAATAGATGACTGTGAAATGATTCGCCTGCCTGAACGCAGAATAAAGAAACAGCTCAGTGAGACTGAGTATCGCCTCTTATCATCCATGATTACAAAGCTTGGTAGAGAGGAAGCAGGGGCCAAACTGCTACATCAAGTAGAGAGTATGGACTCATTATTATTCAGAGGGGAGCCGCTACAAATTGACCGTAAAGATAAAGTCAACTGCAACATAGTGCAAGCAAAGTGGCTCAAAAGGGGTTTTAACCACCAAATTTCCCCTTGTGAGAAGTTTGCCAGGTCTGGAAGCATCAGCCAGATTCTCTCCACTCAGCACCGTACCGCCGAAGGTGTCCTGAAGCATCTAATAATTTTAAAAATCGACTGGTTTTCTTGGTATGAGCAACCTCATGTTTTGGGACAATCAATGGATGTCTATCACAAACATTTTGTTGGTGAGGGTGACTATTCATATATGCCAATCCAGCGTGTCATTTGTAAGTGTGCAACACATGTGATTAAGCACAATAACATTGACCTTCGTGTCACTATTCCCTTGCTTGGAAAGTGGGGCATGTGATAGCGTTAACAATAATTGCCAACAATTATTGTGAAGCTGTTTGGAGGAATTTATACATTGGCACAACAGTTAGTTTTACAAACACATTGCATTGCCTAGCATTTACATCGTAATTTTAATTTTCCCTGTAGTAGTATCTAAATGGGATAAATAACAGCTGCTGTCCATTATTATTTTCCCTATCACTAACCACACTCCTTTATTGTTGGCATACTGATGAATGATTTCTCACGAGGTACATCACTTTTATCTTATTATTAGTAGTCAAGCTGTTTATTTTACACATTTTTATCATGGAAATCGGGTTTAAATTTCACCAGTTTAAGCTAAATACAGCCACTGAAAATATCAGAACCTACAATATGTACATTTACTTTGTTCATATAAGACTTTATCACACACAGAGTACCGGTACATACTGTCTCAACAATGTGTGTGTTATGTTATTTTCTTGCTCCCTATCATGTATCAGCAATTTGCCAATCACTCAAAAGCAGCAAAAACAAAAAAAAACTACAAGAATAGAAAAGGCTAAATTTAGGCTTTTTGACTTGCTTGGTTTCAGGAAAATAAATTAGAGTACTATGCAAGCATGCATTTATTATTTTTTGCTGGTTCCTTGATTTGTCATGAGTAGGCCAGCGGCTGTCTCTGTGGGTATTTACCAACAAGGGATCATTTTTTAGTGATAATGGCTTTTTGAGTACAGCTTTTAATTAGGGCCAACCTATCTCATATATATTATCATTGCCTTTGCACCTGGCACACAATTACCATTGCGTGCACTGTCTTTGGAAAACAAGTCTAAAAGTGTTGTTCTGTAAACCACAAATAACCAAATTTTATTACAGGAAATTTATTACCACATGCTGTCAAATGCCTTTCCTATTGAGACACCAGCAGTTAAATTGATTTTTGGGGTTTCAATGCAGCCAAAAATGCCAAAATATTTGGGATAGGCGGCAATTGCAACAATCTCTGTATGATTCATTCCTTTTCAGTCATCAACACGTACTTGAGAAAGAGCTTGTCAGGAGACTGAATTCTTAACTTCTTGTTATCCAGTCAATTTAGCAATGGCAATAATTCCGGTGTTATAATGGTCCATCTTTGATTCAAGTTTCAATCGACCCATTGTCAGCAGTTATTTATTACAGATTGTGTGAATTTTTAATATCAATATCAATCCAATTTATCGAGAACAAAGCAATGTCATGAGTAATACCGGAACATGCTTGTGCATGCCATTTTGTTCAGCTGCTCACATTGAGAAAAATCATAAACGCGGTGTACACATTACTTCTTCTGTGCTTTGTGAAAATTATCTTTCCCAAAAATCGACACTAGCTGTTGGCCCAGTGAAGCTTGGGATAATTGGCTGAATGAAGCCAAGGCGGTCACTTTGTGAGAATCCTAATCCGATAATCTTTGTGGAAAATAATGAAGTTTTATGTCGGCATATAGGCCTAATTGAGGGCCCCCATAATTTTATATGTGTAGATTTTTCAAAGTGACATAAAAGATTTGCATAGCCCAAAAGATACCATACAACGTCAAGGTTGAAATGTTGATGATGCTTCAGGTTGTTATCACTTGTAGTGTACAGGTGTTTTTAGTTATTTTTTATAATTCAGCGCAAACTTAAAAACTGATGATCATAAATTGCTATAATAGACTATAGCCCACAAGAAACCTTATACCAATAACAAGTCAACAAGAATAGACAAAACTATATTTTGGCATTTTTAGAAGTTACGCTGCGCAGGCACCAGAACATCGTAAAGATACAGTGAGGCGTCATAATTATTCATAATCCTGATAGGATTAGCTAAAAATATGATTGTGCCATTCTAAATAATTACACACAGCCTAAGCTTTGAGATAATGAGGAAATGAGACAATATTGGAAATACATTATTTAGATAATTTTGCTTGTCCTGGTAGACCTATTTCATTGGGATACAGACTGTGGCCTTTGTGGTAAAATATTTACAGATCATGATGTCTTTTTCATAGTTTTCAGTCATCGCATGACCAAGGACATGACAGGACATGTCAAACAAGCAAAACTTCATGTGGGTAAGATTTGCAGGCATAGTTTTGATGTGCAGCCCACTTTGCTTCCTTTTTAGCAGGAATGTTACGTTTCTAAGAGTTTTAATCATCAATTCACTGCATGTTGTGCAGCACCTGTCATTCGTGTTTCCAATATTTATATTTTGCTGTTATGCACAGTTATTACAGTTTGATTTTTTGAGAATAAAGGTGGTACAAAATTATTTCATTTATTGTGGTAACTAACATCTCAACAATAAAAAGTCATGACAGCAAAACTTTAATTAAAAATTTCATTATGATCGCCACGAGAAAAAGCCCAACAACAAAAGAAAATATTACAATGCTGAGAAATTTAGACCATACACAGTTGATTAATTACATGAGGCAGTTCGTATAGGCTGATAGAATCTAGTATTTATTTTTGCTTTCGGGAGCGAAGGGAGGGTGAGGCCTCAACTCTCTTTTTTTCAATGTTCCGAAACTCATCTAGCGATGCAAAAGCTGCAGTTTTGGTTGGTGTCCGCCATATAGGTCTTTTTTTACGGAGCACCATTTGTCCATCCTCCTCTCCTGATTCGAGGTCAGACATGTCGTCTGCTGTCATTTCTTTCATCAAATCTTCATGCAGACTGCGCTCTTTGCTGACTTTTCTGCGACCGAGAAACGCATCATGGCGTCGAGCGGATTGCCGGCGTTCCTTATCATGGTCGCGTGTGTCGTCACTTTTTTCTTTTTCACGACGCCTTTCTAAACTGTAGCGGGATCGTATTGCGATGTTCATGAGCTTGGCAGATTTGTCCGGATGCGTTTCTTGCAGTCGCTTTAATAGCTCCGCTTTCACCATATTATTGTTTTGACTAGAGTAAGGCTCAGCTAAATTGAATTTGACATGAAACTGTGGATAGGCTATTTTGATTGTAGCCGACAGCTCTTTGTCTACTTTCTGGTTATTTGTTGAATTAGAGTTCACCATCGTTTCACGCTGAAGTCTGGTGTTTTCAGCTTCTAGCTCTTTGACCCTCAACTCAAGAGCTTCAATCTTTTGAGATTTTGATTCTAGTTCCTTTGTCAGCACATCATTTGTATTGACTAGCGTGTTTATCATTCCTAGCTGGCTTTGGTTGGAGCTATTTAGTGAAGTGTCAGCAGTGCAATCATCGTAGCTATGCTGGTCCTCAAGGCGCCAGTAAGAAGTGCTCTCATCCATGTTCTGGTATACTTTTGACCCAGATGCCCCTAACAAAATGCAAGAAAAGACTTTTGAAACAACACACAGAGTAATGAAAGTGAAAAAATAAAAGGGATAATAAATCAATACAATTGACTGCATTAACCTAATAACAATGACAATAAAATATTGCATGAATTAAAGAATTTTTTTGGTAACCATGCCAGTTACACATTACAAATATTGGCAACATTTATGTTGAGTAACAATGTACACAACATTTCAATATTGTCAAACCTTAGTTTGATAGAGGAAATGGTAGAGAAATGGAGTAAATCAATACCAATACCAATTCTCTGTGCATGTAAAAACAGATGCCGCTCGGTGAGCGGATAGAAAACTGCACAAAACTGTCCAAGAGACGTTTGTATTTGCTTTTGATTTAGGTGGTCGATAGTGTTAACGGTTTGTCTTACAATAGCCGATGAAAACATGATTTCAGTTAGTAATTTTTATAGGCTGCGGCAGCATTTCGAAATAAGTGAATCCAAGTGAAACACTAATTGCCCAAAAATACAAAATTAAATCATTAAATTACTGCCAGATTGGTACTGTTCTGCCACACACATTTTTTTCTAGTCTCCAATATGAGACAGACTACAATATGCATAAATGTAATAAAAATGGTCTGCAAGTGATTGTATATTAATTTTACGCCATACCTTGATTAATTTTTGAAGATCGAGTTGATGAAGGAGTGGAAGAGCTATGCCCCAAATTACTTGTCACTAAGTCAGCATCAATAGTTCGTCCTGGTTTGTCTTTCTGAATGGATATAACTTTTGATTTGGACTTAGGTGTTGATCGCTTCATGTTGCAATGCAGGCTACACACAGAACACACTTCTTTGAAAGAATACTCCTTGTGAAAGTCAAAAGAATGGATCCAAAAATGTTTTCCACTGAGTTTTTATATCTTATTTTAATGAGGTGTTTACAAGATTATCCTCATTAATTTACTATGACTGTTATGATAGCAATATGCTGAGAACTACAATCATTCATGGTTTTCCCTGTTTGAGGAATTGGATGGTGTATGTGTACGCCCCCCATCTATAAGCTAGGATTTTAGGCTAATATGAAATCTTTGTTTACTATGAGTTTGCAGTCATTCACTCTTTGAGTTTGTAGCTGTCAGGTCACATAACGTAGTACATCACCTCAATCATTAGCATTATCATAATAAACGACACCGAAGTTCTAACATGGATAATTCGCAACAAACGCCAACTACAAAGGGATCCTACCGTTCAAGGAAAAATAAGTGGCGCCGTAGACGAGACATGATATCAGAGGAACTAAAATCAGCACTCTTCAACCCACATCGGAAGGTGAGTGTTTTTTGGAGCTTGATGTACATTTGCACTGTTAACAATTTTGTAATTAGAATCATTGCTCGGTGCATTACAATTCAATTGGTACAGTAACCATGTTGATGCAGTTTAGTTTAATTGAGCTGCTGGTGTCCAGCCTTTCTATTTTGAGGCAGACTTTATAGTTAAATAAGCTTCAATTAGCCCACTGCTTGGATTCCCATTTCTTGATTGTTTAAGTTCACATTCATTATGTGAAGAAAGAAAGAAAGAAGCTTATAAGCTATTTTAATAATTGTGCATGCCATTGTTGCTAGTCTTAGTGATGGCCTTGTGAAGATGCTGGTGTCACTAAAACATTGTATCAATACCTACTAATTTTTCTACATGTATGTGTGTGGTTGCTTTTAATTACTGGCACAACTTTCAACTGAATAATGTTGATAATCATTGATCAGTATTTGCTATATCTAGTTGCCAAGCCTACCTCACAAAAGAAGTTCTCTTTGCTTTGAAAATTACAGGTACTCATCATAGTGTTTGATGATCTATCTTTGTTTTAGATTATGGATTTTAAATTGAAGAAAGAACAGGACTATTATGGAATCAAGATTGATATGATATCAGGGAAATCGTATGTGTCACAGGTCAATTCTGAAACTCATCAACTTAAAGTCGGTAAGTACCTATATGCATGTAATGCATATGAGCTTTTCAGGTTGCTGACTAACCAGTTAAAATCAGCTAACCCTTTTGCCAGATCGAGGTACATGTATGATGACCATGTACTTTTTTCAGTATTTCACTGAGGCATGATCACTGGGTTCGGTGTGCAGGCTTTGCGTAAAATTAAATAAATTAATTTATAAATAC
>ERZ1740060.1002-NODE-1002-length-11152-cov-22.503469_pt1 | contig 11152 bp, 7 predicted proteins | sample MGYA00581743_ERZ1740060 | MGnify/ENA primary metagenome ERZ1740060 (study PRJEB43018, sample SAMN04849235) | marine metagenome | isolation source: floating plastic debris | place: Pacific Ocean | collected 2008-08-27 | study: EMG produced TPA metagenomics...
CCGACGTTCCTTGAGCGGCGTCGAAAGGAAGATCTGTAGCCCAGTTTCAGAGAATGGGTCTAACACCAATGCTGCAACTCACAACGATGGGACTCTCTCGATTTGTCCTGCGTTAGCGAGTCTGCTCATTGATGTGGACCCTCTAATCCTTGCCGGGTGCGCCAATGATGAGCGATCGCGTCCCGTCGGGCTACCCAAACCTGCTCATGCTGCCGCACATGTTCGAGAAATCTCTGGAGCGCCCAGATCCGACCTGGACGGCCAATGATGCGGGGGTGGAGGCCCACTGTCATCATGCGGGGACAGCGTTCTCCTTCCTGATACAGCCAGTCAAAGCTGTCGATCAGATAGGTGGCAAAGTCCTGGGCGAGGCGAAACGTTTCAGCATTGGTGAAGCGCATGTCGTTAGTGTCGAAGCTGTAGGGCAATACGAGATGTGGGTGGCCTGACACCTCGACAAAGTAGGGCAGCTCATCGTTGTAGGCGTCGGAATCGTAGAGAAATCCACCGTGTTCGATGAGTAATCGGCGCGTGTTGGGCGTACTGGGAGACTTGGTGTGCCAACCGACCGGCGTCACGCCCGAGGCTTGCGCGATCGCCCTCACCGCTTTCGCAATGGTTTCCCGCTCCTCGTCTTCTGTCATATACACCAACGATTCCCAGCGGTAACCGTGGCAACACAGCTCATGTCCGCGCTTCACGGCTTCCTGCGCCATCCAGGGGGAAATTTCCACGGCGCGACCACAAACATTCATGGTGGCTTTGATGTCGTAGCGATCGAACAGGTCTAAAACCCGCCAAAACCCCACCCTCGCCCCATACTCGAAGTGGGATTCCATCGCTCGGTCAGGCACTCCTTCGGTCTCTAGAACAATTTCATAGACCGCTTCATTCCGCTCATCCCCGGCGGAGATGGCTAACTCGGCTCCCTCCTCTAAATTCAAAACGAACGAAATCGCGACGCGGGCATTATGCGGCCATCGAGCATGCGGTGGATGTGGCCCATAGCCCCAAAAATCGCGGAAATACTGTGCAGACATACGCGATCGCCTGATGTAAATCAACGTGAATTCGGGATAACGACTTTCAGCCAACCAGTTACCCCAATCTCTTCCACGGAGGGGTGCCCGCAGAGCGGGGTGGGTCTAAATGTCACTGAAAACTGTTGAAAAACCCACCCCTCAAGCCCCTCCCTAGGAGGGGAATACGTCCCTGACTTTTACGAAAGATGCGAGGCAAAGCTTAACCCGAACTGATGCAAACCAGCTAATTAGAGAGAGTCGTGGCGATATCCGTGGGGGCTCACCGGAGGCAAGACGTTGAACGGGCACGGCACCCGGTTGCCGAATGATAGCTCAGGGCAAATTCGTGGATTGAAAATGGTCGCCATAGCCCCGAATCGCTTTTTTCTCCGGCGATCGATAGGTGAGTTGCTTGCTGGTGAACTTACCCAGACTCACCAGCGATTCGGCCATTTTGACCGCCGCTGCCACCGAGTCGATAAAGGGCACCCCGAGCCGCTCTTCCAGTTGCTTTTCTAAACCGCTCATGCCAGCACAGCCTAAGCAAATGGCTTCCGCACCATCTTCTTCAATCGCCAATTTACTCGCAGCGGCTAAGACTTCGACGGTGTGAGCGCGATCGTTTTCCGTATCCAGCACCGATAGCGAAGTGGTACGCACGGAGGCACATCGCTCCGTCATGCCCGCTTTCTGGACGGTTTTTTCAGCCATGTCCCTGGCTCGGTGGAGCGTCGTCACCACACTCCATTTTGCCGCCAGCATGTTGGCGACATAGAGACTCGCCTCGGCAATGCCCACTACCGGTTTGGCGGTAATTTCCCGTGCGGCCTCAATGCCCGGATCCCCCCAGCAAGCCAGAATAAAGGCGTCCGCATCGGCATCCAAAATGATCTGTTCTAAGATGCCAGGAATGGCCAGATACTCGTCATAAAAGCCCTCGATCGAAATCGGGCCCACGTTAGGCGTGACGGTGATGATTTCCGTATGAGGGAACTTCGCAGCCTGCGCTGAGGCATCAATATTCTGGGTCATCGGCTCACAGGTGTTGCCGTTGATGACCTTAATGCAGCAGCGGGGGGTAACGGTCATAGGAATTTCGTTGAAATCAAAGATTTTAAGGGTTGCCGTCTCCAACTTAATCGAGCGACTGGAGGCGAACTGTAGGGGATTAACATAAAGACAGTTGCGCGATCGCGAGTTGCTCACAATGGTGCAAGCCCAGCCTCAGCTCAAAACTTTTGAAGACTTCCTCCGTTACACCGAGGGCACTGACGCCTATTACGAACTCACTAACGGAGTCCTGATTGAGATGCCTCCTGAGTCATACGAAAATCTTCGTCGAGCACTCCAGCTATACGATTGGCTGCGGACGTTGGTCGATAGTCAGCAAGTTTGCCCCCAGGGTTTGGCGATCGCGGTCCCCGGTCAACCGAAAAATCGCTATCCCGACCTGACGGTGCTGCGGCCAGAACATCCAGAGCAGATGCGAACATTCGGTCAGGCCGCCATCACGCTTGACATGGCGCCGCCGCTGCTAGTCGTTGAGGTGGTTAGCCCCGGTGCGGAAAACCACCGCCGCGACTATTTTGAAAAACGTAATCAGTATGAATGGCGGGGTATTCCCGAATATTGGATCGTCGATCCAATCCTGTCGCAAGTAACCGTTCTCTCCCTCACCGCAGCAGGCTATGAGGAAGTGATTTTTACCGGAGATGAAACCGTTCAGTCACCAACTTTCCCGGACTTGGCGGTGAGTGCTGCTGACATACTGACGGTGGGCTGATCAAGAATCCCCAGTTGCCTAAGTAGGTAAACACAATCATCTTGTAGACGGGTTTTCTCCTCAAGGAGACGCGTTGCGAACGACTCCGCTCAACCCTCAATGTTTTACTTGGCAAGCAATATAAGCTGATTGAGCGGAGTCGAAATCAGCGACCGGCTTAACACTTAATTCGGCCCAGTTCCCTAAGTCCAGCTTGAAGGAGCTGGCTAATTTTTGGCAAAACCGGGGTGCTGACGACACTACGCCGCCATCTTGTGACGCAAAGCTGCCGTCGCCTGTTCATCAATGGTCATACTGACCGGATTAATCACGACACCATAATCTCGTTTCGCCGACTCAACACTGACAAATTCGTCCAGCACATCTTCCAGCACGAGGGCCGGATCACGCTCTAGCGGCTTGCCATAACCGCCACCGCAGGGGCTCACCGTCCGCAGCGTATCGCCCAGCTTAGTTTTGCGGCAGGGAAACTTTGAGGGTAAATCTTCCGCCGTCTCGTTATAAGGATTGAAAACTTGGACCGCACCGGGAGTCCCGTCTTTGCCGTCAAAGATGCCCCAGGGAGCGTATTTATTGCCCTCGCCTTCCAACGACATCTGCCCCGGTGCGAGGAACTGAATATCGCGGATGGAGCCCAGGCCGCCCCGATACTTGCCCGCGCCGCTAGCGTCTTCAATGAGTTCGTAGCGGGTGACTCGCAGCGGCAGGTGGGCCTCAATGTCTTCGATCGGGTTGTTGCGCGTATTGGCGTAGAGGGTATCGACCCCATCCATGCCGTCTTTGCCATAACGGCCCCCGTAGCTGCCCTCGGTGATGTCCATGTAGACCCAGTAGTCTTCGTCTAGCGCCCCGCTGTAGGAAGCGACTTTGATGTTGCCAATGCCGCCGCTCACGTTTTGGGGGGCAACTTGGGTCAGGGCTTTCATCAGCGTGTCGGCCACGATGTTGCCAGGACAGCAGCGAGCAATCACCGGAGCCGGATAAATCGGGTTAGCCAAACAGCCTTTGGGGGCAACGATGTGAACGGGGCGGGTGAGGCCAGAGTTTTGCGGGACGTACTCCATCAGGGCCGTGTCGAGCAAGACCGATCGCAGCGTCACAAAAATGGCGATGTCTACCGTGCCGACGAAGGGCATATTGATGGGGCGATCGTCCACCTGCGGTGCCGTCCCCGTCAGGTCAATGGTCATATCGCTACCGTCGATGGTGACGGTGACGGCAATCTTCAAGTCTTTTTTGCCCGGATCCGGATCGTCGAGAAAGCCATCAATGAAGCCCTTAGCATGGTATTCGCCATCAGGTAGCCGCGCGATCGCCTGCCGCATCATTCGTTCGGAGTACTGCATCAGCTCTTCGCTGGCCGCCAGAACCATATCTAAGCCGTACTGTTCCACCAATTCTAAAAAGCGCTGTTCGCCCACCCGGCAGGCGGCAACTTGCGCTTCGATGTCGCCGACCACGACGTTGGCACTGCGGATGTTTTGCCGCAGCATCCGCCACACTTGGCGATTCTTTATCCCTTTCTCGTATAGCTTGACGGCTTTAAATTGCAGGCCCTCAGCAAAGGCATCTACCGCATCCACGATGCCGCAGCTCCCCGGAGACGATGAGCCGATGTCGAGATGGTGAGCCGTGGTAAAGGAGTAGCCAATCAGGTCGTCGCCCTTAAAGATGGGGATGCCGATACCAATATCGGGGCCGTGGGAAGCGCCGTAGTAGGGATGATTGTGGAGAATCACATCACCGGGATAGAACTCTTCCCCGTCTTCTGCCATCGCCTTCAAGACACCGCGCATGTAGCCCGGAATCGGCCCTAACTGTAGCGGCGTGCTGTAGGCGCATTCCGCTAGCTGCTGACAGTTGGCATCTAAAATGGCCGCGCCAAAATCCTCGGACTCGCGGATGATGCTGGAGTAGGACATGCGCGCGAGCTTGTGGCCCATTTCTAGCGCAATGCCGTTAAGGGCACCGGCGACCACTTGGGCCGTTACCGGATCAATTTTGGGCAACTGTCGAGGCTGGGGCAGAGAAACTGTCATGGCAGATTGGGGTGAAGGGCCGCTCTTTTGTTCTTGCTTTTTATACAGGGGGGCGGTTGCTGCTGTCGTAACTTGCACTACGGGAGCGAGGAGATGCTCAGACCTTGGCCATGTCCAGAGCTAGTGTTGAGCCGTCAGGAAAACTCAAATTTGTAAGTTGGAGGTGGCTGAGGCTGCGATCGCCCCTGCAACTGCACCCTAAACCGCGACTTCCAGGGTCTCCCGCTGTTCTGATTGCGGTTCGGTCGCTAGACGAATTCGCAAGTTACCATTTGCTTCTACGGTGGTATGGCTGTGAGGCGGCAACAAAACAGTGGAATCTTTTTGGAAGATCACCGCTGGGCCTTCAATCTCACCGCCGCTGGGTAGGCGATCGCGCTCAAAGAAGTTGGTGGAATATTTCTCTAGCTGACCGTTCACGCGGAAATAGGTGACCGCCGTTTTCAGCCACGCAGCTTTGACATTGCCCTCAGCGGGCACGGGCAGACCGGCGAGCTTCGGCATGGGGCCGGTGCCGGTAACGCGCAGGGTCACCAGTTCGACCGGATTTTCAGGGAAGGCATGGCCATATTCGGCAGTGTGTAGGTCATGGAACTGCTGCCACACGCTTTGCCAAGCAGCTTCGTCCAGCTCGCCATTGGGCACGATCGCCCGCAGTTCGTACCCCTGCCCCACATAGCGACAGTCGGCAAACCGTTGCAGCGTCATCTGGTCTGGGGTGAAACCGTCTGCTCGGAGCTGGTCGATGACCTGATCGGCCAACGCCTGCAAATCAGCATTGAGCTTATCCAGCTGGGGGTCGGAGCTGAGGGTAAATTCGTTTTGAATCAGGTCGTGCTTCAGGTCAGTGGTGAGCAGTCCCATCGCCGAGGTAATGCCGGGATAGCGGGGCACGATGACTTCGGGGATGCCCAGCGATCGCGCCACTTCCGCCGCATGAAGCGGCCCCGCTCCTCCTTGCGCCACGAGAGCAAACTGGCGCGGATCTTGCCCTTTTTGAATGGTGCGGGAACGAATGGCGTTCGCCATGTTGTTATTGACGATGGTGAGAATGCCCGCTGCGGTTTCGTACAGATCGAGGCCGACGCGATCGGCTAGGGCTTGGACAGCGGCAAAGGCTTGGTCGGGATAGATCGTCATTTCGCCGCCGAGGAAATGTTCGGGGTCAAGACGATTCAGCACCACGTTGGCATCGGTGACCGTGACCTCCGTGCCGCCTTTGTCATAGCAAACGGGCCCCGGTTCGGCTCCAGCACTGCGCGGCCCGACGCGAAACGCGCCGCCGTCATCCACATAGGCGATGCTACCGCCCCCCGCACCAATGGTATGGACATCAATCATCGGCACCATGACGGGGTACCCCGCAATCCAGGTGTCGCGGGCGGTGGCTTCGGCAAAGCCCCGCTCGGTGACAATCCCGATGTCGGTGCTAGTGCCCCCCATATCAAAGGTGATGAGGCGATCGCGCTTTGACTGTGCGCCTGCGGCTGCCCCCCCGAGCACTCCGGCGGCGAGCCCGGACAGCAGTAGCGTCACGGGTTGTTCACCGGCCACTTCGGCAGTGGCTACGCCGCCGTTGGAGCGCATAATGTGGAGTTCGCCCCGCCCGGCTTGTGCCTTCAAACTACGGCTGAGGTTTTGGATGTAGCGCTTCACTTTGGGGCCGACGAAGGCATTGATACAGGTGGTGGTAAACCGCTCAAACTCCCGGAACTGAGGAAAGATACTGGCGCTGGTGGTAATGAAGGCGTCAGGGAAAAGTTCCTGGGCCAGTTCGGCGACGCGGTCTTCGTGGCGGGAGTCGAAATAGGAGTTAAGGAAGCAGATCGCGACCGACTCCACTCCGGCGGCTTTGAGTTCCAGAATGGCGGCGCGGGCGGCGTCTTCATCCAAGGGCGTCAGCACTGCGCCCCGTGGGTCGAGCCGTTCGGGGACGACTTTGCGATCGCGCCGCTTCACCAAAGGCCGCGCCTGCCAGGGAATGTCTTGCATGATGGAGTAGTGCTGGGGGCGCTGGTGGCGACCAATGTGGACAATGTCGCGGTAGCCTTCGGTGGTGATCATGCCAGTGCGGGCGCCGTCGTGGGTGAGCAGAGTATTGGTGGCGATCGTGGTGCCGTGGAGCACATGTTCAATGTCGCCGTAGTCGGCTTGGGCCATAGCACACAGGGTTTGGATGCCCTGCATCATGCCGATGGAGGGATCGTCAACGGTAGTGGGAACTTTGTGAATCCAGGTCTGCTGCTGGGCCACATCGGCCAAGATCAGATCGGTAAACGTGCCGCCAATATCCACCCCGATGAGTTTCATGTCCGCTCTCCTCACATGCCAATGTTGCCTCGGATTCTAGGGAGGGACAGTAGGGGCAGAATGTTCAGCTTGCACGTTTGGGGCGATCTCGGAGTAACTTGCTCTTTGAACGGAAAATTCTCACGTTCTATCGATGTCGGAATAATATGCAGAAAGCTTCTCGCGATCTACCCAGATCTGCCTGATCGCAAGAAATTTTCTCGCGATCCACCCGAATCGGGATGATATACGGAAACTTTCTGTCTAATAACATTGTTAGGTGGCTTCGTACAAAGGCATTGCACTTGTTCTTGGAAATTATCGATCAATGTAAAAACTTTAGGAAGAGAGCACTCCAGTAGGCGTTTCACGGGGGATTTTCAAGTTTTAATAAAAGGAACGCCTTAACAAGAGAATAGTGATGATAGAACCGATTACGACGGCTTTAATTTTAAGTTTGGCGGTGCAGAAGTTTGCTGAAGGCGCATCGGGAAAAACGGCTGAAAAGCTGATTGAGCAGCTGTGGACGGCAATCGCCAATCGCTTTAAGGGACGCAAGAGGACGGAGGAAAATTTGGCGGTGATCGCGGCAGCGAAGGGAAATGCTCCAGATGCACAGAAGAAGGTGGAGACAGTTTTAGAGGCGGAGTTTGTCGAGGATGAGGATTTTCGGGCAGAGCTAGCGGAGATCGTTACTCAGATCCAGAAAGTAGAACCGGAGCGCGTGCAGCAAATGCTCGTAGGCATTAAGACGAGCAAGGGGATCAAAGCCAAAGATTTAAGCCAAGAGGCAATGGGTGTAGCGGATCAGCAAATGCTGGTCGATGTGGAAACAGAGGGTTTGGAATTTGACAATTTGACTCAGAAACAGTGAACCCATGACTGATCCACAGCCCACTCCTCAGCAAATTGCGCTTCAGAACGTCACAGCCAACGTGATTCGGATTGGCAGCATTACCCAGACAATTCACTACACCCAGCGAACCAAAGCCCTCAGTTCTGTAGTGAATGAGGGCTTGCCGCCCTTGCCCAAGGATGAACTCTGGCAGACCCGTCAGCAAGAAACCCAGTTGCGGCAGTGGTTAGCCATCCAGAAGTTGCGTGTAATTGGTCTGGAAGGAGCCGGAGGTTATGGTAAGTCGGCAACGGCAGCGAAGGTGGTACAAACCCTGGCAACCTCGTCAGATTCTGGGTTTAAGCGGCAGCCGTTGTGGGTCAATTTTCAGGAACCCATCGCCTTTGGCACCTTTGCCCGCTGGGTGATTCGCACATTGGTAGGAGAAGTGGCGTATGACCAGCGGCGGGAAGCCTACGAGCAACTGGATGACGCGGCGTTGGTGCAAGAGTCGCTGAATCATCTGACCCAGCATCCCTGTGTATTGGTAATGGATAACCTGGAAACGTTGTTCCAAGGGGAAGCACTCTGGCAACCCTATGGCGAGTTTTTGGATGGGTGGTTGGGGCGGAGTGGGGGGGGATGTCTGCTACTAACCAGTCAGTATCGGCTGGAATTGCCATCGGCCAATGCGTGGACTTGGCTGCCCCTGCGGGGATTAGACCAGGCACAAGGAGTGGCGCTGTTGCAAGGGGAGGGCGTGATTGGGAAGCAAGCGGATCTGGAAGCGTTTGTCGAAGCGGCAGATGGGCACCCGTTGCTGTTGACGTTGGCGGTAAATTTGCTGAAGCGGCAGGAAAAGGAAGATTTTGAGCAACCGGAGATTTTGCGGTTAGGGCGTAGTGGGGTAGAGCTACTGCGGGGCATTGTTGAGTCCCACCGGGGAGATTCGGAAGCGAGCGTGGGCAAAGTGTTGGATGCCAGTTTTGAGCGATTGTATCCGGCGTGGCTGCGGGTTTTGCTGTGGCGCTTAAGTGTGGTGCGGCAGGGGTTTGGGCTGGAAATGGCACAGGTAATGGTAGATGAGGCGGTGGAACTCCAGCAGTTGCGCTATTTGGCGCGCTGGAGTTTTGTACAGGAAGCAAAACTTGATGGCGAATGGCGGTTTGATTTTTTGCCCTTAATTGCCCGATATTTGCAGTTGGGCGCAGAGGAACAAGCGCAAACAACCGTTGCCCACGAGCAAGCCATTGCCTTTTACACCCGTCACGCCCAACCTTGGGATGGCACCCTTGCCAGTTGCCACGCAGAACTGGAAGTGTTTCACCACGCCTGCGAACTGGGCAACTACACGCAAGCCTATGATGCTCTAGGACGCAGCTATGACGTGCTGTATCGACGCGGTTATTACCAAGAGCTATTGCCCCTTTGCCAGCGCTTAGCTCTCGAATGGCAACCCAAAGACATTGCTGAACAAGCAGCCTGGAGCACAGCAACAACAAGCTTAGGGAATTTGCACCGCTCCCTAGGAAAACCTTTACAGGCAATTGACTGTCACCAAAAATCTCTGGACATTGCCCGCAAGATTGGAAACCGCCAAATCGAAGCTACTTGCTTAAATAATCTGAGCAGTTCTTATTACTTATTAGGGCAATTTCAACAGACTATAGAGTTGCTTCAGCAATCCCTGAAGATTGACCATGAAACTGGAAATCGTAGCGGTGAAGCAACTGTATTAGACAATCTAGGCAGTGCTTACGCGAATCTAGGGCAATTTCAACAGGCAATAGAGTTTCATCAACAATCTCTAGAGATTAAACGCGAGATTGACGATAGTGAAGGAGGTGTTTTATGTAATCTGGGCAATGCTTATGAGCATCTAGGGCAGTATCAACAGGCGATTGTTTTTTATAAACAAGCACTTGCTATTCAGCGTGAGGTGGGTAATCGTTCATTTGAAGCCGCTTCCTTAATGGGGCTGGGCACTGCATACAACTCCCAAGGGCTATATCCACGCGCGATTGAATTTTTTCAGCAATCTTTGGACATTGTGCGCGAGGTCGATGAGCTCGATGGTGAAGCTAATTCCCTAAATGGTCTGGGCACTGCCTATCACTGCCTAGGGCAATACCCACAGGCAATTAAATTACATCAACAATCCTTGGAAATTTACTGCGAGATTGGCAATCGTAATGGTGAAGCTGGTTCTCTAGATATGCTGGCCAATACTTATTGCTCTCTCAAGCAATACCAACAGGCAATCGAGCTACATCAACAATCTTTAGAGATTAGGCGTGAGATTGGCGATTGTGATGGTGAAGCTAATTCTTTGTGCAATCTGGGCAATGTCTATTCATCTTTAAGACAATTTCAACAAGCGATTGAGCTTTATCAACAATCTTTAGATATCAGCCGTGACATTGGTAGTCGTCATGGTGAAGCCGCTTGTTTAGGCAATTTGGGCGCTGCCTATGAAGCCCTGCAACAATATCCACGTGCAATTAAGTTTCATCAACAATCTCTAGCCATTCAACAGGAGATCGGAGATCAGACTGGTGAGGCTAGATCTCTTTTCAACGTGGCACTAGTATTGTGCAAAATGGGTGAACATGGTCAAGCTCTGCTCGATTTTCAACAAGCCAAAAGTATCTTTGTAAGTCTCCATCTCGATCATGAAATTGAACGGTGCGACGAACTTATTCGCACTTGCCATCAAATCATCCCTACCCAACGCCGCCTCGCGCCCTCCATTGGCGATGATCCCAAACTCGAATCCCTGAGCGATTGGTATGAACGAGAACGCCAAGCCAATCAGCGAAAACCTCATCCTGCTCAAACCCATGCCGGGAGTCAACCATTCTATCTTTGGGGTGCCGTGGCGCTAGTGGTGACGACGTTAGTGTGGTGGCTAAAAAACTAGCGGGCTTTCTCTGCCATCTACCCTCGGCCCAGTACTGTTGGTTGAAAGACGGGAAAGGTAGTAGCGCCCGCCTCAACCTTCTGCTCAAAGCCTTCATCATGAAGTCTCTCCAGAAAATTGCCGCAGTCGATCGCGACAATACCCCAAAGCCAAATTTCTGAGTAGCCTCTATCATGTTCTAACAAATGTCAAAGCCGGGTGCATCAGCCTTATAGAACCTATTTGAGATCTCTAAGCAGTGGCGGCTAGGCGCTTGAGCATCAG
>ERZ1740060.1003-NODE-1003-length-11149-cov-4.731026_pt1 | contig 11149 bp, 10 predicted proteins | sample MGYA00581743_ERZ1740060 | MGnify/ENA primary metagenome ERZ1740060 (study PRJEB43018, sample SAMN04849235) | marine metagenome | isolation source: floating plastic debris | place: Pacific Ocean | collected 2008-08-27 | study: EMG produced TPA metagenomics...
GGATATCATCGAATACACGACCAATGAGATGCCGAAGTTCAACTCCATCTCGATCTCGGGCTACCATATGCAGGAGGCGGGCGCGAACCTCGTGCAAGAGCTGGCATATACCCTGGCAGACGGTCGGGAATATGTGCGCGCGGCGAGGAATGCCGGCAGGGAGGTCGACAAGGTCGCCGGGCGGGCGAGTTTTTTCTTTGCGATTGGCATGAATTGCTTCATGGAGGCGGCCAAGCTGCGGGCCGCGCGGCTGCTCTGGCACCGGATCATGACGGATTTTGGCGCAAAGAACGACCGTTCCAAAATGCTGCGGACCCATTGCCAGACCTCCGGTGTGAGCCTGCAAGAGCAGGATCCCTACAATAATGTGGTGCGTACCGCTTATGAGGCGATGAGCGCCGTACTGGGCGGCACGCAGTCGCTGCACACCAACGCACTGGACGAGGCCATGGCGCTGCCAACGGATTTTTCTGCACGAATTGCGCGCAATACCCAATTGATTTTGCAGGAAGAAACGGGTGTGACCAATGTGGTCGACCCCTTGGCGGGATCGTATTATGTCGAAAGCCTGACGGCGGAGCTGGCAGACCAAGCGTGGGCGTTGATCGAAGAGGTCGAGCAGATGGGCGGCATGACGAAGGCCGTGGCGTCCGGCATGCCAAAACTGCGGATTGAGGAAACGGCGGCAACCCGGCAGGCGATGATCGACCGCGGTGAAGAGGTGATTGTTGGCGTGAATAAATACCGCCTCGACAAGGAAGACCCGATTGATTTGCTCGATATCGATAATTCTGCCGTGCGCGACAGCCAGATCAAACGTCTGGAGAAGATCCGCGCCACGCGTGATAGCGCTGGCTGGGAGGCCGCCCTTGCGGAACGGAAACGCCGCGCCCGCGAGGGGGGCAATCTGCTGGAGGGGGCCGTGGAGGCGGCGCGCGCGCGCGCGACTGTGGGAGAGATCAGTTCTGCCCTGGAAGAGGTGTTCGACCGTCACCGCGCCGAAGTCAAAACCCTCGCCGGGGTCTACGGCGCGGCCTATGACGGGGACGAAGGCTTCACGGCTATCCAGAATTCGGTTGACGCCTTTGCCGAGGATGAGGGGCGTCGTCCGCGCATGCTGGTGGTCAAGATGGGCCAGGATGGTCACGACCGCGGCGCGAAAGTGATTGCCACGGCGTTCGCCGATATCGGCTTTGACGTCGATGTGGGCCCGCTTTTTCAGACGCCCGACGAGGCGGCGCAGGATGCCATCGACAACGATGTGCATGATGTCGGCATTTCCAGTCAGGCGGCGGGGCACAAGACACTTGCGCCCAAACTGATCGAAGCGCTGAAGGAACGCGAGGCCGACGATATCATCGTCATTTGCGGCGGGGTGATCCCTCAGAAGGACTACGACTATCTCAAGGAGGCGGGTGTGAAGGCGATCTTCGGGCCCGGTACCAATATTCCGGATGCGGCGCAGGATATCCTGCATCTGATCCGGGAGGCGCGCGCGTAGGTCGACATGCCGCAACGGGGTAGAAAGCGTTTTCCGGTCGCCGGGGCGGCGGGGCTTGTCTGGGCCTTTACCGTGCTCTGGGTTGGTCGGCAGATTAATGTCCCGATTGCGATGATCCAGCCGGTTCTGATGGGCGCGCTCTTTGCTCCGGGTCTTGTTCTGGCGGCGATGATCGGGCGGATCGCACTGCGCCGGGTCTTCGATCAGACACTGATCGAAGGGCAAAGACCGCCTCCGGGGACGGCGGCCGATGTCGATGCGCGCGCGTTGCAGAATACGATTGAACAGCTTGTTCTGGCGCTTTGCATATGGCCACTCGTCGGCTTTTCACTGGGCGCGGGCATGGTTCTGGCGCTCGGTCTGGGCTTCGCTGTCGCACGCGTGATCTTCTGGATCGGCTATCAGCGCAGTCCCGCGCTACGTATTTTCGGATTCGGTGCGAGTTTTTACCCAACCGTTCTGGCCGGGCTTTGGGTGCTGGCGCGTCTGGTCACCGGATAGCCATGTCGGATCTCACCCTAGATCATGTGGCCGTGGCGGCCGGAACGCTCGAAGAGGGCGTGGAATGGGTCGAAGCGCGGCTGGGCGTCAGGATGCAGGCCGGGGGTCGGCACGCGCATTACGGCACCCACAATGCGCTCCTGGGGCTCGAAGACGGGCTGTATCTCGAAGTGATCGCGATCGACCCGATGGCGGAGCCGGCCGCACGACCGCGCTGGTTTGATCTGGATCGGTATTCCGGCGCCCCGCGCGTGCAGATCTGGGCGTGCAGGAGCGAGGATTTGACCTCGGCACTGGTTCAGTATCCGCAAGCCGGAGACGCGGTCGCGTTAGAGCGGGGTGATCTGAAGTGGCGTATGGCCGTGCCGTCGACCGCTATCCTGCCTTATGACAATTGTTTCCCCGCTCTGATGCAGTGGGATGTGCCCGACCACCCGGCACGTCGCCTGATGCCCTCGGGCTGTCGATTGCGGCGCCTGACCGTGCATCATCCATTGGCAGAAGATTTGCGAACCGAGCTGGCTGGCGCGTTTTCCGATCCCCGGGTTGCGTTCGAACCGGGAGGACCGGCTTTGTCGCTCGCCTTCGATACACCTGCCGGGCCTCGGGAATTGGCGTGATTTTGCGTGATGCCACAGAGGCAGATGCGCCCGAAATCGCCATGCTGCTCAACGCGATCATCCGCGAGACGACAATAAGCTTCACCACAACGGAAAAAACCGAAAACGACGTGGCGCAGGATATCGCCTCGCGTCAGAACGCGGGCCTGCCATGGATCATTGCCCATGGACCGGACGGAATGGCGGGCTATGCCACCGCAGCACCGTTTCGCAAAGGTGAGGGCTATGCCCGGACACTAGAACACTCCGTCTTCGTGCAGCCAGACGCCCAACGCACCGGGGTCGGGCGCGGTCTGATGCATGCGCTTGAGGCGCGCCTGGCGGCACGCGGCGCACGTTCGCTGGTTGCAGGCATCAGCGCGGAGAACGACACAGCACTGCAGTTTCATGTCAGGATGGGCTTTTCGGAGGTTGGCCGTATCGCCCGCGCTGGCTTCAAGTTCGGTCGTGAGATAGACCTCGTTCTCTTACAGAAACATCTGTCCAGTGCCTCTGACAGCAGATAGGATTGCCGCATGTCGATCTGGAGTCGTATTTCCGAGGCCTTGTCAGCCTTGCGCGCGGGAGAACCGCTGACGCAGGTCTTTGATCGCCTGCGCACCCCACCGGAGCGCAGCGTGGCCTTTGCAATTGCGGTGATCGCACTCGGGGCAAAGATGGCGAAAGCCGACGGGCATGTGACCCGAGACGAGGTAACCGCCTTTCGCGAAGTGTTCCAGATCGCCAAGGATGACGAGGCGGGCGCGGCGCGGGTCTTTAATCTCGCGCGTCAGGATGTCGCCGGTTTTGACGATTACGCCCGCCGGATCAAAACCATGTTCGGCGATCAGTCCGAGACGTTGTTCGACCTGGTCGAGGGGCTGTTTCACATTGCCATGGCCGACGGCGTCTATCATCCGGCCGAAGACAGTTTTCTTGTCGAGGTCGCCCGGATCTTCGAGGTGCCGGACCACCAGTTTGCCCAACTGCGCTGCCGGTTTGTGCCCGATGCCCGACCCGATCCGTACGCTGTCCTCGGCGTATCGCCAGACATGCCGCTCGACAAAATCAAGCAGGTCTGGCGGCAGAAGGTACGCGAAATGCATCCCGACCGGATGGTAGCGCGGGGTGTGCCCGAAGAGGCGCGAAAAATCGCGGAAAAGCGCCTGGCCCAGATCAATACCGCCTGGGAGGATATCAGTGAAACGGCGAGCGCCGACGGAATTTGAGCCTTGCTGACACACATCGCAATGGCTCTGTCTTAAAAATGTGCCGGGGATGACTTATACTCAGACTATGCGCCACCTGATCGCGATATGTGCCCTTGCGGCTCTGACTGCGTTGCCCGCAGGAGCAGAAGATGCGCCAACGGACGGCGCGGGCTCTGACGACGCGCCTTCCTTGATGGAGCGGGGCGCGGAAATGCTGCTGGAGGGTCTGCTGCAGGAGATGGAACCGGCGCTGGATGACCTGCAGGGGCTGATGGACGATCTGCAACCGCAGTTTCGCAATTTTGTCGACCAGATGGGGCCGGCGCTGACGGATTTGCTGGCCCAGGTCGAAGACTTCACAGCGTATCATCCACCCGAGATGCTGCCCAATGGCGACATCATCTTGCGGCGCAAAACGCCCGAGGAAATGGAAGACGTGCCGGAGGACGGGGACGACATCGAGATCTGATTTGGGCAGGCGACACGCCGTTGCCCTACATTTCCACGCGGTACTCGGCGCCGAGCGCATCGGCCAGGGCCCGAAACCGTGCTTGGGCCACTTCCCCGAAGAGAGGCACCGCAGCGGGCGTCAGCGTGAGCGTCAGAACCGCCTTTTTGGGCTGCCAGCGCAGTTTGCCGATACTCGCATCCTTGCGCAGCCAGAACATCGCCGCGAAGCGCATCGCCCGACCCAGAATTTCGGCATCGCGCTCTTGTTTTTCGTCGACAAGCGGGCTCAGCATCTCGAAACGGGAGCCGTCGCGCCGGTTGGAATAGCGGTGCATCAGCGCCAGTCCGACAAAGACCCGTTCGGAGTGCTTCAACCCCCCCAGGTTGGCGCGGGTGGCGTTGTCAAAGCAATCCTCCGCGCGGTAGTCGGGATGCGCGCGCCAACTCACATCGTGCAGCAGGCACGCGGCCTTTATCAGGCGGGTGACCTCGGGCTTGGCGTGCGGAAACAGCGGTCGGACGAAATCGAAGACCAGCTTGCCATAGCCGGGCAGGCGGGCGTCTTTGGACTCGGCGAACCGGCAGGACTCGATCAGCGGATCGCGGTCGCGCAATTCCTGCGGCATCTGTTCATACAGAAGGCCCTCGCGCACGCCATAGCTTGAGATTGCGATGTCGCGAGGCTTGAAGGTCTGCACCAGCCGCGTCAGAACCTCGGCCGCATAGGGAACAAGCGCCATACGGGCCGATGACACATTGGCCATCCGGCGCAGATCATCGACAGAATTGTCGCGAATGAACTGGACCGTTGCGCGGACTGAGGCCCGGTTCATCCGGTATTCGTGCAGCACCTGAAGCGGGTAACCCCTTCGAAACATATCGATTTTCGCGATTGCGCGCCATGATCCACCAACCAGAAACAGCCTGTCGCGCTGCTCGCCCAGCGTCTCCTGCATCTGGGCAATTGTCTCTTTGATAAGGGTCCGCCGCGCAGCGCCGCCACCCTTGAGTTCGCGCAGTCGCAGAGGTCCCAAACGCGCGGACACGCAGGTGCCCACGTCACCGCTGCGAATTTCGGCCAGTTCCATCGAGGAGCCGCCCATGTCACAGACCAGACCATAGGATCCCGGCCAGCCCAGCAACACACCCTGAGCGCTCAGCCGGGCCTCTTCCCGCCCATCGATCACGCAAAGCTGCATGCCCGTCTCGCGCAGGACGTCGGCTTCGAATTCGGGGCCGTCCGTGGCCTCGCGCACCGCTGCCGTGGCGACAGCGGTTAGCGGACCGGTGCCCATCGTCTTCCCGAGCGCCTGAAAGCGTTTCAGCGCGGCAAGAGCCCGCACGCGACCGTCGGGGTTGAGCCGACCCGTCGCAGCCATCTGCGCGCCCAGACCACACATGATCTTTTCATTATAGAAATAGGCGGGGCTGCGTGCCGCACCGTCAAACACGACCATCCGGACAGAGTTGGACCCCACATCCACGACACCGACCCGCGACAGGGCCCGTGCGGAGGGTTTGTCGAACAATGGGCGTCCGAACGGACCCCAATCTTGCTCGGTCGGTTCGCTCTGGCCATCCATGCTTGCGCAGACACTCCGGTTTCCCCGCATTCTGTATGCGACAGGGTGCTGCGCGGGTCAATGTTGCGGGCGCAGGTTAGGCATCGGCGTGCGTGAGCTTGGGCACATCGGATGCTCCGGCCGTGCCACGCCCCGAGAGGGACGGGTTCTCCATGAAAAACCGATGACAGTTGAAGGCGAATGTGCCGTCTTCGATCCGGGCGCGATGAAACGTTCCGTCCGGCCTCAGAACCCAGCTTTGGGCAACATCGGCCATGTTTGCGGCCATGATCTGGCTGACGATCTGCGCCTTTACGGTTGCATTGGTGATCTCAACGAGGCTTTCGACACGTCGGTTGAGATTGCGCCCCATCCAGTCGGCAGAACTGATAAAGACCCGCGTTCTGCGGGAGGGCAGTGCGGCCCCGTTGCCAAAACAGACGATGCGCGAATGCTCCAAAAAGCGCCCGACGATGGATTTAACGCGTATGTTTTCGCTCAGACCCTTGATGCCTGGGCGCAGGCCGCAGATGCCGCGAATGACCAGATCGATCCGAACACCTGCCTGACTTGCAGCGTAGAGCGCATCGATCACGTCCGGCTCCACCAAAGAGTTCATCTTGGCCCAGATCACACCCGGACGCCCCGCCGAGACATGCGCCGCCTCCGCCCGGATCATCCGGATCAGATCCTTCTTCATCATGTTTGGCGAGATCGACAGGTTTTCCAGCTTTTCCGGCTCGGCATAGCCGGACAGAAAGTTAAAGACTTTCGTGGCGTCTCGTCCGAGGGCCGCATCGCAAGTGAAAAAACTCAGATCGGTGTAGATGCGGGCCGTAATCGGGTGATAATTGCCCGTACCATAATGCGTATAGGTCACCAAATCCTTGCCTTCGCGGCGCACCACGGTGGAGATTTTTGCGTGGGTCTTGAGGTTCATGAACCCATAGACGACATGCGCGCCCGACCGCTCCAGCCGCCGCGACTGTCGAATGTTGGCAGCTTCGTCGAACCGGGCCTTGAGCTCGACCAGCGCGGTCACGGATTTTCCGTCTTCGGCAGCCTCGCAGAGCGCGCTGACAATCGGGCTGTCCTTTGAGGTCCGGTAGAGCGTTTGCTTGATGGCCACCACGTTTGGATCGCGCGCCGCCTGACTGAGAAACCGCACGACCATATCGAACGTCTCGTAGGGATGGTGCAGCAGCATGTCTTTTTGCCGGATCGCGGCAAACATATCCCCTTCATGATCCTGGACACGCTCCGGTACGCGGGGCGTAAAGGATGGCCAAAGAAGGTCGGGTCGGTGATCTGTCACCAATTCCTTGAGATCTGCGAGACCTATCATCCCCTCGACTTCGACAACTTCGTACGAGTTGACCTCGAGTGCTCGCATGATGGTATCGCGCAAAGCGCTGGGCGCTCCGGTTGAAATTTTCATCCGCACGACTTCGCCCCGCCGGCGACGCTTCAGGGCGACTTCGAATTCGCGCACCAGATCTTCGGCTTCTTCTTCAACCTCCAGGTCGCTGTCGCGCAGGACCCGAAAGTTGCAATGCGCCTGATAGGCATAGCCGGGAAAGAGGTGATCAAGATGCAAAAGCACGACCTCTTCAAGCGGGATCACCCGCATCGCTTTGGCCGGGGCAGGCAGCGCGACAAACCGGTCGATCTGCTGCGGGAGCGGCAGCAAGGCCTGAAGCGGGCTGTCATTCGATTTGCGCCGCAATTGCAGGGCTAGCGAATAACCGAGATTGGGAATGAACGGAAAGGGATGTGCCGGATCGATTGCGAGCGGGGACAGAACCGGAAAAACCCGACGGATGAAGACATCGTCGAGAAAGTCGCGATCCTCCTTGGATAAACCGTGCCGGTCGAGGATGGAGATCTGCTCGTCCTCCATTTCGCGGCGTAGGGTTTCAAGCACGGTCTGCTGACGGGCGAGCAACGCGCGGGCATTCTCGTCAATCAGGACCAATTGCTCTGCCGGGGTCAGACCATCAGCCGCCGGTGTCGTGTTCCCGGCATGGGCCAGTTCGCGCAGACCGGCCACTCGGACATTATAAAACTCGTCCAGATTGGTGGCCGAAATCGACAGAAATCTCAGTCGTTCCAGCAGTGGAACGCGCAGGTTTTCCGCCTCTTCCAAAACACGCCAGTTGAAGCCCAGCCAGCTTAGTTCCCGGTTGAAAAAACGGCTGGGTCCGTCTGCGGTGACGCCCTCGACTTGTATCGCTTTGGGGATTGGCGATTTCAGAAAATCAGCAGAATTCATGCTTTGCCTTATCCGGTTGCGATGTAACGGGGAAATGACATTTTGCCGTCACTCGGACGGCTTGTCCAGCACCTGACGCGCAAGAGCGCGTGTCAACGGTCGCTGCGCGGCCATCGCGGCGGCGTCGAGTTGCTCCACAACGGCGCGGGCCGTTGCGAAAGAGCGATCGATACGCCGGATCAGGTAAGGGGCGAGGTCGGGCGGTGGAGCAAGCTGTCGATCCTGAAAGAGCTTTGTCAGTACAGCCAGCAATAGCGCATCGTCCGGCGCATCGATCTGCACCGTTGGAGTGGCCTGCATGCGGCTGGCCAGATCGGGCAACGTGAACGGCCAATGGCGAGGTGCAGACCGCGCTGTGAAGAGCAGGCTTCGCCTTTCTGCAAGGGCTAAATTGTGCAGATGAAAGAGCGCTCTTTCGGCCTGCGGGTCGCCGATGATACGGTCACAGTTTTCCACTGCGACAGGAGCCGTGATCAGCCGGGGAACATCCGCCTCGGACAAATCCGAAGCCTCGACAACTTCTGCCCCTGAGAGTTCGGCCCAGACAAGGGTCAGGTGGGTTTTACCCGCACCTTCCGGCGCGGCCAGGATCAGCTTTTTGTCGGGCCAGTCCTGCCAGGCTTCGACCATGGCAACTGCGGTTGCGTTCGCGTCGGAGACGAAGAAATCGTCTCGACCCAGTGCGGGGCGCACCGGAAGGGAGAAACTGAGTTGTCGCGGCATTACTCGATTGCGGCAGGCTCGTCTTCGGTCTCTGCCGGTCCTTGACCATTAAGTCCCTGATAGAGTTTGCTGTCCATGTAGTTTTCGGCCCCAAACCGGACAAGAACCCCGATGGCCGCCGCAAGCGGAACAGCGACAAGCATGCCGACAAACCCGAATAGTGCGCCGAAGACCGACAGGGCAAAGAGCAGCCAGACCGGATGAAGCCCAACGGATGAGCCGACGAGTTTCGGCGTCAGGATATTGCCCTCGACCATCTGGCCCACGACAAAAATGCCTGCGACCAGTCCGATCGATACCCAGTCGCCCCAGAACTGGAAAAGACCGAGGCCAATGGCCAGTGCACCGCCGATGATTGCGCCCAGATAGGGAATGAACGTGACCAGACCGGCAAAGGCGCCCACGACAAGGCCGAACTGCAGTCCCACCAGCATCAGCGCAATCGCGTAGTAGCTGCCCAGTACCAGACAGACCGTGCCCATACCTCGAATGAAACTCGCGATGGTGGCGTCCATCTCTCGCGCCAGTCTCCGGATAACAGGCGCATGATCGCGGGGTAGCAGCTTGTCGATTTCGGCCACCATGTGGTCCCAGTCATAGAGCATGTAGACCGCGACCACCGGAACGATGACCATCAGGACGATGATATTGACGAGAGAGGCCGCAGAGCTGACCACCGTTTCGATGAATTGCGCGCCCTTGTCCTGAATGGTCTGACCAATCGATTCCAGGGATTTGCGCAAGGTGGAGTTTTCATTCACCAGATCGGGGAAGCGTTCGGTCAGGAACACCTGCATCTTTGCGGCCGCTTCGGGTGCGACCTGAAAGAGGTTGATCGCCTGTTCTATCAGCGTGGGGATCACCAGCAGGATCGACAGGACAAACACAATCGTCGAGCCAACCGTAATGATGGCGACGGACAAGGCCCGGGAGAGACCCTTGCGTTCCAGCCAGTCGGCCACCGGGTCCAGAAGATAGGCAATCGCACCGCCCAGGACGAAGGGCAGGATGACATCGCCCAGAAACCACAGGACAAGGACAAAGATCCCCGTCGCGATCCCCCAGTATTTCAGTTGTGTTCTGACCGGAAGAGCCATGTCAGTTCCATTTGCCTACCCGTTTCTCTTCGCCCAGCCCGCGGTCACATGCAAGAGCCTTGCCATCCCCGCTTGTCTGCGTCCTTCCAAAGTCCTAAACCGGCGCGACAGTGCCTATCCGCGAGGGAGCCATCCATGCGTCTGAGCCAGTACTTTCTGCCGGTTCTAAAAGAAACGCCATCCGAGGCGCAGATTGCCAGCCACCGGCTGATGCTGCGTGCGGGAATGATCAGGCAGGCCAGCGCCGGGATCTATTCCTGGCTGCCGCTTGGTTTCAAGGTGCTGCGCCGTATCGAACAGATTGTGCATGAGGAACAGATCCGCGCGGGTCACATTCCGATGTTGATGCCCACGATCCAGTCGGCGGACCTCTGGCGGGAAAGCGGACGCTACGATGATTACGGCGAGGAAATGCTGCGCATCCGGGACCGGCATGACCGTGACATGCTCTATGGACCGACGAACGAAGAGCTGATCACCGACATTTTCAGGGCCCATGTCAGCAGCTATCGCGATTTGCCGCTGACGCTGTATCACATCCAGTGGAAATTCCGTGACGAGATCCGGCCGCGTTTTGGCGTTATGCGCGGGCGGGAATTCTACATGAAGGACGGCTATAACTTCGATCTGACGAAAGAGGACGCGCTGCACGCGTACAACCGTCATCTGGTCAGCTACCTGCGCAGTTACGAGCGCATGGGGTTGCAGGCGATCCCGATGCGCGCCGATGGCGGGCCGATCGGCGGCGACTACACGCATGAATTCCTTGTGCTCGCAGAGACGGGCGAATCCGAGGTTTTCTACGATTCCGAGATTACCGACCTGCGGTTCGGCGATCGGGAAATCAACTATAAGAACGTCGTGCAATGCGATGAAATATTGACAGAATTTACATCTCGATATGCCCGAACGGATGAGACGCACGATGCTGGGCTTTTCGACCAGATCCCGGCGGAGCGTCAGCGGGTGGCGCGCGGGATCGAAGTTGGTCAGATCTTTTACTTTGGCACCAAGTATTCCGAGGCCATGGGGGCAACCGTCCAGACGCCGGAAGGCACAGCGGTGCCGGTGCATATGGGCAGCCACGGGATCGGGGTCAGCCGCCTTGTGGGCGCGATCATCGAGGCGAGCCACGATGACAACGGGATTATCTGGCCGGAAGGCGTGACGCCATTTCATGCGGGGATCGTCAATCTCAAGCAAGGTGATGCCTAGGCGGATGCCGCCTGCGCG
>ERZ1740060.1004-NODE-1004-length-11125-cov-3.775339_pt1 | contig 11125 bp, 10 predicted proteins | sample MGYA00581743_ERZ1740060 | MGnify/ENA primary metagenome ERZ1740060 (study PRJEB43018, sample SAMN04849235) | marine metagenome | isolation source: floating plastic debris | place: Pacific Ocean | collected 2008-08-27 | study: EMG produced TPA metagenomics...
GGGTGTCTTCAATCGACGTCGTATGGGCCAGTTTGAGCGAGCCCTCCTCGACCTTAGAGATGTATTGATGGCCGAACACCTGGTGCGTCTTGCCATTGAAGACTTTGGCCCCTTGGGGATGTGCGTTCGAAAGAGGCATGTCCGTCATCGCCTCTACCGCCTCAATCAGCGCAGCCCTGTCACCGGGCCCGGTGTAGCCTGACGCCTCCATCCCGGCCTTGATGATGTGAAGTGTCTCCCAGCAGCCAAACATATGGGCATAGGTCGACACATCGGTCGGGTCGCTGACCGAGGCCCCACGCGCGTCGACCCCCACCTTCTCGCGGAAGAATTTGTCATATTCGGATTGGTCGGCTTGCACATGACGTGGATTGCCTTCCCAGAAATACGTGCCTTCCAGAAATTCCAAACCCGGGCTTGCGATGTCCACCGCCTCTAGACTGTCGATAAAGCCGAAGATCTCGGGGCTGGATGGGCCAAAGAATTCGCCCAGTTCCTTCACGAAGGTCAGGACAGCGGGCCCTACCATCACGTGATAGAGCACCTCTGTGTCACGCGGGATCTTGGGGAAATACTTGGTAAAGGATGTCTCCGTCGGCGGGATGGCGATCTTTTCAAGAACCTCACCGCCCTCGCGCTCAATGGCCTCGGTGAAGAAATCCCGGTGATCATGGCCGAATGCGAAATCCGGGAACACCATAGTGACCTTCTTGCCAAGGTTTTCCGCCACGTAGGGCGCCATTGCCTGCACCTGGCTTTTCACATCCGTGATGCCGGGCTGCAGCGTGTAGCGGTTCAGCATGCCAGAGGCCACGTGATGGCCCTCAGAGACCACGAAATAAGGCATTTTCAATTCTCCCGCACGCGGGGAGGAACCGATCACCACGTGGCTGAAAAGCGTGCCAAAGCCCACATCGCAGTTGTGTTGGTTGGCAAACTTCTCGACCACCTCTGCGCCGCGCTTTGGATCAGTGCCGTCATCCTCGGCCACGATCTCGACCATGCGACCATTGATCCCGCCGCCCTCATTTATCAGCGCCGCAGCCGCCTCGGTCGTGCGACCATACCACCGGCCATAGGCCGCGCCGATCCCGGTGCGATGCACCTGAAATCCGATCTTGATGGGCTTTGCGGTCTGCGCATGCGTGTAGCGCGCCCAAAGCGGCAGGCTGGCAGCACCTGCGACACCACCGGCCAGCGTCTTCAGTGCGCCTCGGCGCGTGGTTCCCTTGATCAACTTGGTCATCCTCGTATCCCCTCTGTCGGTTCGTCGCGTTATGCGGCCAAGTCTGCGGAGCAAGGACCATTTTGTCCAGTTTTTTGGACGCGCGCCTAAGGTCTGGGATGTTACTTTGCTGCTTTAAGCGCCTCTCTGAGGGTATCTCGATCGCCGATATGATTGGCCATGACCAGGATGAGGCGCGCATTCAAAGCCTCGCTTTCTTCCGGGCTCAGGCCCTGATGCGCCGCCAAAAGCTCATCATAAAAGCCGTCAGGGTCTTTGATGTTCGGCTCAAACGTGAGCGGCATGACGCACCTCTTGTCCTGTTGCGATGCGAAGCGCTGCGCGAATGTCAGTGGCACTCGCTTTCTGCCAGCGCGCGGCAATGTATTGATCCGGCCGTATCAGATAGATCGCGGTTTCAGCATCCCCAAGGTACCGGTCGCGAACGGCACCGGTCGGGTCATGCTCGGCGGTGGAAAGGGTGAGTGTAGGGAGCCCCACATCCGGCGCATCTGTGTTGATAGCCAAAACCTTGAAGTCCCCGCCGAGCCTATTGAGCAAAAACCCTTCGCTTAAAGGCGCGTCCAAACAAGGCGACCCTGCTCGCGTGCGGGGCAGACCGGGCAGCCTGTCAGGTCCGATGAGTGACATCCCGTCGTAGGAACACGGCGTGGACAGCCGTCCGGAATTGACCATGGGGCGGGCAAAGGCATGGCTTTCGGCAAGATGTAAGACGGCATCGCGGACCGTCTGGCTGGCACGGCTCTTCGGCGTCAGAAAATCGGTCGATCGCGTGGATGCGAGAATGTTCTCGTCCGCGGCCAGGCTGCGCTCTTCCGAATAGGTGTCGATCAACGCCTCCGGCGCGTGGCCTTTGATCACGTAGTCCAGCTTCCACGCCAGATTGTCCGCATCCTGTATTCCGGAATTGGCCCCTCGCGCGCCAAAAGGCGACACCTGATGTGCGCTGTCGCCAGCGAAGATCACCCGCCCGTGGCGGAACTCTTGCATGCGCCGACATTGGAACGTGTAGATCGATGTCCAATCCAGCTCGTACTCTGCGCCCGCGCCGAGCATCCCATCCACTCGCGCGCGGACGTTTTCTTCGAGCAGTTCATGCTCCCGGTCGATGTCCCAGCCCAGTTGAAAGTCCAGACGCCACACGTCATCGGGCTGTTTATGCAAGAGCGCCGAGGCGCCTGCCCCCTTAAACGGCGGATCAAACCAGAACCACCTCTCCGTCGGGAAATCGGCGGCCATTTTGACATCGGCGATCAGAAAATTGTCTTCGAAAACGCGGCCGTCAAAGCTAAGCCCCATCATGTCCCGCATGGGCGACCGCGCCCCGTCGCAGGCAATCAGCCAATCTGTCGTCAGGTGGTAGGTGCCATCCGGCGTCACGATGTCCAGTGTTGCGCCATCATTATGCATGCCCGTCACGCGGTTGTGCCCTCTGATTTCAATCGGGGCGCCGCCCGCCTGCGCCGCGCGAATGGCGTCCACGAGATATATCTCGAAATAGGGCTGCTGCAGATTGATGAACGCTGGGTGGCGATGGCCCGTTTCGGGCAAAAGATCAAATTCATAGATCTCATTGTCGCCGTGGAAAACGCGCCCATGGCTCCACTCGACGCCTTTGGCGAGGAGTGGTTCAGCAAACCCAAGCCGGTCGGCAATCTCCAGTGTGCGCTTGGCAAAGCAAATGGCGCGAGACCCGTGGGAGACGCGGCTGTTTTCATCAAGGACCAGCACCGGCGTGCCGCGATTGGCCAGATCAAGCGCGAGGGTGCGGCCGACGGGCCCAGCGCCGACGACGACGACTGGGTGTTGGGCTACCGTGTCTTGATCAGGGCTGCGGCGGTAAGGATAGAGCTCGTCGTCGAATAGGCTGGTCATGACAGAGCGCCTTCGTCAGGCCGTGGCATGGCAATTAAAGCATTGAAAAGAAGCACTTTATCGTTCTGGACCGCCGAACATCTGAGCGAAGTTCTGCGACATCGAGTTCGCCAGGCCCCGGGACGGCCCCCCTCTCGGCGATTGCACTCAATCGCCTGCCGGTCAGCGGTCGAAGGCGCGGCGGGCTGCGCCCTTGATTCCGCGCCGGGTGCCTCAATCGAAAATAAGCCCCTCACCCCTGCACCGCCTCCCACATCTCCAGCTCCCGCGCCCCCGTCCAGATCCTCGGGTGCCAGATCCCCCGCGCCTCGTCGTAGGCACGAGATACGTTGAACGGCAGGCAGTGCTCATAGATCGCATAGTCGGCGAACTTGGGATCGCAGGCCGCACGTACGGCATCCCAGGCGTCCTTTAGGCTTCCACCCTTCATCGCAACCTTGGCGGCAGGTTCATAGGTCGACTGGACAAAATCCCGAGTGCTCTCAATCGCGCAGTTCACAGCATCCTGACCCACCAGGGCTGCCCCACGCCCTGGGGCAATGGCATCGACGCCGTAGGCTTTGATTGAATCCAGTGTCCCGCCCCACTCGGCAACGTAGCCATCGCCGCAGAAGCAAGCCGAATGATCCTCCACGATATCGCCCGTAAACATCACATTCTGATCGGGCACATGGATCACCGCATCCCCCGCCGTATGCGCGCGCCCGATGTGTTTGATATCGACGCGCCGCTTGCCCAGATAGACCGTCATTGCTTCGCTGAAGGTCGTCGTCGGATAGGTCAGACCGGGAATGCTCTCATGGCCCTCAAAGAGCCTCGGAAAGCGCTGAAACTCACTGTCCCAATCCTCTTGCCCGCGCTCCACGACCATCGCCCGCGCGGCATCCGACATGATAACTTGATCGGCCCCATAAGCGCTCGCACCCAGCACACGGACGGCATGGTAATGCGTCAACACCAGATGCGAGATCGGCTTGTCGGTCACGCTCTGGACCTTCTCGATCACCTTCTCTGCCAGTCTCGGCGTCGCCTGCGCCTCCACCACCATCACGCTGTTATCGCCGATGATGACACCGGAATTGGGATCGCCCTCAGCAGTGAAGGCCCAGAGCCCGTCACCGATCTCATCGAAGGCGATTGTCTTTTCGGTCATGTCGCCTTGTGAGGCAAAGGCTTTGCTCATTGTGTTCTCACCACTTGGTTTATCTCGCCAAAGATGGAGCGGCCCGCGCCGTCCTCCATCCACATTCTCACCCTGTCACCGTCTTTCAAGAAAGGCATGACGGGCGCGCCTGTCTGGATGGTTTCCACCATTCGCTGCTCGGCTATGCACGAATACCCCGCGCCGCCCTCCGCCACAGGCCGCCCCGGCCCGCCAGATGCATCGCGGTTCGAGACTGTGCCGGATCCGATGATCGTGCCTGCTGCCAAGTCCCGGGTTTTTGCGGCATGGGCGATGAGGGTGCCGAAATCAAAAGTCATATCGACACCTGCATCGGCGCGCCCAAAGGGCTTCCCATTGAGGTCAACGTTCAGAACGCCGTGCAGCTTTCCATTGCTCCATCCTGATAATGCATCGAGCGACACAGCCACGGGGGAGCACGCCGAAGCTGGCTTAGACTGCACAAATCCAAACCCCTTGGAGAGCTCATTCGGGATCAGGTTTCGAAGGGAAACATCATTGAGAAGTATGACAAAGCGAACCGCCGCCAGCGCCTCTTCCCGGCTCGCACCTCTCGGTACGGCCCCGATGATCACGGCAATTTCACCTTCAAAATCGATGCCCCACGCCTCTTCACCGTTGATTTTCTCTGTCGGACCGAGAAACCCATCTGAGGTGCCTTGATACATCAACGGATCCGTCCAGAAATGCTCGGGCATGACAGCCCCGCGCGCTTGGCGCACCAACGCCACGTGGTTCACATAGGCCGATCCATCCAGTAACTGATAAGCGCGCGGCAACGGAGAGGTGCAGGCGGACATTTCAAAAGGCGCGGTGGGACCTTGTGCGTCGGCGGTTTGACCATCCAGCATGGCTTGCAAGGTCCTGGCACCAGCAGAGTGCCAGGTGGTCAAGTCATCAGACACCACAGCCAGTTGCCCATCCGGGTGATCGGTTTTGATCGTCGCGACCTTCACTTCTTGCCCGGCGTCCCGTCGAATTTCTTCTCAATGTCGACCCAGCAATCGATGTAATCGTCCTGCAGCGGCGCCTCTTTTCCGGCAAACTCTGTCAATTGTTGAGGAAAGCGCGTCTCGAACATGAACGACATCGTCTGATCAAGTTTGTCCGGCCCGAGATTGGCATTTGACGCCCGCTCAAAAGCCATCTTATCGGGGCCGTGAGGCAGCATCATGTTGTGCAGGCTCACGCCGCCCGGCACGAAGCCCTTGGGCTTGGCGTCATACTCGCCGTAAATGTTGCCCATCAGCTCCGACATGATGTTCTTGTGATACCAGGGCGGGCGGAACGTATCCTCGGCCACCATCCACCGTTCGCGGAACAGCACGAAATCAATATTTGCTGTGCCTTCCTGACCTGACGGCGCGCTGAGCACTGTGAAGATCGACGGATCGGGGTGGTCGAACAGCACGGCGCCAACCGGGCAATAGGTCGTGAGATCATACTTCAGGGGCGTGTAGTTTCCGTGCCATGCGACCACATCTAACGGGCTTTGGGCGATCTGTGTTTCATGAAACTGGACGCACCAATTGATCGAAACGGTCGAGGGCACCTCGCGATCTTCATAAGCCGCCACGGGTGCTTTGAAATCGCGGGGATTGGCCATGCAATTGGCGCCAATTGGCCCACGGTTTGGCAGCTCGAACTTCTGCCCATAGTTCTCACACACAAAGCCGCGGCAGGGCCCGTCGAGCACCTCGACACGATAAACCAGGCCACGCGGCAGGATCGCGATCTCCTTGGGGGCGATATCGATCACCCCCAACTCGGTACAGAACCGCAGGCTTCCTTCCTGCGGCACGACCAGCATCTCGCTGTCGGCAGAGTAGAAATAGCTATCAACCATACTCTCAGTCACCAGATAGATATGGCTTGCCATGCCGACCTGCGTGTGCACATCGCCTGCCGTGGTCATCGTCCGCATGCCGGTGAGCCACGTGAGCGGCTCCGCATTGTGATGCCCTATCGCTTCGCTGCTTGAGGGCGGAAGCGGCACCGGATCCCAACGGTATTGGCCAAGGGACGTGACATCCTCAAAAATGTGAGGCGCAGACTTCCAATATGGTAAATCAATGCGCGTATAGCGATGCGAATGCTTCACCGAAGGGTGAATGCGATAGCACCACGTCCGCTCATTCTGTGCCCGGGGCGCAGTGAAGGCCGTGCCTGAAATCTGCTCTCCGTAGAGGCCGTAATTCACCTTCTGCGGGCTGTTCATCCCTTGGGGTAACGCGCCTGGCAGGGCTTCGGTTTCAAAATCATTCCCAAAGCCCGGCATATACCCTTCATGCGTGCCCACCGGCGTGGCGGCGCGGATCAATCCATTGCTCAACGGTTGCTTGTTCATACTGTGTCTCCCTCAGCTTAGGTATTAGTTGCTTTTGTAACTAACAAGCCCTAATTCCCGCCCATGCAAGATGATGCCCCGTTTGATCTGCGCGATTTCCTGCCCTATCTGCTGAACCAGGCGGCAGATGCTTCAAGCCGGGATTTTCAAAGCTATTACAAAGGCAAGTATGGCATGCTGCGCACGGAATGGCGGGTTCTGTTCCACCTTGGGCGCTACGGAGCCATGACCGCGCGACAGGTCTGCGATCGCGCGGGCATTCACAAAACAAAGGTCAGCCGGGCTGTGGCTGCATTAGATAGCAAGCGCTTTATCCGACGCGAGGAGATGGCGCATGACCGCCGTCACGAAGAGCTCCGCCTGACAGCGCAGGGCCGGTCCGTGTTCGCAGATCTCACGCAAGAGGCGCAACGCTTCGACGCGGCGATGCTGGCAGAGTTCACGGAAACGGAAGTGAAACAGATACGCGCATTTTTGACGCGCATCGCGAGGCTTTGACCGGCCATGCGAACATCATTGCGCCATGGTCGGCCTAATTGTCCTCTGTTAGGCATCGCGGCATGGCCTTTGGCATTTTGACTGCTCTCGACCCGAATTTGCTGCTGATGGCGTTCCTCGTGGCAATCCTCTCTGGTGTCATAAAGGGGGCCATCGGATTTGGCATGCCACTTGTGATGATGTCTGGGCTGTCGACGTTCCTTGATCCCAAGCTCGCTCTGGCTGGCCTGATCGCACCGATTGTCTTTTCCAACGCACTGCAAGCCTTTCGCACCGGCGTGGGCCCGGCTGTTGAGGCCACGCGTCTGGCATGGCGCTACATGCTCATTGTTTGCATCGCCATTTTCTTGGCGGCACAGTTCGTCCCCTCTATCCCCAGCACGGCCTTTTACTTTGTTCTTGGCGTTCCAGTGCTTGTGCTGTCGCTCATTCAGTTGATTGGACTGCGCCTAACCATCCCGATGCAGCACCGCAGATGGGCCGAATGGGTGGTGGGTTTGATTTCGGGCATTCTGGGCGGATTGGCCGGCACATGGGGGCCGACAACGGTGCTTTACCTCCTGGCCATAGACATGCCCAAAATGCGCCAAGTGGTGGTACAGGGGATGATTTACGGCCTTGGGTCGATCACACTTCTGCTGGCGCATTTGCGATCCGGTCTCCTGAACGCAGAGACCATTCCCTTTTCGCTTGCATTATTGCCGACAGCTCTCATTGGAATGTGGGTTGGGTTTCAGATCCAGGACAAGCTGGACCAAGAGAAGTTCCGCACATTGACCCTGCTTGTGCTGGTGGTGGCGGCGCTCAACCTTCTGCGCAAGGGATTTGTGTCTTAAGTAAAGATCGAAAGAGGCGCTGGCTGCGACCGTTGTTCTGCGCAGCTAAAGACCACGGGGTGACGCCAAGAGCCAAAGCCCGAAGAACGTATACGCCACCATAAACGCGGCCAATGGTGCTTGGCCCAAGAGTGCACGACGCGTGCTCTGTTGATCCCGCATGGCCAAGGCATGGGCCAGTAAGATGGCCACCACATGGCCAACCACAACAGCACCTGCCTGCGTCAACCAAATCGCCTTCACGGTAGCGGGCGTATTGAAGAAACCGGTGGTCACGTAGAAGTCGCCAAGACCCAACAGATCCGCCCGGCGCCCCATCGGATCGTTCAGCATCTTTACGAAATACTGCCCATCGACCATGAAAGACGTGAGGTAATGCGCGACGTGATAGGCAATGGCAATTGGCAGGATCGACGGCGCGAAAAGGCAAAATGCGTGCTTGAGTGACCGACCTGAGCCTGCAATCCGCTCTCCGATCCAAAGACAGGCAGCAAAGGCTGCGATCAGCGCTGCATTGGTGCAGATAAGCCCCACAAGGTTCTGGCCGATGACCGCAGAGCGACCCGGGAATTCCAAAGGGTTGATCCCCAAGAGGCCGAGCCAAAAGAACGTCTCGTTCAACCCATCAAAGCTGCCAGTGCCCAAAAGAACCAATATGAACACGGCCCCCGGCGCAGGTGGCACCGCGCCTTGGAGCGTCTTCCAACCCCACAATCCAACGCCGACGCGACGCCCGCGCCCGGCCAAAAGCCCCATACGCCCATAGGCGCGCATCATCACGGTAAATGCCTCTGCCCGCGCCATCCAGGCCGGACCGAAAACCCCGAGGCCCAGCAGGGCCGTGTACCAGTAAAGCCCGGCAAAGGCCGCAAGGCGGGAGGGCTCTGCGGGTGCCGGATCTGCCCACAGGAAGGCCGCAAACGCCACGAACGCGATCCCGGCGGGCCAATGCCCCAGCCAACGGGGGTAACGCAGCGGCGCGCGCGTGGCCGTGACGTAGCTCAGCAGTGCGGCCAGGCCTGTCCAGGGATTGGTGTAGCGCCAGTGGTTGCCGATCAGCCCTTGAAGCGACACCAGGCCGATCCAAAAGAATGTCCAGATGACCAGGGGCAACGGATTGCCCAGCGGATCTCTCGGCCCGGTGAACCCACGCCAGACGGCGAAGGCAAGCGCGACCGTTGCCAGCAGGCTGATCAAATGGCGCAGGCCCTTCGGGAACCGAGGCAGAACCGGGAAAGAGGCAAGATCGCTTCGGCCATACGTGCGGGCAACAAGGCGATCAGGACAATGGTGAGGATCACGCTGGCGACGCCTGCGGTGATATAGATGTCGGTGGGCAAGAGCAGCACAAAGCCCTGCTCCGCCGCATGGCCCAGCGCCACGCTCGCGCCCATCATTACCAGTAGTGCCGCGACCAGCCCTGTGCGCACGTCGTTCTCCTATCCGTCTCCCTATAGGTACCGATGCGCGCGGCATTCGAAAGGCCGATCTGTTCTTTCGCGATTGACTTTCGTGTCGCACCTCCATTTTGTCGGGATAGAAAGCACACACCTGATGACCACCCAAACGCTCAAACCTTCGGCCCAATCGCTTTGGGTGATCTTCTTGCTGGTGATCCTGGGCTTTGGCTGGGGGCTGCACTTCTCTCTGATCAAGATCGCAGCAGAAAGCGGCCTGCCATTTTCGGGCATCACGGCGTTGACCACGATCGGGATCCTGATCTTCATGCTCTCGATCAGCGCCTACCGCCGGCGCTGGCCCAGCATGCGCCCCGGCGCCATCCGGTTCTATCTGGTTTGCGCTGCTTTGGGCTACATCATCGCGTTCTTTGTAGAGCTTGAGGTATCCCAACATATCAATGCCGGTGAATTGACCTTGATCGTGGCCACGACGCCCGTCTGGACGATCCTCATCACCAGCCTCTGGCGCGCAAAGCCCGTCAGTTTGCGCCAAATCCTGGGGCTGGGTTTGGGTCTTGCCGCCGTGTCCGTTCTGATCATCCCAGAGCTGTCATTTGACAGCGGATCCACCACGCTCTGGCTCGCGCTCGCCTTCCTCGTGCCGTTGACCTATGCCAGCTACCACAACGTGGTCGAGGCCTCCTGGCCCGAGGGTATGGACAGCTGGCAGGTGGCCTGTGGTGAAACGATCGCCGCGACTGTCCTATTGACCCCGCTTTTTCTGGTTTTTGGCGACAGGGTGGGCGTGTTCCTGGATTGGACATCCGGCAGTTGGACGATCCCGGTCATGGCTTTCACGGCCTTGTGGGAGATCTATCTGTACTTCGAGGTGGTCCGCCTCTCCAGCGCCGTTGTGGTGAGTCAAGCCAATTACGTGACCATCATCAGCGGTTTGCTGTGGGGTGCTCTTATATTTGGCGAGACAATCAGCGGTTTGGTCGTGATCTGCGCCTTGTTTACCGTTGCCGCGCTCTTCCTAACAACAGAACGCAGCTAGCGTATTCGTCAGGCCCCCCGGGGCGGCCTAACGATTGCGAGGCGGTCGACGCTCTTGAACCCGCGCGGCGGAACGGGACATCAATGCCCTGCGCCTAAGACTCCGGTCCGCACAGTATAGTTCACAGCGATCTGATAGTCGGGGTCATCATCACTGTCGACCATGAGCTGCCCGGCCTTGCTCAGTAACTGATGGCAATCCCGGCTGAGGTGGCGTAGCTGCAATTGTTTGCCTGCGGCCTCATACTTCTCCGCCACCATCTCAATGGCGTTCAAGGCCGATTGGTCCACCACCCGGCTGTCCGCGAAATCCACGATCACCGAATGCGGGTCTTCGCTTGGATTAAAAAGCTCCACAAATCCTTCAGAGGATCCAAAGAAGAGGGGCCCCTGCACTTGATAGACCCGCGCCCCTTCAGGCGTGTCATGACGCTTGGCCGAGATGCGAGAGGCGTTGTTCCACGCGTAAGCAAGCGCCGACACGATCACACCCACGACGACGGCTGTAGCGAGGTCGAAAAATACGGTTACCACTGTCACCAGCACGATCACGATGGCGTCTGTGAGAGGCACCTTCCGCATGATCTTGAAGCTGTTCCACGCAAAGGTCCCGATCACGACCATGAACATCACTCCTACAAGCGCAGCGAGCTGGATTTGCTCGATCAGCGGCGCGGCCACCAG
>ERZ1740060.1006-NODE-1006-length-11104-cov-7.821613_pt1 | contig 11104 bp, 12 predicted proteins | sample MGYA00581743_ERZ1740060 | MGnify/ENA primary metagenome ERZ1740060 (study PRJEB43018, sample SAMN04849235) | marine metagenome | isolation source: floating plastic debris | place: Pacific Ocean | collected 2008-08-27 | study: EMG produced TPA metagenomics...
CTGTGGCGACTGATACGGATGTCATTCGGGCGACGGCGGCGCAGCTGCTTCAGGAGTTGGGCAAGGCTTGTCCCTTCGTGGGGCCTGGACTCTGGACCGTGAGGCGCGGTGAGGTTTCGGCTAAGGACTGGGGGCAGTTGTGTGGGCTGGTTGGGGGGATGTAGCGATAGGGGTCTGGTGAGGGTGCGATCGCAGGAATAGATAGAAAGCTAGATAGGTTATGGTTAATCCATACGACAAAACCATCTCGTAGTTACTACATAATCAGTAGCGGACTTAGGCGGAAAGTTGATGATGCCGGAATTACTCACAAAAACAGTCAGCCTTTCTGAATACTTGCTGTTGCCTTACGACGGCAAAAAAACGGAATTGGTCAATGGAAATATCGTTGATATGGCAGAAGCTTCGCCACTACACGTAGCTATAATCACATTTCTCCAACTGCTGCTAATTGAGCACATCAAAACTCAAGGCCTAAACTTAGCCTGCTATGCCGGTACAGGAATAGAGATTCCTCGGACAGACCGAGATAACAACGTTAGAGACCCCGATTTAGTCATTTGTGATCGTGAGCAGTGGCGGGCTATGCGCCACTTAACGAAAGCAATTTTTCTAAATGGCAACTCACCAGCATTAGCCATTGAAGTAGCAAGTCCAGGTGATACTGCCCGCGACACTGTAGATAAACGCATAGAGTACGCTTTAGCGAAGGTACCTGAGTATTGGATCATCAACCCAGTCGAGGGCTATGTCTTGGTGCTTTTATTCGAGCCTGGCACCAAGGAATACATAGAAGCCGGGGAATACAGAGGAGTCGAACTGATTAACTCTGCACTGTTTCCTGAGCTAAAAATATCGGCGAAAGCACTGCTAGACCCCGATTAGGCCGATTAATCTGGGCCAATCAGAAATCAAATAAAGCTTTCAACCACTACAGCTACATGCCAACACTCGGAGCAACAAGTATTACAACAAGTACTTGAGTATTGCTTTGAGTATTCATTTACTCAAAGCAATACTCAAATGTAGCTATTTACATTTGCTCATCCAGCATAAACTCAAGCATCTTGCGGACTAGAGCCGTTTTGGTAGTGTTATTCGCTCTCGCCTTTGCTTTCAATTTATCGTCTAGTTCCACTGGTATATCAAAATTGAGTCGAATAGTAGCGACTCTCTCAGGCTGAGCCACTTCCTGCCAAAACTGAGCTTTGACGTTATTGCCATCACTTTTTGAGTCGAGCTTCTCACTGCCGCCTTGTGAGCTTTTGGGTTCATCTTTAGTCTTACGGACATTTCCCAGCATGTTGTCAAAGCGTGTCATCAGTTCTCCTCTAGGTACGGTTGTAATTCGGTCTTAAATATTTCCCAATCGCGCCATAGAGCCTTGGCTCTTAACTGAGACCCTAGACCGGGGACTGTTACCCCTGTTTCAAAAGCTCGCTTATAGGCTTTTCCATAGCGGATTTTTCTATCGAAGTGCTTGATCTCAGCAATATCTAAGGCCTTAGCGGCTTCATCTCCATCTAACTGAGGCTTCGGTGGAACCATCGTAATCAGTGCGATCGCGTTCCCTTCTGGCAACTCGCCAAAAACTCGCCCAGTAGCCGCTAAAGCAGGACCATCCGGAGAGGTCGGCACGATGAGTAGATCGCTACCCTCCATCAAAGCTTTTACTTCACCAGTTCCTGGTGCGGCCTGGCTATCAATAATGATGTGAGCCCAAGCATTGCCGGTCATGGCTTTACGACTAGCTTTCTCCGTCACCACTGTAAAAGGAAGTTTTTCAGCAGCGGCCCAAGTTACGGCACTTTGGTTTTGATCGGCATCAATTACTAACACATCACCATCACTGCTAAGTAATGTCGCTACACAGACGGCGGTCGTGGTTTTTGCCACCCCTCCTTTGAAATTTGAAACGGCGATAATCGCCATGGCTTACCCTCCAATCACGAAGCCAACACTGCAACCAGTGTTTACAGTGAAGTTATTGTGCTTGCTTACTGACAAAAAGTCATCAATACATATTTAAGCAATTAAAGCTTTGAGTGTTGCAACACTCAAAGCAACAAACAATTGAGTAAATCCATGTTGTAAAAAATTGAGTTCTGCAACGCTCAAATCAGGCTTTCACAGCGTTTATACTCATTGAGTTCGAAGGTTATATCTAGTCACCGCAAGCTGTATAGCCATCTCATGCGCATAGTCCATATCATCTGTATAGAGACGCGTGACCATGTCCTCGCAGAACTTCACAGCTTCTAGGCCCTGCTCTTCAGAGATATAGTTACGGGCAATTTTGGCATCGCCGCGCATCAACTCCCACTTCTGCTTCATCGCATCTGCCTTCATCCCAAACAAGCCGATATAGACCTGGTTCGTTCTATCGGCATAGTCTCGACTCTGCGCGCCCGTATCGTGCAGAACATCGGTGTAGTTTTTACGGGTGGGCTTGCCTGATTCACGAGCCCTAATCCATCGCTGAGTTGCTCGTTCATCTTTGGTTGTAAAGGTACCTTTTAGCGCAACGTTGGCTGATGCATAGAAGCCTGTGATCGCGAACCATCTCAAAAAGTTAGCAACTTTTTCCTTGGTCGCTTTTCGAGTTTTGCCAGGGTTAACGAGTATATCAGTGGCTAAATCAAACCAGTCGCCTGCTTCTACTACGGTGTAGTTATTGCCATCAGTTCCTAAGATTCCGGTTACCCTAAAAGCCTTTCCTGACGGGTTCTCTAGGTACTTAGCCGCACCGTTTCCGGTTACCCTATCGGTGAGCGTTTGCTGCGGGATTCCAATGTACTTTTGAGCCATGTTAAAGCCCAATCCAAAGGACGGTTGGCCTTTGCCTAGACCGTTAGGATCAAGGACGATGACTTCAAATTCATGGTCTGCGTAGGTCACTGAAATGCGATCGCCTGCTTTCGGTGGCAGGGACGAATTATCAGACGGTAAACTTTGAGATGTAGGCATGGTACCTGGGGCTCAAGGGAAATGCTGAAAGTCCCACTGTGAGCGCAGTGGGCAACCAATCGTTTTCATAATATGGGGTTCGCTGCACAATCCCTCAAAAGGGATGATTGCCTTTCATGTCAGGGACGTTTCTCGTGGTTTAGCTCCCCTGGCTGGTCCGCTTTAGAAATGATTAACAGTCCCTGTGATAGAGGTGGAGCATTAGCACGGGTAGGTTATGGCAATTGTTTTGGGGCTCCATCTCTATCACAGGGTTAAGAATATGACTAGGGAATAGCCTGTTCATCTTGTTGGGAGCTAAGCAACTTCGTAACCACGCTGCGATCGACGTTTCTCGATGAGGCTCATCATCGCTAGCCCTTCTTCGTAGCTATCGCAGGCTTGCTCTAAGCTTTGGCCCTGGTGAGCACTCACACGGCCCCAGCGACGTAACACAACCCACTCTCCAAACAAGTTCTGACGCAGTTCAGACGAGTAGTGACGGGAGCCTTTGCGCCAGTCTTGGCGCTGCCATTTTTCGACTTGGTAGTTTATCGCCTGCATTACGGCTTGCTGGGTTACTGGCTAAATCCTACCGGCTATATGAAAGAGAAGCGCGATCGCACCAACAAAATGTCGTAAAGCCTCTGTCATAATCTGCGATTACAGATTAGAGCGCAGTACGTATCAACCACTAAAAAAACGACGGATTTCCTTACGGTACGGGTTCCACTTAAAAAGTAGGTTATTCCGTGCACAGAAACTCGTCTAAAATTCAAAGCTAGGAAAACCCTACTGGGTTTATCTTCCTTAGTTGATTGAGTCGAGTGTAAACGTGAGTGAATCAAAAAAGCAGGTACGTCAGAGCTGGGAAAAATTCTTAAACCCTTCTTCGTTAAGAAGTAACCTAATCACGGCCTCTCTGTTCCTGACTGCATATGAGTTACTTCAAGATTCAGTCATCGCTCGCATCAGAGACTTTTTCAGCGTTGATTTCAATGAACAAGGAGGAATTGCCAGCAAAGATTATAAAGAAAAGGTCTTGTCGCTAGACAGAAGTCCACTCAAAGCATCGCTTCTGTGGCTTCACGAGATGGATGCTTTGAGCGAAGCTGACATTTCGCTAATAGACAATATCCGTAGACATCGGAACGAGATAGCCCATGAATTACCGAAGATTGTCATGACTGCTGACGCAGAAATAGACATCAGACTTCTATGCTCAATCTACGAACTTGTAGAAAAGATTGAGCGATGGTGGGTTAGAGAGGTAGATATCCCGACAAACCCTGATTTTGACGGACAGCAAATAGATGATGCAGACATCATGCCCGGAAGAGTCATCTGCATGAACATGCTGATTAGAATTGCGACGGAAGAGCGAGATGAGGATGCCTCTATATTTTTGAAGGCTCTTAACGATCAATTAGACTAGCTTCTTTGATACTGATTACTGGGAGTGCGATCTCCTTTGAATGCACCAAAAACCTTCATTTTTGGGACTCTTGGCATGTACTATTTCCGTGCAGAAGTAAGTAGCACCATTAGGGTTAGCCGTTCGACGAATCACGCTAAACGCGCTTTACTTTGCCAATACGTTTTTCTATCATTATGAAATAGCGGAGGGGTTGATGCTTCATAGCCTGCACTCCCATCTAGTTCTTGTCACTCAAAACAACAAATACAAGCGCAGTGCTTATTCACTTCTTAGCTCACATCACAAAAAGATAAAAGAAGAGGTAAACTACAGCAGCAATAAAAAGGATGGATGAAACTAACGGCGGAAGGCATCCCCATAAACTCCCAGAGCCCTCAGGTGGCGGAATAATTGGTCTTCTACGTTCTTGTCGACGTGACTTGCCAGGAGCAGTTCTTCTTTTCGATTTCATAAGAAAACAACCACTAGGTTAAAGGAAAATGCGCTGAGATCGGACTAGCGGGGACATTTACATCAAGAGCCATCAGGGCAGTCACTCACCCTGATGATTCTGCTTCACAAGCCGTCGCACACCTATATCAAAGCCCTTTGAGCTTACCAGCGTGCTGCAATGTTTTCATAAACTGCTTCATTACTCCAGTATTGGTTATGAGATTTACGAATACTATCTCCTACGTCTAAATAGATATCTTTGACAGCAGCAGATTTTTGCATAAGCGAACTAACAGGCCAGGAGATAAGATCGTCTTTATCCCAGAAGTTAATCCAACGTGGTTCACTTAGTGCATTTCCAAATATCTCAGGATTCTTATCTAATCCATAGTAACTAGGATTTAATCCATTACCCTCAGCAAGAATTTTCAGCACAGCATTGCTCCTAAACGACAGCATTGAGATAGGAGACCCTAGGGTGACTAATCGACGAACACGCAGCTTGTTGCTATCTGCTAGTTCTCGCAGCTTCTTAAAATCCTTTGAAGTACTATTGGTATCGCTATCATAAGCAAGTTCAATAAATTCATGCGCTTTAACAACTTCTTCAGGAGCAAAAAGATAGAAAAGGAAATCAAAGGCAATCACCGATCCTGCACTATGAGTCAAAAAAGTGAGCGAGATGGGTTGATCCGCCTCCAAAGGTTGCTGAATACACTTAAGAATTTGAGACGCAACGGTTTCGCGAATGCTACTCTTCCCATCCCTAGAGGAATAGTAAAACATATCGGAAAATCCCTTAATCATTATCTGTCTCAAGGATTGTACGATCAGGCGAGTTGGATTTAGGGACCAATCAGTAGTAGCTTTCGTCTGATTTAAAACCTTATCTGCAAACTGCTCTTGAGCTTCCGCTAATAAACGATCTGCCTCAGGATCTTTTGCCTTGTCGTAATTCCAGCCCCACTCCACGTTACAACGTTTAGATTGTCGCCACGTTGCAACGTTCGGAGATTTTTGTTTCGATAAGATTCCATCATGAAGCTGGTCATAGAGTTCAAGGTGACTCTGGTTATTGTTATGTGAGACCCCATGAATATAAATGAGGTGTTCGCGAGTAGTAGGCATATGATGATTCCTCTTTTAAAGCCTCGTCAGATAGGTTAATCTTAATAACTTCAAACTTCAAAACACAGTCCCCCCAAGGGAGAATTAAAGACATGAGTAGCTCCCTTGGGTCAGCTTAATAAGCTAGAAAATCTCACCACGGCGCTTACTATTTATATTTTTCATGTGCTTTTTGACAGTACACATAGCAATAAACAGTTGCTCACTAACTTGACGATAGGAAAATCCCTGCAAGTAGAGCGCCCATACTTCCGTTTCTCGGGGTGTTAGTCCATAACGACAAGCATCACATAGGGCTCGTTGACCAGCGGTTTGGGTAATATCTTCTAACCGTACGAAGATGCAAGGGGTAGATTGTTCGGCTACCGCGATCCATTCAGCATTGAGATGAATTCGCAATCCGTTGTCAAAAAAAATATCGTCGCTCAATTGCAAAGGTTTTCCTGAGAACTCACATCGACCATCAACAAGAAATTCACACAGAGTAGAAACTTTCTGGGGTAAGGCGATCGCACTATCCAGAGAAGTGACACACTGATTTGTCTGACTTACAGAGGCCAACCGAATAGAACGGCAAAGCTCCTGGGCTTTAGATGTACTCTGAAGCAACTGTCCGGTTTCATCCAAAAGAAGTAGCCCTTGATGGGGAAAGAGTTGTCCTAAAAAGGACTCAAATATCACCGGGAGATAGGACTCAGAAACTGATGGCTCTGGCGGAGCGAATGTCCATGAGTCCTTTCCTCGGGGTGTCTCAGACGATACAGGCAATGACCTGGTGTGGGAAGAGGTAGAATGCATAGCTTTTCCTGAAAATCAGAAATCTGTAATGAGTTGAAATCTTAGACATCAGGAACAAGCAATCGTTAGCTGCCCTTTAATAAAATTTTCTTGATGTAACTCATTGCTATTGCACTTTAGACGCTTCCCCTATAGAGGTGACAACACGTTGATCGTGAGGAAATCGGGCAATTCGAGATGATTTCAGGAACTGTATGTTTTTCTGAACATTAACGAAGCTACTAGAGGTAGTTAGAGGTAGTTAGAGGTAGAATAGCTTTGCTTAGATAACCTAATTATCTATCAGCCTGCCTACAGGAAGATCTGCCATCTAAGCCGCTTAAATTTCTGGAAGTTGATCAAAACATGTCTCCGATTCAACCCGAGGCCATTCAAATATGGTTCCCTCTAGCATTACAAGATCGGTACGTGAATCATATTCTGATGCAATCTGAAAGCCAAGCTTCGGGGTGCGTCAAACTGACTTATATACAAGCAGGCCATCTCGTCAGGTTATGGGGCTATGCCTATGTCAAGCACTATGGAGACACACACACACCCATTAAGGCTCTAACTTGCCGATTAAATAGCTTTTTCTGCTCTCATAGCGAGGCTGCTAAATTTCTCTATGCTGACCGGGAAGCAGGAGGCACGGCACGCTCCGCAGGACTCATGCTGAAAGAGATGGAGTCTATGAGTTTAATTCAATGCAAAAGCACAAAGGGTAGCCCTACAAAAATTAGTCTCAACATCCCACTAACATTTGAGCTACCAGAAGAGCCTCAAGGCAATAAGGTATTTCCTGATAAATTCGATCCAAGAAGAGATGCGCCTACGGTTGCAAATCTTTTGAAGGTTCTGTTTCATTACGAAGCAAACCACTCTCAATCATTGGGACGAGATATTACAAAGGTCCTGCGAGAATGGTCTAAGCGATATCCTGATGGATTGAGGGTTTTGAGGCAGGAGAAAACACGTAAACCAATCGCAGTCGTCACTATTTTTCCGATTCATCCTGATTCCGAATCAAATTTTGACTTACCGCCAAGTGAGAGTTTATATCTTCATAAAATTCGGATAAAAGCCAAAGACCCAATTCAATTTTCAGAACCAGGCGATCCTAATTGCTTCATCGCTTATGTTCGTTGCTGGCATATAAAGCCAGGTTTTTGGAATCATGAAACCGTAATTCAATTTATAGACGAAACTAAGGACATGCTAAGGAAGATGCATCAGGTTTATCCTGAATTGAGTGATGTGTACAGTATCATCCTGCATCCTCATCATGAGGACTTTGTGATTCGATTAGGGTTTGACATTACACGCTCAGATCCCAAGATTTCTCAACGCTGGGCTTATATTGCTTTAGATGCTTTTTTAGAATTAAAAAGCGAAGAGCTTCTTAAAGACTTTTCTTTTGAGGCTTACAATCGATTGAATTTCATGTAGGGGGGATCGAAGCGGTAAAAAACATATATTTCATAAACGCTAGACTGAGAAAGATGCCTATACGATTACTAAGGCAATAGCCCTTCATTGATGGGAAAAGCGTACTAACTCATATCTGGCATGGATTACCATGTTTCGACTCTGTCAACAGATTCATTACCGATCAACCTCCTCAACAGTCATATCACAAACAAAATTCTTCAGGAAATCAAGACGGTATCCTTCGGTTTAAGGGGTGCTGACGTTAGCTAGGCGAGCCTCCTCACAAAGATCGGTCTAGCTAACTGCACGAGGCATTCACCAAAAAGTATCCCAAAGGGAGACTACAAATTACTAGTGTTGAACGGTCTAATAAAAGCACGACAGACATCGGAGAATCTCATCCGAAAGAATTTTCTCCTTGGCCATCGTGCCTTCTATTGAAGGATTGTCCATTTGCGCTCCACATCAGAGGGCAATTAAAAATCTCATCAATATAAGACTTAGCCATCTCAAATCCTCGCTGTCTTTATAAAAGCAGCAGGAGAGTGTCTGACTAAAATGACAAACCAACCACATATCATTTAGGGCAAGACTATGACATCTAATTTCGTAAACCTAGATCAAACTAATTTACCGCTCTCTCAATCCGCTCAGCTATTTGTAGAAGAGTCAGGAGCACTACTCAAGGCCTCCATCGTCCAATCCTTAAAGATGCAACTCCAAGGTCAAGAAGTTAATTCATCTGAAGTATCAGAGCTTCAGATGAATATCAAAAGCATAGCCGCTAACATCCAGGTCAATTCAGCTTTTAGCAATAGAAAGCTTCTGGAAAAGCTCAATAGCAATGACATCAAACACCTAACAGCCAGTCAGGGTCTAGATATAAAATCACCAGTATTTACTATCGACCAAGTAAATCTAGGTGAACGATTGGCGTATTTTGACTCAGTTCTATACGGTCAAGAATCTGTTTTCATGAAAGGGTTCATGACTCCTGACATGCTAAAGAACATTCGGAAATACGAGTCATATCCCATTGACTCTGAAACCACTGAAGAACTTAGTTCAATTTTGGCAGAACAAAATAAGGTAGTAGAAAACATCAAAACTCTACAGAGTGAACAAGAAAAGACTAGATTAATAAAATCATTTCAAGATATTTATAAGGGAGCATCAAGAAGAGTTGAGAAGAAACAAAAAAACAATCTGTCTAAAACAACTCAAAGCGTAGAGAGTTCAAACAAGAAACCTACGCCCCCAACCAACAAGAGACTAAAGCTATTAATCCATAAAGTTGTATGTGTAGATGAAACTTGGGCAGATTGGCTAGAATGGATTGGCTCAGATGCAATTCAAATGTCCGGCGTAGCCGTAAGTCTGAAAGGAACTGGGGCAAGAGAGAAGAAAATACAAAAATTAAAAGAGATATTTATTGGTGAATTTGACGATGGGAAAGAGAAGAATTATGGAAGTAATCCTCTGACCTTATGGGATACGAGCTTGAACAATATCCAATACCCAGCGGAATTTTCGTGTGCTGTAGCTATTTCAGAAAAAGATTTTGGAGGCTTTGCATCATTTCTGTCTGACCTCTATAAAACTACCAGTAAATATGTCGACAAATACGCGGAAGAGGCTATTAGAAAGGGGTTAGGGCTTGAAAAATCCAAGAAAAAAGAAGATATTGCCTCAATCATAATACAGGCTATTGTTAAGGTTCTTTTCACATGGATTATCGATTTATTTAAGGATGATGTATTTGAGCCTAAACCTGTACATCTATACCTAGATTCACCAAGTGCTAGCATGGGAGGAAAGCTAAAAAGCCCTACAAGAGCACTCAATTTTACAGACCATGAAGGTCACTACAAAGTGTACTATTCTTGGGAAATTGTTCGCTAGTAGGTCATAAAGATATTGACTCTTCAGCAATAAAACATAAATGAGTGATGCCCAAATATCTAAACAGCATTTGGACATCACTCATCTTAGTTACTGGCTCTCTGTAATTCACAGACAAGAGCTGAATTGTAAAAAGCAAAGTGGTTAAGCCACTTTGCTTTTTTATATGGAAAGACACAAAATCAACCGCCTCGCCTAAAGAGGCAGTCCCGACTGCAAAATCTATCCATCGGTTAAGAGAGGGATGTGAGTTAGCTAGGCGAGTCTCTTCATCCAGATCCGCCTAGCTAACTCAAGCATGTCATTTACGACCTCTGACTAGAGTACTAACCACATAGCCGATAATAGCTAGCACGGCTAATGCCGACTTTTACACAAATATCTGCAATACTTAACTCGCCTGCTTCAGCTAAGCGCTTTGCTTCTAGTTTTTGGCCTTCAGTAATACTCTTTTTTCTGCCGCCCTTACGTCCTCGGGCTCTAGCTGCTGCTAGTCCTGCCAGTGTGCGTTCACGAATGATATCGCGCTCCAGTTCGGCAATTGATGCCGTCATCCGAAAGAAGAATTTGCCCATTGCAGAGGCAGTATCAATCTGCTCTTTCAAGCTTTTCAGCTCAACTCCTCTTTTCTCTAGGTCTTCGGCTAGTTCAATCAATTGCTTTGTCGAGCGACTGGCGCGATCTAGCTTCCAGATAATCAGCGTGTCTCCTCTCCTGAGATGATCAAGGCAGTTATCCCATGCCGGGCGATGAGCCTTTGCCCCACTCTCACCCTGGTCACGAAAGATACGATCGCACCCCTCCTTCTCCAGCGCATCGAGCTGCAAATCTAAGTCCTGCTCAAAAGTAGAGACCCTTACGTAGCCAACTTTCATATTTTTGTGTCACAGCTCGTCTATCTCATTCAATTATGACACATAGAAAATAAGACGAGTTGCGAGACGCCTCAAACAAAAAAAGTTCGTTTTCCGTCATAGCTTCCACAATATGTCTCACAAAGGGTGATTACGATACAGTATTTAGATCATAGATTGTTGATTTCCAAGTTGT
>ERZ1740060.1007-NODE-1007-length-11091-cov-3.930500_pt1 | contig 11091 bp, 8 predicted proteins | sample MGYA00581743_ERZ1740060 | MGnify/ENA primary metagenome ERZ1740060 (study PRJEB43018, sample SAMN04849235) | marine metagenome | isolation source: floating plastic debris | place: Pacific Ocean | collected 2008-08-27 | study: EMG produced TPA metagenomics...
TGGCGCGCGGTGGCCATAACAAAGAACGTGGCGATGCTGAACGCAAGTGCATCGGTACCGGTGAGGTGCAGCCAATGGCTGGGCGGAGCCGCTTTGTTGTGGGCCCGGAGCATCAGGTTGTGCCTGATGTTCTGGGCAAACTGCCGGGTCGGGGGATGTATGTGACGGCCGACCGCAAGGCGCTGGGCGCGGCGACGAAGGGGCAGTTTTCACGGTCTGCCAAGCAGGCGGTGACTGTGCCAGATGGTCTGGTGGATGAAGTGGAGCGCCAGCTGGCCCGCCGCACCGTTGATCTGATCGCATTGACCCGGAAATCAGGTCGTGCGGTCTGCGGATTTGAAAAGGTAAAGGGCTGGCTCGCCGGGGGTGAGCGGGTTCGTGTTCTGGTTCAGGCCTCTGATGGGTCCGAACGGGGCAAGACAAAATTATGGACGCCCGAAGGTGCCCGCTATTTCGGCTGTTTGACCGCTGCCGAATAGGGTTAGGCATTTGGGCGGCAAACTGTGATACATGGCGCGCTAGCCACTGGCAGACTCAGCGATCGTGTTGTAGAGGAAGCCACAAAGCTACGCGGGCTACGCGAAGGGAACGATAGCGATACGGCTGTCGGGAAGGATAAAGAAGCTAAATGAGCGATAACGACGGTAAAAAGACACTCGGCCTTGGTGGTTCACGTCCTAGCAACGTGAAGCAAAGCTTTAGCCACGGGCGGACCAAGAACGTCGTGGTGGAAACCAAACGCAAACGCGTTGTGGTGCCCAAGCCCGGTGCGACCAAGCCTGCGGCCTCTGGTACGGCACCTGTTGGTGGTGATCCTTCCAAACGTCCTGCCGGTATTTCGGATGTGGAACTTGAGCGCCGGATGAAGGCGCTGAAGCTGGCGAAAGCCCGCGAGGCGGAAGAAGCCGCCAAGCGCGAAGCCGAAGAAAAGGCCCGCGCTGCCGAACGCGATGCGCGCCGTGCCGAGATTGAGGCGAAAGAAGCCGAGGATAAAGCCCGCGAAGAGCGTGCCAAGGCCAAGGCCGAAGAAGAAGAGCGCAAAAAGGCGGAAGCCGCCCGTGCGAAAGCGGCTGCTGCGGCACCGCCTGCTGCCGCTGCCGTACCTGGCGAGACTGAGATTTCGCGCCCAACGGCTGCGCCCCGCAAGACGGAACGCCCACAGGAAAACCGCGAAAACAAGACCAAAGCCAAGCCTGGTCGTGGTGGCGATGGTCGCCGTTCGGGCAAGCTGACAGTGAATGATGCGATGGCGGGCCGTGATGGTGGTCGCCAGCGTTCGATGGCGGCGATGAAGCGCAAGCAAGACCGCGCCCGCGCCAAGGCGATGGGTGTGTCGGCTGAGCGTGAAAAGGTCTTCCGCGAAGTGGCTTTGCCAGAGGCGATTACCGTGTCTGAACTGGCCAACCGTATGACTGAACGTGTGGCTGACGTTGTGAAGGCCCTGATGACCAACGGCATCATGGCGACACAGAACCAGACAATTGATGCTGATACCGCCGAGTTGATCATCGAAGAGTTTGGTCACACGGTCACCCGTGTTTCTGACGCCGACGTTGAAGACGTGATCCAGGCCGTCGAAGACAAGCCTGAAGATTTGCAAGGCCGCCCACCGATCATCACGATCATGGGCCATGTTGACCACGGGAAGACATCGCTGCTGGATGCGATCCGCAACGCGAAAGTTGTGGCTGGCGAGGCTGGCGGCATTACACAGCACATCGGTGCCTATCAGGTAAAAACCGACAGCGGCGCTGTGTTGTCCTTCCTTGATACGCCGGGCCACGCTGCATTTACGTCGATGCGGTCGCGCGGTGCGCAAGTGACCGATATCGTCGTCCTTGTTGTTGCCGCCGATGATGCGGTGATGCCGCAAACGATCGAGGCGATCAACCACGCCAAAGCGGCGGAAGTGCCGATGATTGTAGCGATCAACAAGATCGATAAGCCAGAGGCAAACGCAGATAAGGTGCGTACAGACCTGCTGCAGCACGAGGTCATTGTCGAAAAGATGTCTGGTGATGTGCAGGATGTCGAAGTCTCAGCCATTTCAGGTCAGGGCCTAGATGACCTGCTGGAAGCAATTGCGCTACAGGCTGAAATCCTTGAACTCAAAGCTAACCCCGATCGGGCCGCCGAAGGTGCCGTGATTGAAGCCCAGCTTGACGTGGGCCGCGGCCCTGTGGCCACAGTTCTGGTTCAGAACGGGACATTGCGCCAAGGTGATATCTTCGTTGTGGGTGAGCAATACGGGAAAGTCCGTGCGCTGATCAACGATAAGGGCGAGCGCGTGAAAGAAGCGGGTCCTGCGCAACCGGTCGAGGTTTTGGGTCTGAACGGTACACCCGAAGCGGGCGATGTTCTCAACGTGGTCGAGACGGATGCGCAAGCGCGTGAGATTGCTGAATATCGTGAGAAAGCCGCGAAGGAGAAGCGCGCGGCGGCTGGTGCGGCGACCACTCTGGAACAATTGATGGCGAACGCCAAGGCCGACGAAAACGTCAGCGAATTGCCAATTCTGGTGAAGGCTGATGTGCAGGGTTCAGCGGAAGCCATCGTTCAGGCGATGGAAAAGATCGGCAACGAAGAGGTACGCGTGCGCGTCCTGCACTCAGGCGTCGGGGCGATCACGGAAACCGATATTGGCCTGGCTGAAGCATCTGGTGCTCCGGTCTTTGGCTTTAACGTGCGTGCGAATGCATCCGCGCGGAACACAGCTAACCAAAAGGGTGTCGAGATCCGTTATTATTCGGTGATCTATGACCTTGTGGATGATGTGAAAGCGGCGGCCTCTGGCCTGCTATCCGCCGAAATCCGCGAGAAGTTCATCGGCTATGCCAAAATTCAAGAGGTCTTTAAGGTCTCCAACGTGGGTAAAGTTGCCGGTTGTCTGGTGACAGAAGGTGTCGCGCGCCGCTCTGCCGGGGTGCGCTTGTTGCGGGATGATGTTGTCATCCACGAGGGCACGCTGAAAACACTGAAGCGCTTCAAGGACGAAGTGCCAGAGGTCCAGTCTGGCCAAGAATGCGGTATGGCGTTCGAGAACTATGATGATATCCGTGCAGACGACGTGATCGAGATTTTCGAGCGCGAAGAGGTTGAACGGAACCTCTGATCCACGCAGGAACACGTTGTTTTGCAAGGCGGGCCACTGGCCCGCCTTTCTTGTTTTCGGCAATAGGCCGCAGCGCGGATTATCACAAATCCATACAGTCTGTGAATAAATTGCAATCCTGCGGCGTAACCCCTGCAGCACACTCTCGCGGCGGTGCTGCGGGGGCTTGGTTGGTAATCGCCAGCGATCCGTCGCTACAAAACAAACGTGTAAAAACAACTCTGTTCAAAGGTGCCGCCATAGGACATATTGCAAAAATACTTGGAATGAAATTCGCGGTAGTGATGACCCCCGACCAGTTCAAATCAGAGATGATTGCGCTGCTGCCGCGCTTGCGCAGATTTGCGCTCAGTCTGACCCGTTCTGGTCCGGATGCTGATGACCTCTTGCAAGAAGCGTGTACAACTGCGCTTCAGAAGTGGGAGCAGTATGACCCCGCACACCCCTTTGATCGGTGGATGTTTCGCGTGGTGCGCAACCTCTGGGTGAGTGAAGTTCGTAAACGTCAGGTCCGTCAGGGCCAAGGTCAGGTCGCGGCAGAAGAGGCACCAGAATTGCATGCCGCGGGCAGTGCCGATGAAACTTTAGAAGCCAAGCAAATACGACGTAAGGTCACCGACCTTGGAGAGGAACTTTCGCAGCCTTTGCTGTTGGTTTGTGCTGAGGGTTACAGCTACCGTGAAGTTGCTGAATTGTTAGGGATTCCCGTTGGTACCGTTATGAGTCGCATTCATCGTGCTCGCAAACAACTTGTCTCGGGCCTCGTATCAGAGGGGGCTGGCACATCATGACTGACCTCTCGACGCAGCTTAGCGCCTATCTTGATGGCGAGCTTGATCCTGCCACTGCTTTGGCGATCGAAGAACGGCTGGCCAAGGATCCTGACGCTCAGGCGGAACTGGATGCACTAATTGCGGCAGACGTTCTGGCCCAAGAAGCCTTTGAGGCGGAGCTTAGCGCGCCCGTCCCTTATACCTTGGCGCAGCAAATTAAATCGGCCCCGCTGCCGCAAACTGCTGCGCCCAAGCCGCGCCCCGTCTGGGGTGCGCTCGCGGCCAGTCTGGTCGTCTTTGTTCTGGGTGGGGTTGGTGGTTTCACCCTGCGCGGCGAAGACGCCCCTGTTCAAACGGCGGGCTGGCTGGCCGATATCGCCGACTACCACGCGATCTATGCAAGCCAAGTGCGCCATCTGGTCGAAGTGGGTGCAGACGAATCCGATCACATTGAAACCTGGCTGGGCGACACTGTCGGGGCTGAATTCTCGATCCCGGACCTGACAGAGTTCGGTCTGACCTTTGAAGGCGGTCGTCTGGTTGTCGCCAACGGGAAACCGGTTGCACAATTGATGTACCGCGATGCTGATGGTGTGGTGGTGGCGCTATGTTTGCAAAGAACAAGCAAGACCCCATCTGACACCTTGGTGTTCAACGAAAGCACGATCAACGGGTTTGACTTTGTGTCATGGACGGCAGGGGATGCCGACTATGTTGTCATTGGTCCTGAAAACCAACCGGGCCTGAATGACATTGCAGCGGCAGCAGCCTTGGAAATCTAAAGCCAATCGCGCAGGATCGGGATCAGTGGCTCATCGGCCGCTGGCATGGGATAGTCCCGTAGTTCATTAGCGCGCACCCATTTCAGCGCTTGCCCTTCGCGTGACTGCGGCGTGCCCTCCCATTTGCGGCAGGCAAACAGTGGCATCAGTAGGTGAAAGTCGTCATAGGAATGGCTGGCAAAGGTCAGCGGTGCGAGGCACGACGCCCAGGTGTCGATCCCCAGCTCTTCTTGCAGCTCGCGGATGAGTGCGGCCTCTGGCGTTTCGCCCGCCTCGACCTTGCCGCCCGGAAACTCCCACAGGCCCGCCATTGATTTGCCCTCTGGGCGCTGGGCCAACAGGACGCGCCCATCGGGGTCGATCAAGGCGACGGCTGAGACCAAGACGGTCTTCATGACCGGTAGTCCGCATTGATGCTGATGTATCCATGGGTCAGGTCGCAGGTCCAGACGGTGCTTTCCCCCGCGCCAATCCCCAAATCGACGCCCAGTTCAAGCTCAGCATTTTTCATATAAGCGCTTGCCGCCTCTTCCGAATAATCCGGTGCGCGCCAGCCGTTTTCAGCCACCGTGATTTCACCAAAACGAATGCTCAGCCTGTCCCGGTCAGCCGCAGCGCCCGATTTACCCACGGCCATCACAACACGCCCCCAATTGGCGTCTTCACCCGCAATCGCGGTTTTCAAAAGGGGTGAGTTCGCAATGGCAAGCGCCACCTTATGCGCGTCACTGTCATCCTGCGCGCCGGTTACCCGGACCTCGACGAATTTTGTGGCCCCTTCACCGTCGCGGACGACCTGATGGGCAAGGTCACGCATGACGTTATGCAGGGCCTGCGCAAAATCGGCATTGCCTGTCACATCAACAGCTGATGCCCCAGTTGCGGCCATGATCAGACTGTCCGAAGTTGACGTGTCGCTATCAACCGTGATGCAGTTGAACGTTTTTGCGTTCAAGTCCGACACCATAGCTTGCAGATCGCCTTGCGCGATTGCCGCATCGGTGAAGAGAAACACCAGCATCGTCGCCATATCGGGTGCAATCATACCGGACCCTTTGGCGATGCCTGCGATGTTGACCGTCTTACCGTCGATGGTCAGCGTTGCAGCAGCCCCTTTGGCAAAGGTATCGGTTGTCATGATTGCCTTGGCCGCATCCGCCATGGCAGAGGGTGCCAGATCTGCATGCAACGCGGTGATCTTGCTGGTGATACGATCATGCGGCAGGGGTTCGCCAATCACCCCAGTTGATGCTGTAAAAACCCGTGCCTGTGGCACGCCTGTCGCTGCTGCAACTGCTGCGGTGACTGCAGCAACGCTGCCGTCACCGTTCTTGCCGGTGAAGGCATTGGCGTTGCCCGCATTCACAAGGATTGCTGCTGGCCCTGCAGTGTCACCGCCCAATTTGGCCTGACAATCCAACACGGGCGCAGATCGCGTGGCAGAGCGTGTAAAGACGCCAGCAATAGCGGTGCCTTCCGCCAGCACCGCCAACATCACATCTTTGCGTCCCTCATATTTGATGCCTGCGGCTGTGGCCGCAAAACTGGCCCCGCTGATCTGAGGTAACTCAGGAAATGCAGCTGGGGCCAAAGGTGAGACGGGCATGTCAGGTCAGTCCAGCAATTCGAGCGCGTCAATCAGGGCCGGGTCAAATTAGCCCGGTTCCGGCATTGTGCTCGTCTGTGCAGCCGCCAGTTCATCCAGGCGCGCGGTCACCGCGGCCTCTTGCAGCTCTTGCGCAATCTGGGGGCGCAATTGATCAAGCGTCGGGCGGGCCTGCACGCGGGTTTCCAGCAGGGTGGCGACATGCCAGCCGAACTGTGTTTCAAACGGTTCGGACACGCCGCCGACCTCTAGCGCGGTAATCGCCTCTTCGAATGTGGGCACCATAGCACCCGGACCAAACCAGCCAAGGTTGCCGCCATTGGGCCCGGTCGGTCCGGTCGATACATCGCGGGCGACATCGGCAAAGGCCGCACCTTCATCGATACGGGCTTTGGCGGCGGCGGCCTCTTCCTCGGTTTCGACCAGCAGGTGGGCTGCGTTGAATTCCTGAATGTCTTCAGCGTCGGCAAAACGCGCATCATAGGCGGCCTGCACATCTGCTTCGGTGATAGCGTTTTCCGCAATGTCAGTTATCACCTCACCCGCGATCAGGGCGCGGCGTTCATTGCTTAGAGTGTATTCGATCTGGGCTGATACCTCTTCCGCCTCGTCGGCAAGCAACTGCTGCTGGATCAACTGATCGACCAACCCGTTAAACAGGGCTTCGACAGGTAGTTGCGCATATTGCGGCGGTAGTTGGGTGCGGGCGATGATGATTTCGCCCATTGTGATTTCTGTCTCGCCAACGGTGGCCACGACAGTCTCGGCGGTCACGTCCTGGGCGATGGCGCTGGTGGCCAAAACCGCCGCGATGGCCGTTGCACCCAAAAATGTAACATGTTTCAGCATTAAACGATCCCTTGATAGGCCGCGAAAGCGCGCGGCGTTGACACTGTAGAAGCGGCCCCTTACATCCCAAAGATGCCTTGAGGAGGCCTTATAGTTCCATCACTTCGGCCCTTTCTATGTGGCCTTCGCCGGGCCTACAAGCGACCTCCTCTCAAATAGATGTCAGACAGGCGCGATCCGCGCCGCCGGAGAGAATATGCTGGGTTTCGGAACGATTGCCAAAAAGGTGTTTGGCACCGCAAACGACCGCAAAGTCAAAGCTGCCCGCCCATTGGTTGATAAGATCAATGCGTTGGAACCCGAATTCGAGGCACTGTCAGACGAGGGCATTAAAGCCAAGACCGAAGAACTGGCAAAACGCGCGATGGGCGGCGAAAGCCTTGACGCCATCCTGCCTGAGGCCTATGCCAATTGCCGTGAAGCTGCCAAGCGCGCGTTGGGCCTGCGTGCCTTTGATACACAGCTGCAAGGCGGTATTTTTCTGCATCAAGGCAACATCGCCGAAATGAAAACAGGTGAGGGTAAAACCCTTGTCGCGACCTTCCCCGCCTATCTAAACGCGCTGACCGGCAAAGGCGTGCATATCGTGACGGTGAACGACTATCTGGCCCGTCGCGACGCCGAGTGGATGAGCAAGGTTTACGGCGCATTGGGGCTGACCACAGGCGTGGTCTATCCTCAACAGCCCGAAGACGAGAAGAAGGCCGCCTATGCCTGTGACGTGACTTATGCCACCAACAACGAGCTAGGTTTTGACTATCTGCGCGACAACATGAAGTCCGAACTCAGCCAGATGTTCCAGCGCGACCACAACTTTGCCATTGTGGATGAGGTCGACAGTATTCTTATTGATGAAGCACGGACACCGCTGATCATCTCTGGCCCCGCCCAAGACCGATCCGAGATGTATGCGACCATTGATAAGGTCATCCCGGATGTTCTGGATGAACACTACACCTTGGATGAAAAGACCCGTCAGGTGACGTTCAATGATGAGGGCAATGATTTCCTGGAAGAAAAGCTAAGCGCTTCGGGCCTGCTGCCCGAAGGCCAGACGCTTTATGACCCTGAAAGCGCCACGCTAGTGCACCACGTCAATCAGGCGCTGCGTGCCCACAAGCTGTTTACCAAAGACAAAGACTATATCGTGCGCGATGATGAGGTTGTCCTGATCGATGAATTCACCGGCCGCATGATGGCGGGCCGTCGTCTGTCTGACGGTCTGCATCAGGCGATTGAAGCGAAAGAGGGTTGTTCGATTAAGCCTGAAAACGTGACCTTGGCCTCTGTCACCTTCCAAAACTACTTCCGGCTTTATGACAAGCTGGGTGGCATGACCGGGACAGCCGCGACAGAAGCGGAAGAATTTCAGGAAATCTACAATCTGGGCGTTGTCGAAGTGCCGACCAACCGCCCCATCGCCCGGATTGACGAAGATGATCAGGTCTACCGCACCGCACGCGAGAAATTCGTTGGTGTTGTAGAAGAGATCAAAGAGGCCCACGCCAAGGGCCAACCGATTCTGGTTGGCACTACGTCGATTGAGAAATCCGAAGCGCTGGCAGAGATGCTGAAGGCAGAGGGAATCACTTTTAACGTCCTCAACGCGCGACAGCACGAGCAGGAAGCCCAGATTGTTGCTGAGGCCGGGAAACTGAATGCGGTCACAATTGCGACCAATATGGCGGGCCGCGGTACGGACATTCAGCTAGGTGGCAACGTCGAGATGCGCGTGCTGCAGGCCATGGCCGCAACCCCTGAGGCAGACATCGAAGAGCTGCGCGCGCGCATCGAGGCCGCAGTCGCTGATGAAAAGGAAAAAGTGAAAACCGCCGGTGGGCTATTTGTGCTGGCCACTGAACGCCATGAAAGCCGCCGGATTGATAACCAGCTGCGCGGTCGTTCCGGCCGTCAGGGAGACCCCGGTCGTTCTGCTTTCTTTTTGTCATTGGAAGACGACCTGATGCGTATCTTTGGCTCTGACCGTTTGGATAAGGTCCTCTCCGGTCTGGGCATGAAAGAGGGCGAGGCGATTGTGCACCCTTGGGTCAACAAATCGCTGGAACGCGCGCAGGCGAAGGTCGAAGGCCGTAACTTTGACATCCGCAAACAGTTGCTGAAATTCGACGATGTGATGAATGAGCAGCGGAAAGTTATCTTCTCGCAGCGCCGCGACATCATGGAAGCAAAAGACCTCTCCGAGGTCACCAAAGATATGCGCGATCAGGTTATCGATGATCTGGTCGACGATTTTATGCCGCCAAAAACATATGCAGATCAATGGGATACCGAAGGTCTGTATGCGGCTGTGATTGAAAACATTGGCGTTGATGTCCCCGTAATCAAATGGGCCGCTGAAGAAGGCGTTGATGATGACGACATCCGCGAGCGTCTAGAGGAAGCGGCAGATAAATTCATGGCCGAAAAGGCGGAAGCCTTTGGCGATGAGACGATGCGCAATGTTGAAAAGCAGATTTTGCTGCAAACGATTGACGCGAAATGGCGCGAACACTTGCTGACTTTAGAGCACCTGCGTTCGGTCGTGGGTTTCCGCGGCTATGCGCAGCGCGATCCACTGAACGAATATAAGACCGAAGGGTTTCAGCTGTTCGAAAGTATGCTCGATGGGCTGCGCACGGATGTGACGCAAAAGCTGTCAAAGATCCGCCCAATGTCGAAAGAAGAACAAGAGCAAATGGTCGCGCAAATCCGCCAGCAACAACAAGCGGCGGCGGCAGCAGCTGCGGCCGCCGCTGCGGCACCTGCAGCGGCCGCCGCAGCAACCGGGACCGCCCGCGAAGGCTTTGACGAAAATGATCCAACAACATGGGGTAACCCCGGTCGGAACGACCTTTGCCCCTGTGGGTCAGGCAAAAAGTTCAAGCACTGTCACGGTAGGCTCGCCTAATTGCAGACATAATTGGGTCACGCTAAGACCTTTCGCCAGTCCTGTTCATGTCACGTTAACACTTCATCACTACCACAGTTTACTGCCACTGTGAGGGATGGGGATGTCTCGCATTACGACGATCAAAACTGTCGCTTCGACGCTGACCATTGCTGTGACCCTTGGGTTTCTGGTGCAATATGGTGAGACGACGCCGCGCGTCGGTGATGGTGTAAGCGAAGAAAGCTATAATAAAGCGCCCCGTTCACTAATGCTGTCGACCAATGCGCAAGGTCAGCCTGTTTTTGGCATGCCGAATATTGTGACCACGCCACTGAACCATGCCTCCAATGTACAGCGTGTTGTCGCGGTTGATGCGGTCTATGCGGAAATGGCCGTGCCTGAATTTGGAACGATCATGGCGTCACCCGCGCCGGGTTGTGACACCACATTGTCCGCGGCGCGGGAACCTGCCGCGATGGTGGCACTGTCTTTGTCGGCACCTTGTGCCGAAAGCCAAAGCTTTGCGATCTCACACAGTGGTATGCGGGTGGCCGCCAGTACTGATGACGAGGGCAATGCCTTGGTCCGGGTGCCCGCCCTTGTCACGGATGCGGAATTTCGCGTGACATTTAACAACGTTCTGCAGGCATCGACGCAGATTTTTGTGCCAGAGCTACGCCAATATGATCGCGCGGTACTGCAGTGGATGACGTCAAACAATATGCGTCTGCATGCATTGGAAAATGGCGCGCAAATTGGCGACCCTGGCCATGTTTGGTCTGCTTCGCTGCACGCACCTGAAGATACACGCGCCGGCAAGAACGGGTTTGTCGTCTATCTTGGCGATGCAGAGGCAGAGGTGCCTTATCAGGCAGAGGTTTACACCTACCCCGAAGGCCAGATGAACCGCGATGGTGGTGTCGACCTGCGTGTTGGTGTCACGGTGACCGAAGAGAACTGCAACCGCGAAGTCGATGCGATGACCATTCAGACAAATGCGGGCGAGAACCTGATCAAGAATAGTTTTGCGGAGCGGATGCCGTCATGCGCGTAGGTTGGTGAGGTTGTTTTCCTAAGTG
>ERZ1740060.1008-NODE-1008-length-11080-cov-4.888617_pt1 | contig 11080 bp, 10 predicted proteins | sample MGYA00581743_ERZ1740060 | MGnify/ENA primary metagenome ERZ1740060 (study PRJEB43018, sample SAMN04849235) | marine metagenome | isolation source: floating plastic debris | place: Pacific Ocean | collected 2008-08-27 | study: EMG produced TPA metagenomics...
GCAGTGGCGCGACATGAGCGCGTGTTCGTAAGGGCGTTCGGCGAAGGCGAGGAGCAGCGAGAAAGTGCTTCGTTTCTTCAGCAGATCAGCTGGTTTACTCGAAGCAAGCGCGCTTTGGTGCCCTCTCATATACTGTTAGGAAACCCGAATAGGCAGCCCGCAGAATGCGGGTGAACTCAGATACACTTTTGGCTCAGTTGCGCGAACAGGGAGTGTCATACGAGTACTATGAACACATACCCCTGCATACCGTTGAGGATGCAAAGAAGGTGCAGGGTAACGTTATTTCGCAGGCTTCGGATGTGCTGAATATCAAGAATCTGTATTTGCGCGACCGGAAGAAACGGAACTATCTCGTCGTTTTGGAACAGGACCGGGTGGTCGACCTCGCCGCGCTCGGAGGTCATATCGGCGCGGGCAAGCTCTCTTTCGGATCGCCGGAGCGCCTGATGGAGCATCTTGGCGTCCGGCCCGGCGCGGTGACACCCCTGGCGATGGTCACCGGTGCCGCCAAGGGCGTGCACTTGTACATGGACCGGATGTTGGAGACCGTCGAAAAGGTACATGTACATCCGCTGGTCAATGATCGAACCGTGACATTGCGCAGTGCCGATCTCCTTACGCTTTTGGACCTTTGGGGCGTGACACCGATGTGGCTCGATTTTTGAGCAATTGGAAAGATCAACCGATTGGTTGAATATTGCAAATGCAGCATTCTTGGTCATTCGGGCCTGATCTGCAAGTTTCGACCAAATAAATACTTAATAAAAACAATAATTTAGATGTAATTCTGGTTGCCTTGACTCGAACGTGGTCAGTGCCTAGCACTAGCGCAACCGTTTTGGAGAGGATCGTGGGCGCAGAAGATCCCGATGACCGGCTGAGCGATCTGGAAAGACGCATCGCCGCGATGAAGGAGAAAGACGCGCCTCCGCTGCATCAGGAAAGTCACTACAGTCAGGCGCAGTTGGCCTGGCGCATGGTGATCGAACTGGTGGCCGGTCTGGGGATCGGTTTTGGCATGGGATACGGGCTGGATAGCCTGTTCGGAACACTCCCGATATTCCTTGTCATATTTACATTTCTGGGCCTCGCGGCTGGGATCAAAACGATGATCGCCACGTCGAAAGAGGTTCATAGCAGGGTTGAAGAGGCCGCAGACAAGCGCGGCGAGACGGACGAAGAGGGGTAGCCATGGCAGCTGAAGCAGCGGAAGGCGGCGGTCTCAAGATCGCGCCGATGGACCAGTTCATCGTGAAACCACTCTTCGGTGGCGATACGGTCGCATGGTACACGCTGACGAACGCCACCCTGTGGATGGCGATAGCACTGCTTTGCGTTATCCTGCTGATGGTCATGGGGACACGCAGCCGTGCGCTGGTGCCGACCCGCACTCAGTCCGTGGGTGAGATGGCCTACGGCTTTGTGCGCAAGATGGTCGAAGACGTCGCCGGCAAGGACGGGGTTGTCTACTTCCCCTACATCATGACGCTGTTCATGTTCATCCTGTTCGCCAATGTTCTGGCGTTGATCCCGATGTCATTCTCGGCAACCTCGCATATCGCCGTCACTGCCATCATGGGTTTTGGGGTTTTCTTCTCGGTCACCGCCATCGGGTTCATCAAGAACGGCACCGGGTTCCTGTCGCTCTTCTGGGTGTCCTCGGCGCCGCTGGCGCTGCGCCCGATCCTCGCCGTTATCGAGCTGATTTCCTACTTCGTGCGCCCCGTCAGCCACTCGGTTCGTCTGGCCGGTGCCATCATGGCTGGGCACGCCGTGGTCAAGGTGTTTGCCGGATTTGCCGCCGTGACCGCCGTTGCACCTCTGGCCATCGGCGGGATGGTTGCGATCTACGCGCTTGAGCTGCTGGTGGCCTGCATCCAGGCCTACGTCTTCACCATCCTGACCTGTGTTTATCTCAAGGACGCACTGCATCCGCATCACTAAGTCACGCGAGCTTCGGCTCGCGTCCCGAAACAACGCAATTCCAATTCAAGGAGACTCTAAATGGAAGGCGATATCGCACAAATGGGACAGTTCATCGGCGCAGGCCTCGCAGCCATCGGTTCGGGTGCCGCTGCTATCGGTGTGGGCCACGTTGCCGGGAACTTCCTTGCTGGCGCATTGCGCAACCCTTCGGCGGCTGGCGCTCAGACGGCAACCCTGTTCATCGGCATCGCCTTTGCCGAAGCTCTGGGCATCTTCTCGTTCCTGGTCGCGCTTCTTTTGATGTTCGCTGTCTAAGACATCCTTTTGTTCATCCTTGCCACAGGTAGGGCCGTGAGGTTTTGCCTGTAAAGGTCCAAGGCGAAGGAGACACTTATGGCAGAAGAACCGATTACAAAAGAGCTCGCCGGGGCATGCGTCGATGCAGGCGGTGGTGCCATCGGCATGCCGCAACTATGTCCCGAGTGGTTCAGCAACCAGATCTTCTGGCTGGTGGTTACGCTGGTCGTGGTCTTTCTGGTCCTGTCTCGCATTGCCTTGCCACGTATCGCGGGCATTCTGGCGGAGCGACAGGGCACGATAACCAACGATCTCGCCGCTGCCGAGGATTTTAAGGTGAAAGCAGCGGCCGCCGAAGATGCCTATCAGAAGGCACTGGCCGACGCCCGGAGCGAGGCGCAAGCCATCGTTGCGGAGACCAAGGAAGAGATCCGCGCCGAACTTGTTGCGGCAACGAAAAAGGCCGATGAGGAAATCGCTGAACGGACCGCTGAAAGCGAAACCAAGATCGCCGAAATTCGTGAGGGCGCTCTGGAGAGTATCAAGGACGTGTCAAAAGACATTGCCAAGGAACTCGTGGGCGCGATGGGCGTGAAAGCGGATGCGCGCTCGGTTACCACAGCGGTCAATGCGCGGTTGAAAGGGTAGTCTGATGTTGCGACTGACATTCATCTCGGGCGGACTCGCGCTGGTGGCCAGCCCGGCATTGGCGGCCAGCGGTCCTTTCTTTTCGCTGGCCAACAGCGATTTCGTCGTCCTGATTTCGTTTCTGCTCTTCATAGGTGTTCTCGTTTTCCTGAAAGTGCCCGGTATGCTCGCAGGCATGCTGGACAACAGGGCGGATGGCATAAAGTCGGAACTCGACGAGGCGCGTGCGCTGCGCGAGGAGGCCCAAAGTCTTTTGGCGACCTATGAGCGCAAGCAGAAGGAAGTGAAGGAACAGGCAGACCGCATCGTCTCTCAAGCCAAAGTCGAGGCGCAGGAAGCCGCGGAGGCCGCGAAGAAAGACCTTCAGGACACGATTGCACGCCGTGTGAAAGCGGCTGAGGATCAGATCGCCTCTGCAGAAGCTGGTGCGGTCAAGGAGGTACGCGATCGCGCAGTCGTCATAGCCGTCGATGTCGCGAAGGAAATGATCGCAAAGAACATGACCGACGATCGTCGTGCTGACCTGGTTGATGAGGCTATCGGCGAGGTTCAGGCGAAGCTGCACTGAGCCGCCAACCTGTTTGCCGGAAGGCTTCTCGTTCGCTTTCGGAAACTGATGGGAGCCGTTGAACCGGCTCCTCACTCAGCCCTGCCGCGTATTCCGTGCTTCGTGGGGCACCGTGACGCCCCGCTCATCCAAGCTTCTGATTGTATACGCCAACCGATTCGAATCGGTCAACGATTGTGATTCGTTTTGCCTTGAAAATCCGCTCTGCAAAGGCCGGCACCGGATCTCTATCCAAAATTATACCGGTCAACTGGTGCCTGCGTGTCGATCTGCCAAAACATGAAGTCTGGAATTCGACCTCGGCTTTCACACCGGCATTTCAGTGTTCACAGCGCCAGCGAGCGTCATATACCCCAACGCTTCGGACTCTGCCCCGATCTTTAACAACAAACGCTTGCAGAAGTCTTCTGACCCGCGCTCCCTTCGACTGATTGCATAGCTGAACAAGGCGCTGAGTTTTCTCAGTCGAAGCCCGGTTTCGACGCTTCTGGAGGCCGCTTCTGACGCAAACTGACCGGCGAGCGTATAATCACCCTGTTGGTTCATCAATGCGCTCATCGCGATTTTCGCGTCAATCTCAATTCGTGGAAGGCCCTTATGCCTTGCGTAGGCCAGGGCGCGTTCCAGAAGGGGTGTTGCTTTATGGGAGTTGCCTTCAGCGATATGCAAGCGCGCGCAGCTTACCATGCTGAGATGCTCGATATCTCGCTGCTCGGACCTTGATGACGCCTTGATCGCCAAATCCGCGAGTTCCAGGCCGCGTTTCCAGTCCCCGCGCACTCGGCACAGATCAGCATGCGAGCGACACGTGATCGCGACGGCGCGAAACTGGTTCTTCTCGGAAAACGTCTTGTTCAGTTCTTCGTAGCACTCTTCCGCCCGGTGGAAACTGCCACCGATATGATCGCAAACCGCGAGGTAGAGTTCAGAGAATGGCTTGATTTCGCTGGGTGTTGATCCTTTGATCTGCAAGCTGCCAATACGCAGGTCTGTAAGAACCCTTCGGGCCTCGCTGACGCTGCCCCGCTCCAGCAATGCGATCGCGTAATTCAGATGGATCCGACGCTCTGCTGCGTGAAAGGCATGGCTGTCAGATTCCGGAACCCTGCGATGTGACATGATGAAGGACGCCTGACGCAGGAGGGGCAACGCATCAAAGACGTTACCTTGCGTGAGCGAAGAGAGCCCGCGTTCATTATAGAGCCATGCAATTTCATCCCTGTAGAACGGATGCCGCAATGTGCTGTGGCGGGTTTTCTGGACAGGTCCTAATTCCAGTTCGTTGGCCGCGCGTCGAATGGATTCTTCAGCCGTTTTAATCCGCTCGATTGACTGCTGGTTCGCGGATCCGCCGGGCGCCTGATCAATCCATGCGCTCAAGTTGGTCCGTTCATCCGCGCGGTCCTGGAACGTGGTGCCGCAAAAGAGCCTCTGGAATTCCAGTTGGGTGCGATCGAGGCTCGCACCGGCGTTGATCAGACTTCGAAGCCAACTGCCGTAGGCGTCGTATGGCGTTTCGACATCCTCCGACAGCGAGGATCGCACGCTGGTCATCCGGGAAAGCGATCCGATTGCAAATGACCCCTGAAGCACGCTGAACATTGCCCGCAATCGTTGCGGCACAGCATGAAGCCGCCCAAGACCTCCCCCCAAGCCATCAGGTGCGGCCCAGTCTTCGATGCCCAGTTTCGTTGCGATCCTGTCCAGGTCCGCGTTTATCTCTGACATGCGTCCTTCGCAGGTAAGATCGGGTGAAAAGATACGACGTGCGGCGGCGTGCTGAGAGCGACGATCATCCGGTGCGTCGTTGATATCCCTATCCTCTTGAGACGGCGCACTGTCCTCTTTACCGGATGATGGTGCGGTCTCGGTATCCCATCCCTCCATGATATCTTTGATGCGGGCTTGTTCATGGCCAATATGAAACATCGCCCAAAGAGTGTCGCGCGAGAGATCAATCTGATACTCCAGAATGTCACGTACCAGTTCGAAGTGTTCTTGAGTTGGCGACGGCAGTTCACGTGGTTGGTCACAATAGATCGACATCCGATGGTGATTGATATCGGCACCGTCATGAACGCCGAGATGAATCGTATGCGCAATGAATTGGCGGATGCGATTGTGTATCGAATACCGGGTGTGGATAAAGGCTTCGGTCACCTTCTCATCGTTCCGGTCCCAGTCTTCTCGCTCAAAATCATCGGTGGCAGGTTGGACACGCATCACCACCGCGCGTCGAACGAGAGTGTTGAGAGCTTTGTGCAGCTCTCTCAAAATGAAAACCCGTTCCAGCCACTCCGTTCGGGCAAGATAGGCTTGTCGGCGGAATTCCTCCTTGCGCTCGTCTCTGGACAGGACAGGCAAGCCACCGTGCTCATCGCATCTGCGTCTGAACTCTGTTTGCAAGAGCCTCAGGATCATCGGGCAACCGATCAGCACCCAGGGCTCCACGGGTAACGCGAACAGAACAAGATGCCGCATAATGAGCGCGTGCAGTTCGGGAACGTAGGAGCTTTCGGCTTTTTTCCGGTTGTTCCCTTGAGACAGGGCATCAACCCGCTCGTAGCTGTCTATCACATATCTCAAAACACCATGATGACCGTCTCGCGCGGCCGCCGCATCAAGGTCGCGCAAGACGCTGTGGCGCCCATACGGCACAGGTGAATGTCCGGTCTGTTCCTTCTCTTTTGCTTGGTGGATCCATAGTCGCATAACCCAAAGTGACAGAGACAGGTTTTGATAGAGCAGCCGGTGGATTTGGCTTGTTTCGTGAAGCTCACTCAGGTCGCGATGAGACAGATCACTCTGAGTCGCCTGAGCCCATCTCAAGAAAACCGCGGCTGCGTGTTGCGCAGATGGCAGTTGATCGGGCTCTCTGTCTTCTGTTCGCGGGTCCCGCTGATACTCCGCCTCCAGATTTGCGGCATAGTTGAAATGCTCATCCTCAATCTCGATGTTGAGCATTGCAATTCGTCGCTCCCACGACAGCGTTTTCAATTCCGTCCAACGCTTGAGCAGTCGTTTCGTTGCGCTTCGGTTTGAATAGTTCTGTACGTTTCCACTTAATGGGCGCGGTTCGCCGTCGCGATCATAGATTTCCGCGACTATTTCCTCCTCGTCTTTGCCAGGCTCAAACTCGTTTGACAGATAGGCGATGGGTGATTGTGGTTTGCCTGCGATCAGAACGATATCGATCGGCAACTTCTTTAGTCCGATATGTGTCAGAGGGTCGGTTTCGGTTCTTTCTTCGCGCTCGCAAAGCAATCTAAAGAACGCGCGATGTGCAGGGTTGTAGGCATCTCCATGTTCATCGGCGATGCGATCAAGCCCGCTCAGACAGACAAAAAGGCGTCGACCGAAGGAAACCGCTGTGTACTTGACCATTGCTTCACGCAACATGTCCAGTCGATGGCGGCGCTGTGCTCTGTGCTCACCTGATACCCCGTCTTCCATCGAGGCCTTCGCGCTTTGCGCGGCCAGTCCCAATGTCGTCCGACCCATCAGATCCTGATCATCTTCCCAGGCGACCGCCACAAGTTCCTGCGCGGCCTGAGTGAGTTCGGCTGCTGTCAGATTGAGCGCGGCATACGCCAGCGGATCACGCATTGCATTGTTGATCTTGGCCTTCAGGACGGCATCAAGCCTCAGGAACTTCGTCAGACGTCTCAGTCGCTCGAATTCCTCCAGACTTCCAATCGCCCGACCCGAACGCGGCATAAAATACGATCGTGCTTCCTCGTATTGTTTGGTGAACCTGTCCAGCAGTTCCCGTCGTTCACCGGCAAGCAACGCGTCGTCGGGTTCCACATCCGCGTGTTCCGCAAGGCATTTGGCAATCCAGTAGGAAAAGAAACGGCTGAACGCTTTCAGAACCGATGTAAACTCCATTGAAAAAGAAAGATGCGCCAGGAACGCGCCTCTATAGGATTTTTCTGCGGGAAGATTGAAAACGAATGCCTGATTTTCTTTGCGATGTAACAGGTTTGAAAATGTCGCTTGTCCGGTTCCGCGGGGTGCGGTGAAGCGAATGATGCGGCGGGCATGTCCCGGTCGCTGAACCTCTTCGCTTTGTGCCATCTCTCTGGCATGCACCAGTTGGGGCCAGTCAGTCGGCTTTGTAAGAAGAAGCCTTGGTTCCCAGATGCTGCAATGACGCACGGACAGGTAGCCAAGTTCACCACTGATTCGGCGGTCTGCGATATGATATCTGGCGCGCCGTTCATGCGGCGCGTGGCGCATGGCGTCCCACCAATCCCGGGAGAGGCGGCCAAGCTCGTCCAACTCGTAGAGCATACCGTTGGTGCGGGTTTCAATCTCGGCGATATCACGGATTTTTCGAACCTCAATCAGCCATGCTTCGCGCGCTTTGCCTTTTAAACGCGAGGATTTTTCTATCGCTGCGAGGCGTGTAAGCTCGTCAAAACTTCTGTCGCTTACCAGTTCTTTTCTGCCGCGGCTGTCCAATTCCACATCTGGTGGTCTACGAATGCGAAACTCGTCAATCGTCTCGAGGGCATCCTTGACCAGGGGTATTGTCGTCTCTTCGCGCCTTGTCTTCCATGCGTGGTTCAGCTTCGTTTTCAGGGATTTCAGCGCACCGAGCGTCTGACGAAATCTGTGACCTCCGTAGTGGATGGTGTAAATGTCGTAATCCAGCGCCCAGTCAATCGCCTTTGTCGCGTTCAAGCGCTTGTAATCTTCGCCGGTTTCACTTGGTAGCAGGGCGAAGGTGCGACGCGGGGCTTGATCTGCGCGCCGTCCCCGTTCGACAAAGCGGCGGAAGGGGACAAGGATCTCGCTTTCGCCACCAAACCCCACCATCAATACATCATTGCCGGAAAACAGAATCTCCTGAGCGGCCTGAAAAGCCTCGGCACTCGACGGATCTTGAGCATAAACTCGCCTGTAATCGTTCTTTGAAACAACCATCTCCAGTGGTCGATCAAGGCGCCCATGAAGGTGAAAAACCTGGTATTGCTCCGTTCGGGAATAACTCGCAAAATTGACGAGATCGCCGACGTTTTCGGTGTTGATGCTGGTAGACGAAATACTGGGGCGAAGCGGGCTGGAAACCGATATTTTCCGCTGTCTCTCCGTCTCCGTCACACTTTCCTTTGTGTGATATGGTAAGCTCTCGAATGCCTTGTGAGCGTGGGTCTTGGGCTCCGAACTCAACCAGTGTTTGAAAAGAAAGCGTTCAAATTCGGCATCATAATTTGTTGTCAGAATTCTGCGCGACTTCGTATGGTTGATGATCTGCTCGATCGGGTCGCCCTGTTCAAGCTCGACTATGTCTTCTGCCGTGGAATGGAACAGCTTTGCGAACTCCTTTCGCACATCTGAAAAGTGGTGAGGTTCGGCTTCGTCCTCATCCATGACGCGGAGTAATTCTTCGCAGAGATCCAGTGCCGTGCGCAGGGCATTCTGGTCCAGATCGCCGCGGGCTTCCTTTTCTAGGAGAGCTTCGCAGATCGCGGTGCGTGTCGCACCGTCACCATCGAGACCGTAAAACTTGCACTCCTCTTCAGTGCCGCACAGCTCCATAATCTGATCGAAAAGCCTGATCTGACGTCCCGGCGCTCTGTTGATAGCGGGAACCCCATCCTCACTATCGTCCTTGTTGATTTTTTTTGCGAACTGGTCGACCGTCAAGGCAATGAACTCGATGATCACACCGTTCCAGGATTTTTGCCCGAGGCTGATCGTCGCCCCCGATCCCACAAGCAAGATCAGACGTCGAAGGTTTATGGCCCGCCACAGACCGATGCGGGCCTTGCGGCTGATAGTGCTCGCCCGACGATCATTCGGCAGATAGGGCTGAAGGTGGGTCCACATGCCGCCTACATCTTCTCTGGCGGCGCAATTCCAAAGTCGAGCTCAAGTCTCTTGAGTTTATCTACTTTCAGAGCATTTAGCGGCTTTATTGTTCGACCTTGAGCCTCTTTTTTCTTGGTCTTAAAAGCTGCCTTCCAATGCCAGCAATGCGCATCACCGGAATACGACTTTGCCTCAAACATCCTTGCATGCTCGCCCTGCGTCAAATCGAAACCAATCCTTTTGGATAATGAAATACGCCTGAAATGCTCGGCATTCTCGAAAGATTCCGTGGAAAACACCAGTAGCATACCAAGCCTGTCTAGCGGCTGACATAGAAAATCCAGAAAATGCGATACTCTCATCTACTTATTGCCTGTCACATCATCAATCTCAAACTCTGGCAAGAGGACGGACGACCCTCTTGTGGTTGCAGCCTTGTACTTTGCGCCAATCGATACCTTCAGTGGGAATGGAGTAAAGACAATCTCCAAATCTGTCACTTTCATTACAAATACCTTTTGGAAAAGAATAGAATCGGAGGCAGATTGGACAATTATTCCGCCCTATGTCAAATATTTGCCAGATCTGTAGAAAAAATGCTTCTGGAAACGTAGTAATTATCAGAATCCATTGCAGAAATGGCAACGCAAACGTCCAGGTTTGATGATCTCGTGAAACTAATGAAAATGCTTTCAAATGATGGATATTTGAGCTTGTCTATTCTTGACGTCCAAGATTTGAAAATGTGACGCATTGAAATTCATGAAAATCGATTATCTTCGTTGAAAAAATCAAAGAAGAGTGATTACTTCAACGTTTTCAAGTCCGAGGATCAGGCAGCATCTCCTGCAGGTTTTCAACACCCCTGGCGTGACGAGATTGATCCTTTGACGGAAGGGTGCCGTGATCTAAGCGGAAACCTGTTTGCGGGAATGCGAGGACTATTGTCTTATGCAAATGGAAGGGGACGAGCGTTCCAACGGCTACTTCAATGGAATGAAGACGCAGGATCATGCGAACGCGACCGTGTCCTTTGCGATCTTTGCCGTTACGAGCAAGTATTAGGAGCAAACCATGTTCGACCTGATTGTAAAAAACGCGTCGCTGCCGGATGGTCGAACGGGGTTCGATATCGCCTGTCGCGGAGAAATGATTGAGGCGGTGGAGCCGGCAATCTCTGCGCAGGCCAAAGAAGTTGTGGACGCCAAAGGGTATTTGGTGTCGCACACATTTGTTGATCGGCATATTCACATGGATGCGACGTTGTCGCTTGGCCGACCACGCATGAATGTGTCCGGTACGCTCCTGGAAGGCATCGCGCTTTGGGGCGAACTCAAGCAACTCCAGTCGATAGAGGAAATCGTGGAGCGCGCGCTGCGCTATTGCGAATTGGCCGTTGCCAAGGGGATCGGCGCGATCAGGAGCCATGTGGATGTTTGCGACGATGCCTTGACCGGGGTCCAGGCATTATTAGAGGTGCGCGAGAAGGTTCAGGATTACCTCGATTTGCAACTCGTCGCATTTCCACAGGACGGCGTTTTGCGCGATCCAACGGCCTGGGACAATCTTGTGCGTGCCCTGGACCTTGGTGTCGATGTGATCGGTGGCATCCCGCATTTCGAACGTACAATGGCGGATGGTACGGAAAGCGTGCGTCGGCTCTGTGAACTGGCCGCAAAGCGGGGCCAGATGATAGATCTTCACTGCGACGAGAGCGATGATCCTCACAGCCGGCATATCGAGACTTTGGCCTATGAGACGAATCGCTTGGGATTGCAGGGCTACGTGACCGGTTCGCATCTTACGTCGATGCATTCCATG
>ERZ1740060.1009-NODE-1009-length-11075-cov-9.695554_pt1 | contig 11075 bp, 10 predicted proteins | sample MGYA00581743_ERZ1740060 | MGnify/ENA primary metagenome ERZ1740060 (study PRJEB43018, sample SAMN04849235) | marine metagenome | isolation source: floating plastic debris | place: Pacific Ocean | collected 2008-08-27 | study: EMG produced TPA metagenomics...
TCAATTGATTCAGTTGTATCATATCTCACTGAACCGATTGACTTCTGCGGAAACCAAAGTTGCCACTTTGATTTCTATTTATTAGATAGGAATGTTTGTTTATTCAAGGGGTCCTTGGTTTATCATCACTTCGTTCTGTGGATTTAGAATAAGTGTTGAGTCGCTTAAAAATATGTTGCCTGTACTGAGCAACAAGGATGTTGTTCCGTTTTTATCAGCTTACTTCCGTTGGGAGACTGGATAATGGATCTCTGTTATGCCATTTGTGCTGTTCCAGTCCACAAACTGAGCCACAAAGAGGTTGTTGCAAACGAATTGAGCAACCACAAGCTTGCTATTAAACAAAACTGCATTATTAAAAATTCACAATGATAGTGGAAGTAAACATTGTCATTTCACCCTTGAAACTTATCGTTATAATACTAGTTTAACAGTGGCCAGCGTTAAAACACAATGATTCCTCTTAATAGCTCCAAAAAAATCAGTGATTTCGATGTGTGTCAATGTTAGCGTAACAGTGTGCATGCACGTACATGTAGGGCTTCTAAATCTAGCTAACCTCTAACCATAGACCAGCACTGTAATACTAACCTGCTTGTCAGACACAGGTGAATGTGATCGAATGTTATGCTATTGGAGATTGCACTGCAACATTTCATGATTTTGTAATAATAATACTTATCAAAATGTATGTATGACTGGTATGCTATGCTGACCAATCCTATCCAGGTGTTTTGAATTTTAAATCATCTCGTGTATACGTACACATAGATATCTGTTGCGCTTTATAGGTATTCAACCTTGCCACAGCACAAACTCATATAATATTAATTGCTACAAAAATGATGATTATTGAAGCAAAGATCAGTGCATTGTGTTGTCCTAATTGCACTAAATGTACTGCCAATTTGTCAATTTTCTTTAACATTCATGTTTTAGGTGTATAAATGAATGTACTGATGGCCCTGTTTCCGCTGAAAGCCGTCAACTGCTCTCGTCAATCTCTAAGGAGCCACCCGCAGATGCAACGGTTCTTTGCTGTTTAAATAGGAACGTCTCGTTGTACAACTCTATCAAACTAGATAAGCTTAGAGGCAAACGTAGAGCTTATAAAGCTATTGACTCAGGCTGTACTAAAATGTTATACTCTTTCACAGCGGCAGAGCAAACACTAGTATTGAAATTAGGTGCTCCAGTTATTTTTACTGCCACCATTGATGGAGCTCCTAACGGCACCAGGGGTGCCGTTATCTCGATGGACAACGTAGTTATATGTGTAAAGCTTGACAACGGAATGATGATTAATGTAAAAACTTTTAAATTCATTGTGTCAAGTCCGACTCAGCAGGCTACTAGAGTCCAATTCCCGCTTAAGCTAGCTTGGAGCATGACCATTCATAGGGCTCAAGGACAGACATTAAGTAAAGTACACGTGGATTGTGAAGGCCTGTTTCTTCCCTCTATGCTGCCAGTCGCTATGAGCCGAGTACGTTCTACTGAGCATTTAACCATCTCCAACTTGGATATTAATGATATCAGCTTTTTGCCTGATATTGTCAGGAGGTGGCAGCAAGGTGATGATGTCACCTCAGACTCAGACTCAATGCTTCTAGGAAGAGATATACTCATGGTGGGTCTGCTTAGTAATACAACTGCTAAAAAATAATAATTTATCTGTATTAATTAGATTACCCTCCCTGGCTAAACAGCGATTGTTTGAGAAATGATATGTCCTACAGCCAATTGCACTGTATTGAAAATAATATGAAAATGAAAAAACGTCAGACCCCGCGTCAGACACATAACATGTTAATACATTCTCAGCAAAGCCCACTTAACAACATTAGTTTACTTCATGATAAATTAATTTTGCCATCAACAGGATGATGCAGTGTCCTCTTCAGCTACCAGCGATGAGGATGAGTCACCAACTGATGTGTTTCCAACCATGGCTGAGGTGGAACAGGCTGATAGTGGGAGTCTTGACCTTGATCAGTTTGTTAAAGATTCTGCTGATAGCCACAGGTTGGATGAATATCATGGCGTGTTACTGCTAAAACTTCAAACTCAAATAGAATTATCTTGCAGCTTGTTGACACCTATTGAATCTATTTTCCACCTACATGTATATTAACGCTTCTAATTAGCAGTTTAAAAGGGGAGGGGATACCATGATGTGACAGCGTAACTGTTTCAACGTTGAAAGCCTATCTTCACATATTCAAACAGTCTTTCCACACTTATTATGTCTTAGCCTGCCCTGCCAAGCTGTATCTAATTCTGATTGTTTATTATGGAAATTAATGAGAAGGCAACTTAGGCCAACTTTGAACATTAACATGCCTTATATTGGTACTGTTCTAATTGCATCTATAGGAGTTTCTCAGAGTTTTGCCTTAAAGTCATGTCGGCGCTGTGGACAAAAATACAGAGAGAGCCGCCATCTTACACCAGCAAGAAAAAGAAAGGAAAGTTGGACCCGATCAGAGAAAGACAACTGAAATTTGTGAACAGGTATGTCTAGCAATAACTAAATACCCCATCTGATGTAGGTACGACCTGATGGAGTAATACCAAGGGATAAATAAGCCGTTCCGTGGGTAAACTGGTAATGTCTGATATAATGTTGTAACTCAGCCTCGAGCTACCCTTCTGTGACAATATAGATGATAATTATTGTACCATAAATATTACGTCTGCATTTTACTACCAATAATTTGTTGTCTGAATGCCTGTTGGAGAACAGCTTCGTTTAAAATTCTTTCCCTACAAATGAGACAAATGGTAGCAAACATTGTTGCTCTAGGAAGCAGGCAATGATAAAAACGTATACACGTCTACAATTACTTATGGAGGGATTTTGCCACAGCTGCTTCTGCTGTTAATTTTAATGCTTAGGTTCCTCAACCTGTTACCAGTAATTACAGCAATGTTTGTTGATTTTATTGCCTGTTTTCCACAATAAAAATCGTCTGTATGGTTCTCTAGGGCTCATCAGTTTGCCTATACGCAGCAGTTTGTGAATGGGAGACGGGAGAGGCTGCCATCTGTAAAGGATATTGTGCCGATGAAAATTTACCACGCAGCTATAGAGTTTTTTTCTCATCAGGTATTTCTGTTGCATTGCAATGAAAGTATGGTTTATGGTAGTGATTAAACTTTGGTGATTTTTATTGATTGATGATGGTATTATATAGATACTTTCGTTTATAAATAACTATATTTCGGTTTGGTATTGGGTAAAACTGTTGCCGAGCGTAAATTGTTCACGCCTCTCGGACAGCCAATATGCGCCAACAGGAAAATTTGGAATAGGTTTCAAGATTTACTTGTTGCCACAACATAATGGTACCTTTCTCTTTTCTCGTTGAAGGTATTTGCAGCCAATGAAGCAGTCCCACATGCCCCAAAACTAACTGGACCATCGAAATCTAAAGCTCGGTGAGTTGTGAATGACAGAAAAATCCTGTGAAATGGGGTTACATGAGTTTTTGAACACAAGACACCTACAAGTATTATTTCACCCATGTAAACTGTTGTTAAAAAAAAGGGGAAAACAAAATACATTGTTGTTGAGAAAACTAGCTTTTATTTCAGTTTATTTGTATAAAACGCTTGATAACAACTAAATGTCTTCTAAGCGTTTAAAAGCAATGTTAGAAGGTGAGAAATAATTACGGCAATGTGCATATGTTACAAATAATTAAAATGTGAGACTAATAAATATATCACGATCAGCAGTTGGTAAAATCAAATAATTACTAAATATTGGTTGTAATGTAAAATCATAAAACTGAAACTATATATTAGAATAGTGAATATAAACCAATTTCTTTGTAGTTACATTGCAGGAGCTGCAGTCGCAAGACTACGAAGATATTTGTGCAAAGTTCAGCTGAGAAAAGCTTTCAAAGATGTAGAAATGGCTCAAACTGCAAGAAGGCAAATCCAAATGCTGCAAAAACTAACTACAAAAGATACTGATGACCTTGATCAGTCCAGTCTTACCGAGACTCAAGTGCGACAGAGGACAGGTTGTCATCTGACAAATGTCACCGAGCCATTCACCCAGTTCTGGTATACCCTATGGGAGTTAGTAAGTGGGTTCTACCAAGAGGAGAACCTTCGGGCAACCACACCACAGAGGGCACAGTCTGAGGCGCTGAGGAAAGCTGATTTAAAGCAGCAGTTTGCTCAACTCTTTGAGGAAGCTTCTGATTCTGATATATCAGGTATATCCATCTACATACATGATATTTGGTTATGACCACAGCTTCTGTAGCCTATGCTTTTTGGCTGTGTCTATATAATTGGGAAGCGTAGTGAGCAAAATAAAAGACAATGCTATTATTTCAAATATTTATATTGCTCTCGCAACAGGAAATGGTCACAGCAATGTTAGAAATCTTGACTGCTACCCTATATGAAAATTGCAGAGGAAAAAAGTGGGATTTCTTGTTAGCAGTTTTGATAATCTCACATACACTGCTGATTGGAGTAGGTTGGTAGCTTAAAAAGTACAATAGACAAGTAACCTGCAAGTCTGAATTGTTTGTCTCATTACAGTGTTGTATACTAAGCTTGTGAATTCCTGTGTCACCACACAGACATGGGAGGGACGCCGCAAAAAGATGCGGAAGGTGAAGAGAGTGTTCAGCCATAGGATACAGGTGTGCAAAGCAGCTAGTAACAAGGATGCCAAAAAGGATGCTAGTCTCACAACAGAAACTGACAGCAGCGTCAGTTGCAGTGATCAGCCTCCCATCACTGAACCATCTGATGAAGACTCCAGCTGTTGTGTTATATGTTGGGAAGGAGAGCTTGAGAGAGAAGTTGAATGGGTGCAATGCTCAGAGTATGTTAGGATCCTTTACAGCAAGCATGCTCAACCTTTTTATGAGATTGGCCACTTTTTGGGGGACAAATCAGTTTGGCGGCAACAAAAATGGCAGGCTATCACATTTATGCATGTTACAAGTGGTGAACAATCCATTGCGATGCAACAACAACTGGAATTTCTCACATTTGATGTTGAAATTTGAGATTGGACAGAATACTGAAGCCAACGTTCAACTAATCTGAAGTTTCTTTATTTATTAATGTTGGTGACAAGACAGCGGAATGTGTCTTTACTTTTTTTCTGTTGTAAGGGTAAGGGTGCATTTGGCCTAATAAAATTACCCTTTTTTTCGGCCACACTCGGCTGGAGGTTGAGCATTGCAGCTTTACATGATAATATTTATTTACGACTATAAATTATCAATCAGTCTGTTTGAACCAAAACGTGCATGGTCTGAGCAGTATAGTTGTTCCTGATTTGGGTGAATTAAACTGAAAAATATAGAAAAACTCCATAATATCCCCTGGAGTTACAATATTTGTGTGTAGATTACTAAAAAAATAGTGCATTGTCAACTATAAATGTACAATTCCTTTGCACAATGGTTATAAATTTACATGCCCTATGAAACGCAGCTTAAAAATCTAATAGTTTCTCAAAAATATTGATAATATAGTGTACATAAATAATATAAAGACCAGCACTGCCTTGACAGGTGTGAAGGATGGGTCCATGAACCATGTTCAGGTTTGTCAGCGGAGGAATGGGTAATAGTCACCTCAGATGAGTGTGCCCAATGGATCTGCCTGATGTGTGCTGAGTGGGATATCTAAGCTATCTCTTAATCTTCTTCGCTGGAGGTGAGATATAGATATTAGCATTCCGCTTTCCTGGTAGAGATTTTGGTTGAGTTATAACAACACTGTTGTTCATAAACATGTAGGAGAAATAGTTAGGGTTGTTGTTAGCACCATTATACAAAGTTCTTATTTGGCAGAAGTGGTTTTCAACAATATCACTGTTGAGGGTAGCTAAATTTACAGATTGACCACGCTTGAGGATAATGTCAGTCAGTTCCAGAGTGCCTCCTAGACAGCATTCTATATCTTTGAGGCATGGTTTGGTAAATGATAATTTCTGTGGCTGTGCTGTGAATGTTTTAAAGTAGTCTCTTATCTCCTGTAACTGGCTAACTCTTGGATCGCTCCTGCTCTTGATTACGTTCTGATCATTAAAAATCCTTACCAGTTTGCTGGTATGCTCAAGGAACTCTATGACCGGTGTCAGATGGCTACCATCTCTGAGCGAGCGCTGATATATCTAAAACAGTCAAACCAAATTTTCCGCATTTAGGGCCATGAGCAACTGGAAGCTGGAAGCTGCAATAACAAAAAAATAAAGGATTTGAGAAGGAGCCCAGAGGGGCGTACAACCCAGTATGCACAAGGACTTATTTTCTCCTTGACAAGGTCACTACTGATAATGATGATTTGCTGGTGGTTAGTTGGTAGCATTTTGTAGTGTAGTAATAAATATTTACCTTGAAGTTCTGAAGCATTTCTTCATCAAGAACCTCTTCTGCCAAGTGATTACGCATCTTGAGCCTGTCATTGGGGTACATGTGCTCATTAGTAAGTTTCTTGCAGATAGAAATACTCTCAATGTTGGACCACTCGTATAGCCTGAGGAAGTAGTCCCATACTATCACACTTCCTGGTATAAACGGGAAAAGAATAGATAATATATCTAAAATTCCTATACATACAAAAAAGTCAGTATTAGTATTCATTATGCTGGATACTATATTGATCTGTGGCTTTAAAATCATGGGTAATGACTCTCTAGTGAAACACGAGTATTTTGAATATAGATAAAATTACAATTTATCTCATTGGTTTTTTCAACGATGGATTTGTGATTGCCTGCACTTTGAAGTAAAGTAGATAACTCTACATTAGGAACTTAACATTAGACAAACTCCTTACTTCTGTCCTAATTGTGTTACTTACTGACTGTTTCTTTCAAGTACCCAGGAGACAAAAAAGGCCGCTCACAACATCAATGCATTATAATACTAACCATTGCTTGTTGTAATAACACGCTTTCCATCAAAGATGCGAGATGACTCGACTGAATTTCGAATCTTCTTAATTACGTGCTGAAAAATACGATTTAAAACACAAGACAATGCAAGTGAAGTTAAACTATAACTATATGGGGAGGGGGAACAATGCAGAGGCCTTTGGCAACACTTAACACCATTCCACTTGTAATGTGAAATTTAACAATAGTGGTTGGCTTGATGTTGCATGACATGAATGACCCTCTTTGGTTTTTCTTTATTTCACAGATTTATTTATGGTCACCTTGGCACAACTGAAGCTGTTTACATTAGATACCGATGGTGGATTACCTTTGGGTCCATGATCCAAGTTACGGAGCGCCGACGATTCGAGAGATTTCTTGTGGTGAACATTTTCCCTTTAACATTAAACTTGGTGTTCAGTTCCACCAGCCTCCTATTAGCTGCCGCTCCATCGAGACTGACATACTCAACCTTCAGGAGATGAAAGCAAAATATATAAACTTGGTCAATGAGAATTTCAACATGCTCACTTGGCAACTGCTTACTTATTTAAATTCAACTTGTAGGGCAAACTGTTTGATCCATAAACATTACATGTTGTATATTTTCCCACACCATTGTTTTTTGGTGATTACGCGAAATATTATAATAATTTTTCATATATTTATGTCATGGATGTCAAAATATTCAGGTATCTGTCTGTCTCCCTTAGGTTTTAATTTAGTTCCCCAAAGCTGCAATTGCTATCTCATAAGGATCATTTTATTGCAAGGTGTCTGTATATTATCTATTTTAACATGCAGGAATACTCTTAGTGATTCCATAGTTTATGATGGGCATTAATAAGTACTTTTTAAGTATTTACCGTGAATCCATGCTCCTCTAGAGCCAATATCAGAGTTTGAGTGAGATGGTTCAATTCCTCAGATGACACTCCCTTTACAGGGTAGTGGGCTGCTGGGAACGAATATCCGTTATAGCCGTTGAAAATAAACTGCAACGCATGGGATGCCAGCTCTGACTGATCGTTGTTAATATTATTCAGCGTTGGATCAAGGTCCGTCAGACCTACGTACTGTTGGGTATCAGCACACTTGTGCACGGCTAAATCAGGCTGTGAAAAGAGACAAATCTGCATATCATACATATAAGCAAAGCACAAATCTGCAATGCTTAGCTGATTGTAATAATGTCTTCCAGTATGATTGTGCTGAGACATACATTGTCAATTATGCATACAGAACCTGAGTGTTTTATCATGGTGACTGTTTTTTGCTTGATGCAACAATCCCTACAAAGTTGGGCAAATATGAACGAAACTCTCAAAAGTTACAGAGCTCGTGGGTAAAGCCACATTACAAGTACAACTCATGAAGGCAGCTGGAACATCGGAGACGAGTTGGTGTATCAATATTTCTGAACGATGGGATCTCCAAAATTTGCTTTAAGAACAGATGATAGGCCTATAAGTGGATCAAATAAAAATTCTTCAGGGAGCTGGTACCCTGCGACGTAGTTAGAGTGTGCAATAGATAATACATGTATATTTCACCTGAATAGACATTTCATCGACAATAAGTCCGCCAATCCTTGCATCTCTGGGCACAGCGAGCGCATCAGCTTCATCGCTCATCCACAGTAGGAAATCATGATTAATACCACTTTTCTGTTTTACACGGTTTTTATAGTTGGATAGTGTTTTCGGGCAGGGAATCGGGCCAATCATTCCAGAGCTGCGGAGGTCGTTGTAAGCTCTCTGATCCCGTATGCACAGCCTCAACAAAGTGTTCATTGTGCTGCAAAATCAGACATTACAGTGTTACCCTCTCTGCCTCTCATGTGTATTTACTGTCAGTTTGGTTTATTGCTCATTGGGAATGCTCTAAAATGAATCTGGTCTACAAACTGGATAAGCTTTTCATTACAGGGACAATTTTGAGTCAGATCCTTGCCTATGAAGGAAATTAGGTGGAAAAGTACAACCTGCTTGTATTTCATGACTGCAATAGCATGAAGTTTTCCAGAAATCATGACAAGGAAAATTTTTCCATTAAATGCCTATCCTAGGTCATCCCAGATGAAATTTATATCCAATCATGCAAAGACCAGCTATGGTCCAGTATTTTTGATGATTTGCAAGTCACTGTTGCAGAAAGTCAAAGACAATGAACTGGGATTGTACACAACTCTATCGATAATGGTGATGTTGGATAGATACATACATATACCCTGACAGTTTAATAATAAGTTGGCCATCATAAAATAAAACACTTACCTTGTGGCATATTCTGTGTTGTGTGACTTGGTGTTGCGCCGTAGCTGGTCCTCCACAAACTCACCAAACTCAGAACCAACTGCATAGATTTTTTGTAGTAGAACAGACTCTGCATGATTAGTAATCTCTGTAACTTCCCTGATTTTTTTCTGTGAAACAAGATTTCTGCAGACACGACATGAAAGACTTTTCATGCTCTGCGCAGAGATAAAGGTTGAACAAGATGGTGAACGGTTCTCTATTTCGGAGCATAATGTCATATTGCTCAGTAAATTTAATAACCTGAGCAGTTCATCAGCTGATGCATAAGTTATAGAAATCCTGGCTGGTAAGTGAATCAGATTAATATCTGCACCACGGACTTTGATGTTTATTATCCTACCGTTTGCTAGTGTTATTTCCTTATGGCCAGCAGTTGAGGAGCTGAGCTCTACAACATACTCACTGGCTTGAGATTTTCTGAATGACGTAGCTGTGGCACTGGTGTGGCCTAAATTGTCTGAGAACCAATTGTCTACTATTGGCTGGTCTCCTAGGATGGGTAACCGCTGTACATTACGAAACTCTTGTGTTGTAGGAATACCCTTTCTTTGAAGCTTTTTTGCTTTTTTACCAGTTAAAGAGGTGAGCGTTTTGGAAACAGCTGAATCGACTGAGGAAGGACTGCAGTTTTCATCAACTACTCCTGCATCTCTGAGGCACTTGACGACTTGTCTTGTTGTGATGGTTCCTTCGGATTTGAGAGTGTAATTCTCTAAAATCCTGGAAAGAAAGACAAATGGTAGAACAAATGGAGAATCTAAGGAAAATACTCTATAAGGTCAAGCACCATAGTTGTTATGTATCTACAATGTCTTCCCTTATGTGAATGGAATTCATCGCTTAATTAAATAGTTTGTCATCATTGGGTACTATGGAATGCCAATTCAATACCTGGCCAAGTGCTTGGTTGGCAACCATTTCTGATAAGCCTAGTAATTACTAATTACTTGTGGCAGGTGATCGACTTTTGCGCAGATGCCCTTTGATTCAGTTAGATAATGAAACAACTGAACCAAATGACAGCCATGGTAACATCACCAGTTATTTGAAAAGTTGATTATCCTCCAATGGCCAGTGAGCCACCATGATGATATGAATATCATAGTAGGTTTCTGAATTTTCCTTGGACAAGCTAAATCACATTCACTGGTCACATTAAGATGTTGAAGAGGAAATTTTTACCACCAGCTGAGATACATTGGACTGGTTATGACTGGTTTTCTATCTGCAATGTATCAACATTTTTGCTTTGCTATAATCACCTAAAATTCTGAAATCAATGTAATACTGCTAGCTACATATACCACAGTTTTGGGTTCAGTGAGTGACTGCAAGTGCATTGCATACATATATACATAATAATAATCATAATATATAGCCCCTGCTTGTGATCAAGGAGCTGAACTCCTTGTTGTGATGATGTCTACCTACTACTACTCCTTGCTAAAACCAGTACTCCCACACAGAGTGTATCATTTAAGCTTATTATTATCACTTACCAGTGAGCTATGGTAGATGATAGAGACTCAGCTGGCATGATTACAGCAAAAGAAGGAGAAAAGCAAGAGATGCCCGAAAGAAATGCTTGATTTGCTGGTTTCAAAATAAAGCGCTCTGACTAAACCGGATATGGTCATGTTTACAAAATAAAATAGGTCATATGTTATGACATATGATTGGTCAAAGTAAAATCAAAACATAACAATGAGGAGTGGTAGAGTTTGATATCCGGTGCTGCATATCTTAAAAAAAGTTTGGGTAATAGCACCACCGCCCGCAATTATAGGCGTAGTGTGAGATCCTACCATTTCTGAGCTGAATTTTTGAAAGAA
>ERZ1740060.1010-NODE-1010-length-11065-cov-6.871662_pt1 | contig 11065 bp, 5 predicted proteins | sample MGYA00581743_ERZ1740060 | MGnify/ENA primary metagenome ERZ1740060 (study PRJEB43018, sample SAMN04849235) | marine metagenome | isolation source: floating plastic debris | place: Pacific Ocean | collected 2008-08-27 | study: EMG produced TPA metagenomics...
CAAGAACTAAGCGCAAAGTCGTCAAAGATAATGAATTAGATTGAAACAAGAAAGGCTTGTAAAGATTTCGAGCAAGGGAGTTCTTAATCCGTAAAAGTCAGATGTTCTTTGTGGAAAGTGCGTCCCTGGCTCCGGAAGGAGGATTACTCCCAACATTGTATTACTTAAAAACGCGGTTAATCAAAAAGAGCGGTCTATTCCCCTACTTGAAGCTTTTAAGAAGTAGAAAGAACATTACCTTCGGCGGAAAGAAGCGAATAAGATTTATGATTTATGGGCATTTTAATGGTAATTCTATAAACTTTGAATAAAATTTTGGTTGAGTGAGAATACAAGCAACAAGAAAGTCGCTTTTACCTACAAATTTTTGGTTTTCAACATGTGGCTGTAGTATCGATTCGTATTGTTTAAAAATCAAATATACGTATGAAGTCATACCTTGTCCCCAGCGATGTGTTCTGTTGTAATAATGTTGTAGTTTCAGAAACGAGGTGGGTAAAAGTGGGTTCTAGGTGGGTTTTAAGTGGGTGAAAGTGGGTGTTAATTTGATGGTAACTTGATAATTTTAATGATATTATTGTGTTAATGTGGGTTATTGTTTGGAGATATGAGGTTGATTTTGGGAATAAAGTTAAGATATGTTGTAAATTGTTGGACCGAGGGGAGTAGAGGTAGGACTAATGGAGAAGTTTAAGTATCGAGGTGGGTAAAAGTGGGTTCTAGGTGGGTGAAAAGTGGGTGAAAGTGGGTTGAAAATTACGTGTAAATTTTTAGTATTTCTCAATACATTGTATTACTTATACTATTTCTTTATAAAGATGCGCTAAATTTATCCCCTAAAGTTTTACTCTGTATTCCATCGGTGTGAACTATTAAGCGCAGCCTCCGCCCAGAATTAGTATTAAAAACATAGAATAGCGAAAGTGGCTGACAGGCCACACATATGAATTTTTAAAGTGACCGCAGGTTCTTCTTGTTGAAACCATTTCTGTGACTTAAACCATATAATGGCCAATTTTTTGAATCATATCTTGACCAAAGCTAACGTAACTTCAAAGCTTTCAGCCAATCTTTGAGTTAGTATTGTGAACCAAATAATGACCGCAAGTCCTAAAATTGAACCATAACGTAGCCAAAAGTTTTATTTACTAGCTGTGTAAAAAGTGAGCATTCAAACTCTTAATCTGGAAGTAAAATTTTAAACTTTCGGACAATATATGGTTTAAAAAGACTAACTTATGGTTCAAAATTGCTTTAAGTTTTTAAATTGAGAAATCATAACTTCACTACACACTTAGATTTCACTGTTTTATTGATTTTTCAATACTAATGAACTAAAAAAGCTGGATTTATTGCTGTACTTAAGTCTTGGGTTTTTAAACTTCATTTATAAAATTGAAGCATATATTGTCCTAGTAACTTTTGAAGCATATCGTGACCGTTTGGCCATTATATGGTTTAAGTCACAATTTCTATCTCCTGCTTGTTGAATTGTTATAAAATCGTTCTTTTTATCAAAGCTAATTTCATATTTCCTATTTCCTCAAAAGTAACCAATAAGTTAACAGTCGTATTAAAGGAGGACTCAAAACTAAAAAATCGTACTATTCTTAAAGTCCTTTTATACACGAATATTTAATATAAGATTTGTTTGTGTGCGTAATAAACGCTTCACAAACCCTTGAAATTGATAAATATATGAACTATTTATATAAAGGACATTCGTGCATTTTATATACGTTTATTAATATTTAGTGTTCTAATTATTAACTCAATAAATTTCACTGACAACCAAAACCGAGCAAAAAACGAGGTACAATACTACAAGTGTCCAAACTCTTACAGCTAGGACACTTCACGCCCACACTCTTCAGAACTGTGCAAATCCGATGCTCAGCAGAGGTTAAATAATAAAATCCTCTATATCCTGTGTACGCTGGATTATACGGATTTAATACTACAAAATGTGCCAGATGCTATTCTTACTTTTACCTTACTTTATCGCGTACTACATTATTACATAGTTAAAGTGTCACAGGTATAGTTGCTATTGTGATAATTCTATGTATACAAAATATTGATTAATTCATCAATAAAATTTGATTGGTAGTTGTCTTTATGCAGCATGAAAATCTTGCCATCTCCCCGGAAAAAATCGCTTTATACATTTTGGGCTTCAATGGGTGACAATGAGGATGTATGCGGTCGCGTTATTACAAATGTATGTCTGCAATAATGTCCTAGAATACAAAGTCACTACGTAAACTTGAATGTAAAAAGTATTGTCAGTATGATTGTGTTCGCACGCACCGCGTGCGATAGCAAAGAAATTAGGAAGAAAGTAAAGCCCTTGTCGAGCAGCCGAGTTGTACATCAACAGCGGCTATATGCATTGAAAATACGATGTTTTAATCAGAAGTAAGAAAATAATCCACAAGTTTCTCTTAGATTTTTAAACAACTGAAGCGAATACCTCAGTTGACGAAATTAAGTTTAATTTCTGTACTTTTCAGACCAACAAATCGAATTGTCTTAGCGACGCAGATGGTACTTGAAATTAGTCGAGCCTGTATAACCCGAGAGAACGGCTAATTTCTCAAGATTCTGCGCTCCCATATAAGTTTTACCTTTTATTCTCCAGGTAGGGTAGCTTTGAATACCAGCTTTTTTGCACTCCGATTTTTTCTTGTTAGGATTATCGGCATCTGCACAATCTGTATGGGGAACTTCTTGATAAGCTTCTTCGCCAAATAACAGTTTTTGCTCGTGACAGTGAGGACACCACCAAGCAATGTATTCTTTAGCTCCTATTTCTTTGAGATGGCGCGCTAATGCTATTTCTGCTGCTCCGGAAGTCGTGGTAATTTCCCAGCCAACTCCAGGTTGAGGAGGATTTTCTCTAGTTGGGTAAAAACTGATTGCTCCGCTTTCTTGAACGGTTAATTTAGGGGTTTTAGGAGTATCACCTACACCAGCATAAATACCTAATGTACCTACCAGCGTTACCATTCCTACAATAATTGTGGTAAAGAAAATTTGTCCGATATCTTCCCAACCGCGTCCAAAGATTGTCAGCACCAGCATGGTTAAAGAAAATAGAGCCGATGCGATGCAGTAAGGACAAATAGTTTGGATTTGACTAAATAATACGTACATTAAATAGCTGCTGAAAACCGTCATGGAAATCGAGCCAATCAATAGAAACGTCCATGTCAAGTTTTCTATTTTCTGGTACTGTTCCTTGGTTCCTCTACCTTTAAAAATTAAAGGTGTAACGGCGAATACCATCATACTGAAATATGCTAGGAATCCAAACAAAGCTAGTGGCTGTCCAAAGACTTCTGCCCAAGGGCTTGTTAGAACGCTATTACACCCAGTACCAGACCCCGCAGCAGCAGAAAAAGCATTACAAGCAACTTGTTTTCCGCTCAGTTTTACTACGGTTAAATAACCTGTTACTAAAGCACCGCTGGAAGCAATACCTATGATTAGCAAGCGTGAGAGACGATGAATCCAAGGAGTAGAGCGACGACGAATCATAATCATTATTAATTGGAATTAATTTTTCTGTTTGAGGGGAAATAAATTGCTCTCATTACGCTGTCAGTGAAGCTCGTAAAAAAGGCGGGAGTGTCTTATATAATTTCTTAATTAGCTGCCGGCGTAACGGGAGAAATTTGAGATAAGAGGAGCAATGCGGAGCAGAGATATTTATTATTCAAATCAGCAATTGACAACTTCAATTGTTGACGTGCATTTAAATCTTTCTTTAGTCTATAGCGTAGTTAAAACCAATAAGTTTAGAAACCTGTTTGCGTAAGTTATCTTCTGGGTAGAGTCTTGGATTTACTTGTGTTTTTACGTACTTATTAGCAGTTTCTAAAATCTTATATGCTTGTGTTTGAGAAATTTCCTTCTGATTGTAAGCTGTTATTACCTTTTTAAGTAATTTATTGTATTGTCCTTGGTCGCGAAAAGCGAAAGGATATTCTTGTGTTTTTGAGGAATTATTAGCAATTACAGGTGTATTTTGGGTGGTATCTAAGCTAAGGGTTTTTTGTAGGTGAAGAATATGCTCGCTACCTTCTGGAATACGAGATGCAAGCATGGAACGAGGACTTAAGTATCCAATTATTGCACCTACTCCTTGCATTAATAATGTGTTTCTAATCATTTCTTGGCTTTCTGTTCCACCAGTAAATGTACTGTACACGGGAGAAAATCGAGAAACGGAAAAGCCATATTTTTGAGCTTGTTCCAGGCGACTTCTTTTAGTAATTTTTCGAGCGGGAATTGTGGTACTACCTGTGGCACTAAGTGGGTAAGATTTACCATTCATAATCAATGATTTAGCGAAAATCATTGTGCCTTTATCTTTACCTTTACCTACAGGGACTAACACAGCTTCTACTCGACTCGATGCTGGTATTACTACTTTTCCGGCATTATTGTAAACTGGTTCTACAATCCGCAAGACTACAGGTCGTTGCTTTTTACCTCCAGCGTCAAATTCAACATTGTTTGGGAAGGTAACTATTATTGATTCTATGTTTGTAGTTTGTGGAGAAGGTTTTTCTGTAATTGCTTTGGTATTAATGTCTTTAGCGAAAGCTGTAAAAGAAGTAGTAGCTAATAAAGAAAGGCTTAAGGTAAGACTTGACAAAAATCTTTTATTCATGGTTATTTACCTGGTGACAAATGTAGCGATTAGGTAGGAAGATTAATTGACAAAAAATAATTTAGTTGGGGATGATTTGGGCAGGCTAGATGCCTACCCATATTTAATTAGACCGAGATGATTACTATTCGTGGAAGTCTTTCATGAAAACTTCCATAAAATGCATCTGAGCTTTAATCTCAATTCCCTTTAATTTCACTTTCTCCTGGGCTTTAATTGCCATACGCTGAGTTTGTTGTTGTTCGTAATTGATATTTTTTTGAGCATCAGCTTCAATACCTGCAACTTGAATATCACGGTTGGCATTGGTACTAGCTATTGCTGTTTTAGCAGTGGCAGTAAATAAAGCTTTATCGCGCTCAGCTGCGGACTGGTTGAAGACATCACAATTTTTCAGCCCCAAGTCAACGTAAGTTTTTATCTTTATTGTCTCTGATGACTCCCAATCTTCATCCCATTCAGATTCTGAATTGGTTTCAGAATTCATATCTCGTTTATCCTCGCTACTGCTACTAGACTTACCTTTTCCACCAATTCCTAAGAAACTACCACCTCCGGATTTTTCGCTTGAACGATTGTGAGATTCGCTTTCTGAATGCTTACTGGAGTTGATTTGAGAACCATTGTCGTCTTGTCTATCATTGGTGTCTATCTCTTCGGTATTTGCAATTGGGATATCGGTACAGTATCTGCTGTAGTCAGCATCGGGATTAAAGGATGATTCAAACTTGTTAAGAGGATTGGCAAATACTGGTACTGTGGATGCAAGAACGGTGATAGTTGCAATGGAAGCGGAAAGTAATTGACGTAACATAATTGACTCCTTTGAGATTAATAATTACAAGAACAATGTTTGAAGAGAGAAGTGGGATTAATTGACCCCACAGGTTAATTCGGAATGGAAAATTTATGCAGCCAAGTAATCAGTAGTTGGCTCTTGTTGTTCTGCGAGAAGTTCTTTTTCTGTAGCTCCTTTTAGCGTTTCTCTGCCTTCTTTTTCTAGAACGTCTCTGTCTGGCTTCTGACTTACATGAAAAATAATTTTGTGTATATTCGTAGAAACATTCAGCTGAACTGTATGCTAGTGTTGCGGCTGCGACGGGTATCGCTACAATGCCTTTTTCTCTTGCCGTTCCCGGTGTGCTTGCAAAGGCAATACTACCGTTTTTGACAGCTTCTTGTTGAGCTTTACCACTACATTCATCCCAATCCCTATACGTTTGTTCAATGCAAGCTTCGTAAGAATTTTGTCGGGTTCTTCTGGGATTAGCGCTAGCTGGTAATACTGTGGAATTAATGATGCTTATTGCTGCCAATAAACCAATTGGTAATGTTTTGTATCGCATTTTTACTCTTTTTTAAGGAAGGTTGATTGTTTATTTACATATCCCAAATCAAGAAAATAAGCTTCCAGAAAGGATTGTTTTATTAGTTAGAAAATATTATTTACTGGAAGCAAATAAATATTGATGATTTAGGAAGGAATTTTAGAAGCCAGTAAAATCATTTATTGAGTTCAATTTAAGTTATTTATTTCAGGTGTCTTGCACCTCCTTTGTTTGTTCATGAGTTCAATATAAGCTATAATTTTCTGTGATGTAATATCAAGCGTTATCTAAGTAAGTCGGCGTGAAAAAACTACGCTATATAAATAAATGTAATTTAGGCTCAAACTCTTTTATATTCTGCCTTCTGCCTTCTGCACTCTGCCTTTACCCAACGATAATTTTTCGTACTTATCTACTTAAAATGAAGAGTAATCTAACGGTAGTTAGCTAACGTTAGTTAGCAGGGTTTTACAGTCGCCCATAATATATTAAAATCAAGCGGTGCTTTACAACTATACAGATATGAATCCGTTAGAACTATTCCCAGAAGCTGCTAATTGGAAGATAACTGAATTGATTAATGGAATTAATAACTTTAGAGAGAAATTCGACCACAAAGGTGAGCTATCTGAAATGCATAAATATTATTTATGTGGAAAGTTAGCGGGTTATCCAAATAAAGATATTGCTCAAAAGCTTAATTCTAGTGTGAACGAAGGAGCTATTAAAACAGCTTGTTCTACTGAAATAAATCCTTATGTTAAGGAGTTACTTGAATATCCTGATGATTTAGAAAAAACGATGAGTTGGCAGCGTGCTTGTGTCTTACTAGAAAAAGCTGGTTATAAAAATTCTGAATTCCCATCTGATTCTAAGAATGTTTCATTACCAAAAAATAAGAAGGAGGTAGAAACAACTGATTTCAATACGGATTATGAGCTAGATAATAGTGATGAATACTTTAGTACAGATACAAATATATATGTTGAAAGACCCCCGATTGAAGAGAAATGTTTAAAGGCTATTTTGCAACCAGGAGCATTAATTCGCATCAAAGCACCCCAGAAAATGGGGAAAACTTTGCTTCTGGAGAAAATGCTGGATTATGCTAGAGAGCAGGGTTATCAAACAGCAAAACTAGATTTGAATCTTGCTGATAAATCTGTTCTTACTGATTTGAAATCTTTCTTACAGTGTCTATGTAGTTATGTTGCCAACAGTTTAGAAAAAGAACCAAACTTAGATGACTACTGGCAAGATGGTTCTGGGTTAAATATTAGTTGTACTACTTATTTTCAAAAATATTTATTAGCTAAAATAGATAATCCTTTGGTTTTGGCGATAGATAATTTTGAACGCTTGTTTACATGTGAAAATATTTTCTCCGACTTCTGTTTACTGCTGCGGAGTTGGTATGAAACAGCCAAACAAAGAGACAGGATGGGGAAAATTTGGCAGAAACTTCGTTTAGTGGTGGTTAATTCTACCGAAGTTTATCCTAACCTAGACATTAATCGCTCGCCTTTTAATGTTGGTTTAGCCATTGATTTACCTGATTTTAACCAAAGCCAAGTAGAAGAAATGGCTATTAAATATCAATTAGATAGTCAATTGGGAGAACAAGAAATAACTAAGTTAATGGCTTTAGTAGGGGGACATCCTTATTTAGTAGAAGAAGTAGTTTCTAACCTCAAAAGTCAGGAAATAGCTTTAGAATCACTATTGAATCTTGCACCTACTTCCCAAGGAATTTTTAGTTATCATTTGGGAGAAATATTAGAAATTTTACAAGCTGATTCTCAGTTAGAGGTAGCCTATAAGCAAGTTGTAACAGCTTCTGAACCCGTGCAATTAAATCCGAAAATTACCTTTAAATTGCACAGTCTGGGTTTAGTTAAAATTATTGGTAACGATTGTGTTTCTAGTTGTGATTTATATCGTCAGTATTTCTCAGTCTTTTTAAACTAAATCTCACTATTCACTATTCACTACTTACTTATCCTAATTACTATTTTCAATGCCACTACTTATGTTTGAAGAATGTATTCATGAGTATATATTTTCTGGAAGCTTACCAGAAAACGCCAGCACCTATGTCAAACGGAAAGCTGATGATGAATTGTATGAAGCGCTACAACAAGGTAAGTTTTGTTATGTGCTGAATTCCAGACAAAGTGGAAAGTCTAGTTTGCGTTTGAGAACCATGAGTCGGCTTTCTGAAACTGGAGTGGAATGTGCTTCTATTGATTTATCTTCTATAAATATCCAAGGTGCTACCCAAGAAAATTGGTACGCGGATTTAATTACTATTTTAATTAATAGTTTTGTTTTAGATGTGGGTTTAAAAGACTGCTGGGAGAGGAATAAATTAAATTCACCTTTGATGCGATTTACTAATTTTCTGGAAAAGCATCTGTTGGTTGAAATTGAAGAACCGGTTGTGATTTTTATTGATGAAATTGATAGTGTTTTAAGTTTAAACTTCCCTACGGATGATTTTTTTGCTTTTATTCGTGCTTGTCATAATCAGCGAGTTGATAATCCTGCATATAAACGTCTGACATTTTGTTTGTTGGGAGTCGCATCACCCAGTAATTTAATTCAAGATAAACAACGCACTCCCTTTAATATTGGTAAAGCAATTTCTCTCAAGGGGTTTAAGTTGGATGAAGTTGAACCATTAAAAAAGGGTTTAAGAGGAAAATTTAGTCACCCCCAAGCGGTGATGCAAGAAATATTAAATTGGACGGGAGGACAACCGTTTCTGACGCAAAAATTGTGTCAGTTTATGGTAGAAGAATCGGAGAATGAAAAGCCACGTACTGTTGAGCAAGTTGTTTTTTCAAGGATTATTGAAAGTTGGGAATCCCAAGATGAACCAGAGCATTTACGCACAATTAGAGCCAGAATTTTAAGGAATGAAGAGCGTGCTGCATATTTGTTGGAATTATATCAGCAAATTAGGCTGGCGGATGCAGAATCTTCGATTACAGCAGATAATACGATTGAACAAAGTGAGTTACTACTTTCTGGATTAGTTGCGAGACGAGAGGGTAAGTTAAAGGTTTATAACGCTATATATAAAGAAGTTTTTAACCAAAATTGGATTGAAAATGAATTAAATAATTTGCGTCCTTACTCGGAAAATTTTAGATTTTGGGTAGCTTCTGGTGGTAAAGATGAATCTCGACTGTTGCGAGGAAAGGCTTTAGCAGATGCAGAAAAATGGGCTAATGATAAGAATTTAAGTTATCAGGATAAACAGTTTTTAGCAGCTAGTAGAGAGAAGGAAATTCAATCCAAAATTGCTGCTGAAGAACAAGAAGCGCAGTTGGAAAGGGAGAGGAAGGATAAGGAAGCAGCGGAGCAAAGAAATCTGGTATTAAGTGAAGCGAATATTAAAGCTAAACGACGGATTCGGAATGGGACTGTTGTTTTAGTTTTGGCTTTGTTGGGTGCAGTGGGTTTAGGAGCATTTGCAGCAATAGAAGGGAATAAAGCTATGCAAGCACTAGAAACTGCTAATAATGCTAAAAAAGAAGTCGTATCAGCAAAAAAGCAAGTTGACAATGAAAAACAAAATGCTTTAAAAGCACAAGAAACTGCTAGTAATGCTAAAAAAGAAGCCTCAAAAGCAAATCAAAATTTAATAAATGCTAACACACAAGCTAAAAAACAAGCAGAAAGAGTTGAAGTCTTACAGAAGCAAGCTGAACAAGCAACTCAAAAAGTTAAGGCTGAGCAAAAAAAAGCTGAACAAGCGCAAAGAAATGCGGATGATGCTAATCGAAAAGTACAAGAAGCTGGGGAAAAAGCTCAAGCTGAACAACAAAAAGCTCAACAAGCAAAAACAATTGCTGATAATGCTAATCGAAAAGCACAAATAGCAAAGCAAGAAGCAAAAAAATTACAAGATAAGCTTGCTTTAGTAGAGAGTAATATTAAAACTGTTCAACAATTATCTAAATTAGCCGGAAATTTACGCAATAAAAATCTCACCGCTGCATCAGATGATGCTTTAAGGCAAGCTGGTCTATCCTTTAAAGTAAATGATCATAACTTTAAACAAGCAATGTTATTGGCTGCTATGTCCCAAGCTTATGAAAATCTTGAAAAACCAAGACTAGCCGAAGAAAATATTGCAAAGGCTATAGAATATTTAAACCAAAAAGTAAATAAAATTAGTTCTGCTGAAGGATTGCAAATAAAAGTTTTAGTCAAAGCTAAAGAAGGTGAATTACTCATTAATAAATCTAAACAACAAGCAATCAAAGCTTATACTGAAGCATATGAAACTCTGAAAAAAAATCCCACTAAAACTAATCCCTTTTTCAAGGATAAGATTATTACAACTGAAGATATAGAATCAGTTCATCGAGGATTACTTGACTTGCGGAGAAATCAAAGTCAATCAAATTTTAACCAACAGATTTGGTCATCTCTCAAACAACATTTTTTAGCTAAACTTGAATATTCTTTACAAGCGAGAGATTGGCGAATTTCTGATAAAAATACTTGGCAACTTATGCATTTTCTTGCCAATAATGAAAAAGACAGTCCCCTAAATATCTCACAAGTTAAACGTTTTTCCTGCTCTGACATAAAAAAAATAGATGATTTATGGCTGCAAAATTCAAGTGGTTTATTTGGTTTGAGTGTGCAAAAGAAAATTTGGATTGAGACAGGAAATAGACTAGGTATGAAAACAAGTGATTGGAGTTATAAAGATAGACAAAACTATTTACTTTTCGTCATGAATGTTGGCTGGTATGATACAAGCAGAAATTTGAATGAAAAGGAATTTCTTAAAGGTGGACTACCTCTCTCTATCTTACCTACAAGTATTGCGTCTTTAGAAAGAAGTATAGAAAAAAACAGTAAATTAACACAGTTAATAGAGGAGATAGAAAGGTTACGACAAAAGTACCGTAATCAACTATCTGGAGTTGTTACAACAGTTCCACCAGTTCCACCAAACAATATACAAGGCAGCATTCCTATCCCAGTTCCACCAGCCAATACACAAACGAGTGGTTCTGTTATTGAATTTGGCAGCCCA
>ERZ1740060.1011-NODE-1011-length-11064-cov-4.800436_pt1 | contig 11064 bp, 14 predicted proteins | sample MGYA00581743_ERZ1740060 | MGnify/ENA primary metagenome ERZ1740060 (study PRJEB43018, sample SAMN04849235) | marine metagenome | isolation source: floating plastic debris | place: Pacific Ocean | collected 2008-08-27 | study: EMG produced TPA metagenomics...
CCTCCCCCCTATAGGGATATCTCGGAAAGCTAGTTATAGTAAGGGTAGTACAAATATCCCCCCCCTTACCTAACTATGGACTTGAAAAGCATTAAGCACTGCTGCAACATTAAACAACGCGAGTTAAAAGAAGCGCAAAGCAAGTTGGAGGAGAAGAAATTATTATTATCCGATTTTGAATCGGCTATTGAGTTGTTGGAACAGCCCGTTTTAGTTTCTAGTTTCACCGATGTAGAAATGATGGATACCTTGCTGTGTGGTGAATATCAAGGCATAGACACAAGCGACATTTCTATTCATAATAGATAGATCCTTCTAATTTTCTAGGTTTGAGGGATAACCGCAAGCGTCCCGACCAAGTTCAGCTTGCGGTTAATTATTAAAGATTCTTCAAGCGTGACCGAATACTTGCTGCATACCACATACCCCCGCGAGAAGTGGTAAAACCGTCAGCGTTCATTTGGTCTGCAATAGCTTGATAAGAATGACCTTTTTTGCGAAGTTCAACAGCATAGGCTATTGCTTCAGCAGTTTTCTCTCTGGCTTTAGAAGCAGCAGCTTTCCGACCAGTAGCACCAAGAACTACACCTTGTTTTTTACGCTCTGCTAATGCAGCGCGGGTTCTCTCTCCAATCATTCGCCGTTCTTCTTCAGATATCATTGCTTTTAAGTAAATCTCCATTTGGGACATATTGGGAGATTCAGCAATCAGTAGGTCAGGTGTTAAGTCCCCAAAAATATGTTTTTGGGTATACCCGCTAACGTGGTAAACCTCCCTACTTAATCTATCTAATTTAGCAACCATCAACCTACTACCGCTTCTCTGTGCAGCTTCAAGAGCTTGCATAAAGATAGGTCGTTTTTCTGGATGAATCTTGCCGCTGACAGATTCTTGAAATATTTCAATAATCTCCAGTCCCATACGAAGAGCGACATCTTTACATAAAGTTTTTTGACCTTCCAGACCCAAACCAGATTTTTCTTGCTTATCCGTACTGACTCTGAGATAGACAACAACTTTATTCGGTTGAGAATTAACAAGTTTACGTAATTTTGTGCTACTGATTTTGTGCATAATGTTCTAACGCCCGTTTGACTACTATAGAATACTATGAAATATTAATCAATCCCGGAAAATATTAAAATCTTGGCTATCCTTGCTTACTTCTTGATGAGAGAATATTAGAAATATTTTTGGATAAGCAGAAGGATAGCCATGAGTAAAAATGCTCAACCAAGACATCAGTTAAATATTCGGTTCACCGGAGAAGATAAAAGTGAACTCCTAATCAACTTAGATGCATATCTATCTAAGTACAAAATCACCAAAGCTGATTTCATAGCTATCTGCATTCAATATGGAATTGATAATGATTTAGCTTCATCCGCACCATATTTAATTGAGGAGAAGGGCATTCAAAGATTAATTGATGATGCCCTAACACCTTTGCAGATAAGAATAATTGAGTTAGAAGAGCGCTTGGGAAAGTCGAGGGGGAGAAGCTGAAGCAATCCCCCAGCAACCAATTGCCAATACCCAATTCCCAGACCCAACGATTATCTGGAGAAGAACGACATCAATTAATTGCTTATAGAGAAGAAATTAAAAAACTTAAATTAAAGTTAGCTGAGGAGAAGGAATATTACGAGGGATGCAATGAGGAAAGGTTAGAAGCGCTGAACCGTGCGGGAATCGCTGAGATGGAATTGAAAATTTTGAAACGTGAAAAGCCACTACCATCTAAAGCGATTGCGCTTCTCAAAGATATCCTTAAAATAAAAAGCCCAACCATCAGAAGACTAAAAGCAACCATTCGTCAAGCGCTTGATATAGTTAGTAGTAGCGCGGATAGCTGAATGATAGCCAAGTGGGTGTAATACAATTGCAACGATTCCTAAAACGCTCAAAGCTTTACACAGCACTACCGGAAAACTTTAGGTGAATCTGCAAATAAAAAAACACCCCATCAGCCGTTAAGCCGATGGGGTGTTTTTAGTTTATTGAGAATCTTGGAAGCTAAAAGTATTGTGGTTGCTTCGATGCGCTTTATGGGTGTATCGCTATTATTGAGAATCAGCCCAATACTGCCGAATCTGAGCATACAGTTCTAAGGTCTGCCAGAAACTAAGTTTTTCTAACTTCTCAGGTAGCAGCCTGGTTTCTTCGCGTGGTTGCCCTATCAGAATGTTAGTCCTGATAGTTTCTAATTCTTGCTCCATGTAAATAGTTGGCAGCACTCCATTAAGCCGATTAGCACAATAGATAAATTCATCTTCAATCAATCCAAACTTATCCTTTTTCAAATCCCTTTGATAAATAAAATGATGGTTGCGGATATTGATTTTCATCCGTTCTACTGCGGTCGGCTCATTGTCAGTAAAAGATTCTAAATTGATTCCTGGAATTGTTGCACCTCTTTCTCCAACTGGCTTAGCGTGTTGTTCTTCTCGTTCAAGCTCAAACAATTCCTCATATAAATCAATGATTACATCTTCGTAAATTTCTTTAATTTCTTTCAGTTCCATGCTCTGTTTTCACCTCTGTTGTTTAGCTTATAAAAGTGTTCATCCGATAAAAGGATGAACAAGTTAGTTAATTAATTTATCAGCCAATAAATTCTTGAAATTCTGGTGGTAAGTCATCTCCAATCGGAATTGCGTAGTCCATCATTCGCGAGCCGTCAGTTTTCACGGGAATAAGTACGCCATCTTCAATAATTGCCCCAACCATTCCCAATTTCCGCATCCCTTCAAGCACCAAGTCTTGTTTGAATTGTTCTGCTATTTCGTCTCCTTGTTTAGCAGCAATTACAATAATTTCGTTCATGTCGGCTGGGATAATTGCTCTCCTCACCTGACCTTTAAATTTACCGTTCATAGGACGGACTAAAGTAACTGTAACTCTTTCTTCTTCGGGTAAGAATCCTACTCCTAATAATTCGGTTGCGTGGTCTAAATCTGTGTAAATCTCGCCAGTTCTACCATCTCTATAAGCTACAGTTTCACCGATTGGTAATGATAAAGGTTTGCTCTCTACGCTGATTACTTTTGCAAATCCTTGAGCCATAATTTCACACCTAAATTTACTTTAATTATTGCGCTTTGTAGAACGCAGAGCTACCAGAGATATTCGATATCAAGCATCTCGCTATTGCTGGTAGCTGAGTGATTAATTACTTAATGCAAGCTTTCCAGATGCAGTTATATTCGTCTAATTCTGCTTTCTGTTTTTCGTTCTCCCGATGTAGCTTATTATTCTCAATCGCGAGTTTACCCACATCGGTCTGCTTCAAATAAATGTTCTCCTTTTTTAATAACTCATTCTCTCTTGCAAGCTCTCGTTTATCGCTATCTGCTATCGCTCCAACGATTACAAGAATAGTTGCTAATGTGATTCCTGCTATCGCTCCAATGTAAGCAAGTTTCTCATAATTGAAAACTTTTAGCTTCTCCCTAATTTCTTTATTCTCCGCTACCACATTCTTACTATGTAGTTGAATATCTTTTTGAGTTGTTGACAACTTCTCAAACATGATTTGCTCACGGTCTAATAACTTCTGAGGATGTGGAATATCGTAAGCTTCGTAAAATTCTTTTGCGTCTTTCATGTGGAATTAAGTTAATAGTTTGGTTTGTGTTTGTAGAGAACAAAAATATTTTGACCAGATGACCTGACCAGCGACCTGACCTGTGACCAGGGGCGTGACCAGCGCTGACCTGCGTAGGTCAGGTCACTTTTTGGCTGGTCAGGTCAGGTCACTGGTCATCTTTTAATATTAGGTAATGCTGTATCCAGAATCGCGATCGCCCGTGATAAGTTCTTGCTCAATCAACTTATCAATTGCTTCTTGAATAAGGTTTACTTTACCTAATTCTGGTAAGTTACGTTTTACATGATTGCGGATTGCTTCAAAACTGACAGGCTCGGTTGCATCAGCCAACTTATCAAAATAAATGCAGTCAGTTAACTTTTCATCAACTTTGTTAAACTGCTGTTCCAATTGTTGAATAACTGTATCTTGGCTGTGAATATCATTGTTATCTTCAGCTTGTTTTACATCCTTCACATCACCAATTACTTTTCCTGCGTCTCTGTCATAAGCAGAGTAATTGATTAGTTTTGGCAAGGAGTACCATTGAGCCGTTTTACCAAAATAAACCGCTCGATTGCATTCGCTTTGATTAACTAACTCTGCAATTTCTTCAGTGTCAAACTTTTTAAATAATGATGCGCGTTTCCAACTATCAACCACTGATAGATTAGTTTGGTTAACTAATACAATTGGGGTTAATTGGCTGATACCAGATGTATCGCTACCATTAGCACCAACGAAAGGAGTTTGAGCGACAAACCACACATTCTTACCAGTGCTACCACCACAAGAAGCAATGCCAATTAACTTATCCGTTAAAGTGGTACATTTAGCTGTTTTAAGCCTTGCTCCTATAATCGTTCCTTCGTCAATTACTAATAGCCCTCCATTGTTTTGTACAGCGAAGTTATCATAATCTTCCATTGCTGCTTCAAACCATGCTGCAACTGTTTGAGGTTTGGCTGATTCACAATGTAAAGGTTTTTCTACATCAACAATTCCATCAAAATAACCTGCTTCTTTTGGGTCAACTTTACCGTTGACGAGAAATATCTTTTTATCTGGATGCTTCCGTTTTACTTCTCTCAAAGCATTAGCTAAAAGCATTCCTTTACCACTTCCACCAATACCAACAATAAAATTATTGGTAATGCGGTCTGTCACCTCCCTAATGATGTCAACTTCGCTATCTGCGTTAGGATTCCAAACGTCAACTTTGGTGATGGTCTGAGGTGTTGAAGTGGATGAAACTACTGTAACTGGTTGTTCAATTGACTGAGCCACAGACTGAGTAAGTGATAGTTGTTGCTGTTCCTCATGTTGTGCTGATGGTAAAGCTTTGGTATAGGTTCTAAGCCAACTTTCAGCGAATGGTGTTAATTCTGCTCCAGCTTGTTTTGCAAAAGTTAGCTCATCAAAAACAGTTTTATCCCCAAACTGTTTTAAATAAGCTCTAAAATCCTCTTCCCCAAGAACAAAAGCATTACAGCCACAGTCACGGACTAGCCGCAATTTCTTACCAATATTCTTACCAGAATCGAGAGCAGACTTCACACACCATGCTGCTACCAGTCCTCCCAGTATCTCAACACCGAAAGTAATTCCTAGTCCTCCAGCTACAACACCACCGATTATTTTTTGAACCATACCGCTGTTAGATGCCCGGTTTTCTGCTAAATCTTCCCATTGTTCGATTGGGTATTGATTTCCGTCCGGGTTAAAGTTAGTCATAATAATTTTTATAAGGGACAGAGTAACGAGGGGATTTGAACCCCTCAAAAAGCCTTAAACTTAGTTACTAATCTTTCAAATCATGAATAATCTGAATAATTACTTTGCGAAGTTTTACTAGGAACTGAACCGCACCTACTGTGGTGACAGCTTTGATAATATTTCCCCAGTCGATTAACTCGAATTGCTCTGTAGATAGGATGTCAAAAAGCTTCCACATATCACCTCCACCAACGACAGGGGGGAAAATTGACAAGCACATAAAGAAGTCAAAAACGTAAGTGCAAACTCCAACAATAATCAAGAATCGAAGCACTTCAGTTGGTAGAGAATTACGCATTCTTTTAGCGATTTTTACTTCCCATCCGTCGCTTGAATCGTTTCGATATTGGTTTCTACCAGCGCGTTGGATGTTCTTATCTAAGAATGCTTGATTCCCCATTAATGAGGTTGGAATCAGTTCTAAAGATTGAATAACAACCCAGAACATAGTCCCCGCTGTTAGATTGATAAGGTTGAAGAACACTTTAAAGATTCCCCCAATGAAAGGAATATTTACTAAGATGTTCGACAAAGCTTGATACTCAATTCCTTGAAATAACCTTCCTGCTAAAATCTCATAAGGTTTGATATTTACTAATATCACCGAAATAATAATTCCTGTTATAAACCAAGCTGCAAGACGTAATGGTAATGGTGGTTTATTACCTTTTGATGATGTATTCACTGTAGTTGTTGACTGTTGTTTTTTACTGCTTTGAGATGATGAGGAACTACTATTGTTTATTGCCATTAGAATTACTCCTTAATTAGAATTGGATTTGAATACTGTGAACCTCTGAAGCGCTTCAGTCTAGATTGAATAATATCCCTGTCACCTGTATAAGCGAATGCGGTAGGATTACCGTTATCACTTACCCGTGCTGTCATGCCGTTAGCGTCACAGATAATGGTGTTAGGAGGTAAAGTTTTACCAGTAATTCTGTCTCTTGCAATGGTTGTTTCGTTGATTCCAGTAAAGTAGTGGGTACCGTTTTTAAAAATTTCACCAACAACAGGGATACAAGACTTATAGCGCTTGTTTGCAATCATTTCTTGATGCTGTTCCAAAGCCAACTCTTGCTCTAATTCTGCTTTTTTAGCTTTGATTTGTTTGATATTCTCTGTCCTTTGTTCTCTTGAATCATTCCATTGATTAAGTCTGGGAATCGAAAACAAAGTACCTATAACAATCGCACCAGACCATATAATTAACTGAGGTTTTACTCCTAATTCATCTATCGCATATTCGCGGAATTGCTGATAATAATTTCTCACTTTATTTACTCCTAGAATTAATATTAGATGGGGTGCAGTTAGCACCCTGTGAACGTTTAATAGTTGCCTTTCCGAAACTGTTTAGCAGCAAACTCGGCTTGTTGCGGAGAGTCGCAAACCCATGCTGCTGTTAGGTGCCAGCGTCTTGGCTCAGCGCGATATAAAGCAATCATTGCAAGAAGATTTAATAAGTTATCTTCCTCTTCAATTGCTTCAAAATCAAAGCTTCCTGACTCCTGGTTAAAATCTCCCTGCCAGCAAATAATAGGTAAGGCTAACTGCCCAGCCGCTTCTATCAGTTGCGCTCTCCCTGTTATCTCGGCTTGATGTTCCTCAAAGTCCGACTCCTCCAAGCATCCAGCGTCTAAAGAGGAAGTATCTAGTAGTGAAAATTTCATTGATTAATCCTTTGTGTTGTTTATTTTGCGGTAGTAGATGCACCCTTTTGTAGCTTCTGGCTATCCGTGCTACGGCAGTCTGTGTAATAGTCCAAAAACTTGTTCTAGTCCGGCGTTGAGAGCATCGAGCGGAAACAGGCAGCAGTTGAAAAACTTGTTAATCATTGTTCTTGTTCGTCTCGTTGGTAAACAATATCTGTAAGAGCTTGCAATATATCGGCAGGAGCGGTAAGAGGTAGGCAGAAAGCCTTTATCAGCCCCCTACCTAACTTTTTTGGTGTAATTATTCCTCCTACCGATTCCACTTTTTTGTAATGCTTGCAAGCGCGTTGTCAACATCACTGTTATCAGGGATTGCTGTCAACTCTGTTTTAGGAGCATCAATTAAGTTCTGTAAGGTAGTTGCAGCTTGAAGAAGGTTCGCTTTGTCTTGCTCGTCTTTCTGAGCATAAGCAGCTAAAAGTTCTCGTTGATTGATGTCACGATTAGCCAAAGCTGCTTGATTGACAAGCTTATCAACTGCATTAAGCAACTCAACTCGACGCTGAACACCTAATACAATTCGTTGCCCCATCACCTGAGAAAGGTTTTCTATCATTACTTGCTGGTCTTCAATCGGCATATCAGCAACAGGTTGAATCTCTGTACTATCAGTATCTTCTGTGGATGGAGGTAAAGCAGCTACATCAACACTTTGACTAATTAGCTGATACTCACTATCACTAATCTCGTTGCAGCTATCCCAGTCATCACGAACGCCCATCAGAGACATTCTTAAGTCATCTTCAGAAAGGTTTAAACGGTTGGTTGCTTCAGAAATAAACATGGTCAAATTCTCCAAATAAATTAGCTGGTAACTGGCTTTTAATCGCCAGATGCTAACCAAATATTTGGTGAGATTTATCAAATAACTGCTCCTCTTCAGTTCTTGCTTCGGCTCGAAAGTTGCTGCAAGTTATAATCCGCAAAAGCTTTATTAGTATTAGTACTTCAACTTTTACGTAACTGTGGTCAATCCACCGCTTAAAGGGGTTAGGTTATTTTGAATTGTTCTTAATTAATTAGTGGCTTTTGTAAATGCTTTGAAACTCTACGGAACTGTAATCTTGGCTGTTTTTTCTCAGATGCTCCCAAATCATTTTCTTTCTCTTCAGTTGCAGGCTTAATCGGTGAAACTCCCCAAGAACCCAACACTGATAACGGCTCATTAAAGGAGAATCCTTAGAAGCTTCTTTGTAATCAGCAATGAATAGGTTTGCCCATTTATGCCATTTCCCAACTGTGTTTCTGTGAACTCCCATTAGTACAGACAAGGTTGTCTTCTCCGTGTATGGGTCTAAATCTGGTATATATATTGACTGATAAACTTCTTTACATAGCATTGCTTTTTACCTATAAAATCTACTTTCTACGATGTCGCACAATTGGCGCACAGCAGTGCATCGACTGTGCTTGGCACATATCTAGGATGGTTGATATGACTTATCTTGAGAGCTTAATACAATACCTTTATATGCTTGATGTGTGCGTTCCTTATGCTTACAAAGTGCTGTGTTTTGTCAAGCAGTTTTCATCTGCGTATAGCGCCTTCGTGTTGCTCAGGTGTTGCACATCTCTCGCTCACAAAACTAATGTAGCGCGGTACTGACAAATTTGTCAACATATTTTGGCTGTACTTATATTTCTTTCTCAGAGAAAATCAGCACTTTTGCGCTGTACTTCTGGCTGTACTTGCGTTAGATTGAAATTAAAATAATTGAAAATATTTTTGGAATGCCTACCAAAAGACCGCGTATATCTGTCCAGTTAGAATCGGAAGAATTAAAAATTGCTTGTGAGAATTTTGTGGAGGAGAACAAAATAAAAAGTCTTAGCTCGTTGGTTAATGATCTGCTCAGAGACCATATGGTTAAGAACAAATACTACAAACCACCACAACCACCAAAAGCTTTGTAACTGACCCATGCCGAGCAATTTAATGCTCTCGGCATCACTTCCCCCTATCCCCCTCCCTCTCTCCCTTCCAGCCACATCCACCAAAAGTATTTCTTACTCCTACCTTAGTGGGTGTAGCTCAGAGATTACAAGCAGTTATAGCGTTTTAAAACGCACTGTTTCAAAACTTTACAAGCCCTTCTATGCAAGTGATGGAAGGGCTTGTAAAATTAAAACCGATGTGCCAAAACTTGTAATACGCTACTAATTAGATGTATGCTGCGATACGTTCTCAGGTGTATCAAATTAATTAACTATGAACCATAGAAAAAGTTTTCTACAGATAATAAATGAATCACTAACCGCTTTTGGTTTACGTTGGGCGGTGCGGGATTTGAGAAGGATGATATTGAAAGTGGTTTCGGACGAACATCACCCACATCATAAGCAGGTCTGTCAGAAGTTGATCGAGATTAATCGGCTTGAGATGGAGATTCAACAACTTGTGGGATTTGACCATGAGGTAGCAGCCGACATTACCGACCCACAAGCCAAAGGTCAGATTGATATCAATAAAGTTAATCAAATAGCCGCTTAACCCAATAAACACCAGCTTTCTGGGTCGTTACTTCGAGTACGTACTATTTATATGCGTTGTTTCTGACTAAAATTTTTTTGAAAATTATTTTTTTATCCGGAAACCACGCAAGCACAATATGTGCAGAGTTTTGATAATTGCCATCGCACTAATGGAACTATTTGGTTAAAAAGAAATTAATGCTAAGGTCTTAATGCAAATATCCCTAGTGTTTGGAGACACTAGGGATAAAAAAATACTGAAGTTGCCACTTCAGAAAAATATAACATAATCGTCTCACAAAGAGACAAAACTTTAAAAACATCATAACCAGATAACAAGGTAAAGTCAACCCACTTAGGTGTGCCGTATCTACACCTTCTCCAAATCAACCGCTGATGTTTTTAACCTGAAGTGGCAGCTTCAAACCATTGTAATTCCAAGGTTTGAGCATGATTTCAGAAAACAATTCCACATCTACATCTAATAAAACGCTTGGTGAGATTTTACGAAAACCACTAAGCGAACTTCACATCAAACAGCACTCTACTGATAGAGGGCTTGATTTGAATTGGATAAAAGCCAATTGCGAGTCGATTGGGGAGAATGAAGCTGCAAAAAGAACCGGGCATCGTAAAACCGGGCTTTTTATGCAAGGTGATAATGATGCGTGTCAATTGCGACCTGACGAAGCAGAAGAAGGACGCAAGTACTTAACCCCTCCCAAATCTATAAAACCCTACGATGCGATGCTGTATAGGCATCCAGATATCAAAAGCTATTGGGACAAAAAAGAGAATATTCTGAGACATTGTATCTCTATTGACAAGCATCCTTACTTGATACTTACTGAGGGGTTATTTAAAGCGATTTGTTGCGGACAACATAATAAAGCTTGTATAGCTCTCCCTGGCGTAACTATGGGGATGATTGGGAAGGCTGATGATGAGAATAAACCCTTGGTTCCTTCTCTGCAACGAATTGTAAGTTTTGGGATTGGAGTGATTATCGCTATTGATGCCGATTCAGCCCATAACTTCGCAGTTAGGCGGGCACATAAAGCCCTTGCCGCAAAGCTTGAAGAGAATGGGGTGAAGATTCGCTCAATAACCGGGCTATGGGAGCAATCGCAAGGGAAGGGACTTGACGATTTTGTACAGCGTAATGGTTGGGAACCGTTCCAGAAACTCCTTGAAAATGCAATTACCAATGATGATTGGAATAACCGATTCCCGGTTTTTTACGGGCATTGCTTCAACAGAACTATTGAGCTAACTGTTGCAGAAAAGCTGTTTGATAAAGATTGGTGCGTCATTGATGACGTTTTTTACCAATACCAGCGCGGGACTGATGGGGGTCTTGGTTTTTACCAAAAAATCACCAATTCTCAGGTCAAGAAGAAGGTCGGCGATTTTTTGAAGAAGGTCTATGAACTTAAGTATGTGAAAATCCAAGATGCGGAAGGTAACGAGATTGAAAAACCAATCCCTATCTACAAATTCTTCACTCAACG
>ERZ1740060.1013-NODE-1013-length-11056-cov-4.372784_pt1 | contig 11056 bp, 7 predicted proteins | sample MGYA00581743_ERZ1740060 | MGnify/ENA primary metagenome ERZ1740060 (study PRJEB43018, sample SAMN04849235) | marine metagenome | isolation source: floating plastic debris | place: Pacific Ocean | collected 2008-08-27 | study: EMG produced TPA metagenomics...
AACTCTCACCCATCGGGTTGGATCATCACGGATTAAATTGATTTCACTGATTAAGTTATCACTAGCAACTAACCGATAATTGATAATTGATAACTGATAACTGATAACTGATAACTGACTTATGAATATTGTCGAAATTTTAAAAGAAGATTATCAACGTTTTCCTGAGAATCAAACTTATAGCATTTACGCCGAAGATGTTTATTTCAAAGACCCGATGAATGAATTTAATGGGGTTGAGCGCTATAAGCTGATGATTAAGTTTATTGAAACTTGGTTTGTTCAAATCAAGATGGATTTACATGATATTCGCATGGAAGGAGACACTATCAAAACTGAATGGACGCTGAATTGGAATACACCTTTACCTTGGAGACCGCGAATTTCTATTCCGGGATGGAGCGAACTTGGGGTAAATTCTGATAATTTGATAGTTTCTCACGTGGATTATTGGAAATGTTCGCGATTAGATGTAGTTAGACAGCATTTCTTCCCCTCAAAAAGTACATAATGAATATATGTAAACAAATGTAAAAGCTTCTCAGGAAACAGAGATTATTCATGCGCGTAATTTTAATGACTGGTAAAGGTGGTGTGGGGAAAACTTCGGTTGCTGCTGCTACTGGACTGCGTTGTGCTGAATTAGGCTACAAAACGCTGGTTTTGAGTACAGACCCGGCCCATTCTTTAGCCGATAGTTTTGATATGGAACTCGGACACGAAGCACAAAAAGTTCGACCAAATTTATGGGGTGCAGAATTAGATGCTTTGTTAGAGCTTGAAGGAAATTGGGGTTCTGTAAAGCGCTATATTACTCAAGTTTTACAAGCTCGGGGATTGGAAGGAATCCAAGCTGAGGAATTGGCTATTCTACCGGGAATGGATGAAATTTTCGGTTTGGTAAGAATGAAGCGTCATTATGATGATGGGGAATTCGATGTTTTAATCATTGACTCTGCCCCTACTGGTACGGCTTTGCGCTTATTGAGTTTACCAGAAGTTGGCGGTTGGTATATGCGCCGTTTTTACAAACCATTTCAAAATATTTCGGTAGCATTGCGTCCTTTGGTAGAGCCGATTTTTAGACCTATTGCTGGTTTTTCTCTACCAGATAGAGAAGTAATGGATGCACCTTACGAGTTTTACCAGCAAATTGAAGCTTTAGAAAAGGTATTAACTGACAATACTCAAACCTCAGTTCGTTTGGTTGCAAACCCTGAAAAGATGGTGATTAAAGAATCTCTTCGCGCTCATGCTTATTTAAGTTTGTATAAAGTCTCGGCAGATTTAGTCATAGCAAATCGAATTATCCCTCAAGAAGTACAAGACCCATTTTTCAAACGATGGAAGGATAATCAAGAACAATATCGTCAAGAATTACATGAGAATTTTCATCCTTTACCGGTAAAAGAAGTTCCACTTTATTCTGAAGAGATGTGTGGTTTGGAAGCTTTAGAAAGACTGAAAGAAACGCTATATAAAGATGAAGATCCAACTCAAGTTTATTTTAAAGATAATACAATTCGAGTTGTCCAAGACCAGAATCAATATAGCTTAGAATTATATTTACCTGGCATACCCAAAGACCAGGTTAATCTAAGTAAAAGCGGGGATGAATTGAATATTACCATCGGTAATCATCGCCGGAATTTGGTACTTCCACAAGCTTTAGCAGCACTGAAACCATCCGGAGCAAAGATGGAAGATGATTATTTAAAAATTCGTTTTGCAGAAGTTGTAAACGCTTAACTTTATTTTTTGAAGGTGGGATAATACCCATCTTTTATTTCAATTATTATCTAAATAGGTTATAAATTAGATGACTTATCCCTAAAAAAAATTATCATCAAAAAAGGCAGTATTCTTACGGAAGACATTATAAGTTATAATCTTTCACAATGTTTTTATATTTAAATATTTGCTATTTAATTTATAAAAATGACTTTATCTCAGGAAAAAAAAATTCCAGAAAATATCGACCAGGATAATTTAACATATCGTATTATAAACTGTATTTCTCATGCATCAGAATTAACAGAAATTTTTACAGAAATAGTAAAAGAAGTAAGGTTTTTTCTTGGAACTGACCGGGTAATGATCTATAAATTTCATCCTGATGGTAGCGGTCAAGTTGTAGCTGAGTCAATTAATAACAATATATTGCCATCTTTATTAGGTCTAAATTTTCCCGCAGATGATATTCCCAATCATGCTCGGGAATTGTTTATTAAGTCGCGAGTACGTTCTATTGTTAATGTAGAAACTGGACAAATCGGTCAAAGTCCGGTGTATGAGAAGGAAACTGGAAAAATTATTTCGGAAGATATCTCTTATCGTAATGTAGACTCATGCCATGTAGAATATCTAACAGCGATGGGGGTAAAGTCTTCTGTTACAGCACCAATTTTTCATCAAGAGCAACTTTGGGGATTACTTGTAGCTCATCATTCGGAAACATACTCAATTTCAAAGCAACAACTAACAATATTACAAATAGTCGTAGACCAACTATCACTAGCCATTACTCAAAAGATTCTTCTAACTCAAGCTCGCGAACAAGCTGAAAGGGAAGCGATTGTTAATAATATAGCCACTTTGCTGCATTCGCTCAAAGATATCCCACTACAAGCAGCCTTAGAACAAACTGTTGCTGCTTTCCAAGGTTGCGGTGGTAGGCTTTGTATTAAAAATAAAGTTTCTGATAAAGGTTTAAATGAGTTTTTGGAATCTGAGTGTGATTTCATCCAAATTTATACCCATGGTCAACAACCGATAATACCAGACTCAGCACAATGTACCTTAATGGAGCAGTTTAGCGTATGGGATGAACACTATAAATATGGTAATTATAAAGTTTGGGGAATTTCCGATATTCATCAAATCCCTGGCTTGCGAAATCTACAAACTGCTTTTCAAAAGACAAAAATTCGTAGCATCTTGATGATTCCCATCGAATATCATCAACAGTTACTTGGTTACTTAAGCATTTTTCGAGAAGAAATAGATACAGAAACTCTTTGGGCTGGACAATTCGATTCAGATGAAAGGCAAAACTATCCACGTAAATCTTTTGAGTTATGGCGAGAATCAAAAACCGCACAAGCTCGTCAGTGGAAGCAAGAAGAGCTAGAATTAGCAGAAAAATTAGCTAAACAATTTTCTACAGCTATTTATCAATACGACCTGCATCAACAATTACAAATTTTTAATCACAACTTAGAAAGTCAAGTAAAACAGCGTACAGACGCATTACAACAAGCGACTAAACAACGAAAAATCTTATTTGAAGTAGTTTCTAAAATTCGCGCATCTTTAGATTTAGAAATTATTTTTGAAACTACAACTCAACAAGTATGTCAAGCTTTACAAGCTGATAGAGTTGCAGTATATCGTTTTAATTCCGATTGGAGTGGTGAGTTTGTTGCTGAGTTTGTTAATGAAGGCTGGGTAAAACTAGTAAATTCAGATGCTACAAAAATTTGGAAAGATACTTATTTAGAAGATACCCAAGGTGGAAGGTATCGCTTTAATAAAAGTACTATAATAAATGATATTTATGAAGCCGGTTATGCCGATTGCCATATAGAACTCTTAGAACAATTTCAAGCAAAAGCATATGCTGTAGCGCCAATTTTTAAAGGAGAAACACTTTGGGGTTTGCTTGCAGTTTATCAAAATTCTGCACCACGCCAATGGAAAGCATTAGAGATAAAACTATTGTGCCAAACTGCTATTCAATTCGGCGTAGCAATCAAGCAATCAGAATTGCTCACTCAAACAAAACAGCAAGCAATTAGTTTAGAACAAGCCAGCGAACAACAACGTTTATTATTTAACCTTGTTGCTAAGATGCGGAAGTCTCTGGATTTGAATACTATTTTTCAAACCACAACTAAAGAATTGCGTCGAATTTTAAATACTCATCGAGTTGGTGTATATCGTTTCGACCCAGATTCAAAATATAACTATGGTGAGTTAATTGCTGAAGATATTGCTAAAGATATTTCTTCAGCTTTAGCAGTCAAAATCAAAGATAGTTGTTTTGGACAAAATTACGCTACTAAATATTCCTATGGAAGGGTTAATGTAGTTACTGATATTTATAATGCAGGTTTAAAGGATTGTCATATTGCAATATTAGAAAAATTTCAAGTTAAAGCAAATATAATAGCCCCTGTAATGAAAGGTGAGGAGCTTTGGGGTTTATTATGTATTCATCAATGCGACAAATCTCGTAACTGGAAAACTTCAGAAATTCAATTTGTAACTCAAGTCGCAATTCAACTTTCTGTCGCTTTACAACAAGCTGATTTTCTTACTCAAAGCAGATTACAAACTGAAGAAATAAAAACTACTTTAAATAATTTAAGAAACACTCAAACCCAGTTAATTCAGAGCGAAAAAATGTCTTCTCTGGGACAGTTGGTAGCAGGAATAGCTCACGAAATAAATAACCCAGTTAACTTTATTTATGGCAATATTAACTATATTCGTCAATATGCAGAAGATTTACTCGGTATTTTAAAACTTTATCAACAGAGTTATAACGCAGACAATTCTGAAATTAGCGAGCGAGCAAAAGAAATTGATTTAGAATTTTTGGTTGATGATTTACCAAAAATGCTTTCTTCGGTAAAAATGGGAGCTTCGCGGATTCGCGAAATTGTGTTGTCATTACGCAATTTTTCCCGATTAGACGAAGCTGATTTAAAAGATGTTGATATTCACGAAGGTATTGAGAGTACATTATTGATTTTGCAACACCGTTTAAAGCCAAAACCAGATAGTCCTGGTATTGAAGTAATTAAACAATACGGCAACTTACCTAAAATTACATGTTATGTAGGACAGCTAAATCAGGTATTAATGAATCTTATAAGCAATGCAATTGATGTGTTGGAAGAAGGAGTTAGCAATAGTTTTTGGGAATTAGAAACTGAAAATAATCAATCTCCAACTCCCAAGATTAGGATTAGCACTGAAGTTAGCAAAGATAACAATAAAATTATGATTCGGATAGCCGACAACGGGCTAGGAATGACTGAAGAAGTAATGAAACGAATGTTCGACCCATTTTTTACCACAAAACCAGTGGGAAAAGGTACTGGTTTAGGATTATCAATTAGCTATCAGATAATAGTTGATAAACATAATGGAATTTTTAATTGTAAATCATTGCCCAATAAAGGTACGGAATTATTGATTGAAATTCCAGTTAAGCATACTAATTGTTAAGGAAGGAGAGGGGATATATAAGGAAGAGAAAAATAATTAAACTCTCTACTCCCTACTCCCTTCTCTTATCCTAAATCTTAGTTTCTCAATTGCACTGGCATTGCTAAATAAGTCATCTTAACTCCTCCAACTGGAGAAAAAATTACGGGAGCTAAATTATTATTTAACTGCATTTGAATTTCTGCGGAAGGTAACGCTTTTAAACCTTCCATCAAATATTTAATATTAAAAGCAATATCAATATCATCTCCTTTTATTTGCGCTGACATCGATTCCATTCCACTACCAATTTCTTGAGTTTCTACTGATAAGGTAATTTCTTGAGATTCGCTATCAATGCTAAGTTTGGCAATATTATTTTTTTGGTCTGCTAATACAGCTATTCTTTCTAATGCACTAATCAACTGTTTTCTATCTAAAGTTAATTCTCGTTCAAATCCATTAGGTATAAGCTGACGATATGCAGGATATTGTCCTTCCAAGGTTCTGCTAGTCAAACGTTGATTTTGCCATTCAAAGACTACTTGTCCTTCGTCAAAATACATTGCTACTGGTTCATCTTCTTTTGAACTATGAGCTAACATCCTTTCTAATTCTCTTAAAGCTTTATTCGGTAACGTTACCTGCACTGAATCAAGTTCCTCATCATCATTTAGATTTTCGTTCGTGGTTTCTACTACTGCTAAACGATGTCCATCAGTTGCTGCAAATTCTAAAGTATCTTGTTTAACCGTTAAATGTACTCCCGTAAGCACTTGTTTGGTTTCATCCGCACTGGTAGCAAATAAAGAACCTCCCAAACCTTCAATTAATGCACTAGCAGGAAGATGAATTGCTTTATCGTTTTCGGTAACAGGTAGTTCGGGAAATTCTTCAGCACCCATTGCTCTTACTTCATACCGTCCGCTTTTTGGAGTCAGGGTAAGCGTTAAACCTTCTCCTACGGATTGGTCTTCTGTTTCCAATGTTTCATCATCAAGAGTTATTTCTCCTTCTGGTAAACGAGAAACTATATCATTAAGTAGTTTGGCTGGGAGAGTAATTGTTCCTCCTTGAAGAACTTCAGCATTAAATGTAGTGCGAATTCCCAAGCTTAAATCAAAAGCTGTCAAACTTACTTGACTATTTGCAGCATCTGCTTGTAGAAGCACGTTGGCAAGTATGGGATGAGTTGGACGTGAGGGAACAGCACGAGAAGTAAGTGAAAGGTGAGTGTTTAAATCGCTTTGGCTGCAAACTAGTTTCATAATTGGTTAAGATGCTGCTTTCTAGTAGATAAGTATCATTAAACTGCAATACTGCTCGGTTAAGAGCAGATCCTCCCTAGCCCTCCTTATCAAGAAGGGAATAAAAGCCACCTTTTTTAAGGGGGTTTGGGGGATCTAAAAAATTTATTGGATTCCTTAACCGAGCAGTATTGGATTAAACTAACATCTTGTAAAGTTTCTCAATATTCAAGAACATCAGAACAATATTTTTAATTTTGGAAACATAAATCATTTTTATTCAGCATTTATTCAGAATCAAAAGTTTTGGATTTAATTTTGCTATATTTTTGTAATTTAAGATATCGAAGAAAATTATTTATTAAAATTCGCGGTGTTAAGCCCGAAACCGTACAGTTATAAATAGGAAAAGTTTATCGTAATTTTAAGAGATTAATTTGAGTAAATTGTGGAAAACTTTTCATCGGCTGTCTCAAAAACGTTTGTATGAACGAGTAATTGTGGAAAAAGCTGTGGAAAAAACAATAAGTTTTCCACAGCTTTGTTTAATTGGATCAAGTTTTCCACAGTTTTGCAGGAAGTTTTCCACAAAATTATTTTGTTTTAATTACTTTTTATACATGCCTTAACTTGCAAAATGCTTTCAAATAATGAAAAGCATTGTCTTTTAATCAAATGGCTCAAAATAATTTCTTAGGTTGCAACAGTCGATTCTGGATTTTTCAATTAAAATTATTTATGCCGATGCGGTCACCAAGCTGACGTAGGGTTTGCCCTAAGCTGTGGTCGGTTTCTTTAAGTTGAGCGATTTTATCACAACTGTAAATGACTGTGGTGTGGTCTTTACCACCAAATTCTTCACCTATTCTGGGTAAACTTAAATCAGTATGTTTTCGCATCAAATACATCCCGATTTGTCTAGCCCAACTAATTTCTCGTCGTCGTGAATTACTTTTAAGGTCTTCAATTGAAACATTAAAGGTATCGGCTACTATGCTTAAAATTGCTACTGGAGTTGCTTCCACCTTTTCGCTTTGCGGTTCTAAAACCGAACCTATGTTTTCCACAGTCATCGGTAAACCCCAAATGGAAATATAAGCCATTGCTCGAATTAAGGCACCCTCTAATTCCCGGATGTTAGAAGTATAGTTAGACGCTATGTACTCTATAACATCTTTGGGCAAATTTAGATTCTCGTATTCGGCTTTTTTTTGCAGAATAGCCATTCTAGTTTCTAAGTCTGGTGCTTGAATATCGGCTATTAAACCCATTGAGAAGCGTGAAGATAATCTTTCTTGCGATAACGACTTGTTTTCCTTCTTGATAGAAGGTGTTGAAGGTATGAAAAAATTCTTCTTGAGTGGATTCTTTGCCTTCAATAAACTGTATATCATCTACTAGAAGTACATCAGCCGCTCTGTAATGTTCTTGAAGGCTTTGTCTACTGTCATTACGAATAGCGCTAATTACGTCATTAGTGAATTGTTCGGTAGAAACATAAAATATTTTTGCCGAAGGGAAAATTTCTAGGCGATAATTACCTATAGCTTGCATTAGATGGGTTTTCCCTAGCCCTACACCACCATACAAAAATAAAGGATTAAATTCCTTTCCAGGAGATTCCGCAACTGCTAAGGATGCAGCATGAGCCAAGCGATTGTTTGCACCAACTACAAAACGGGAAAATACATAATTTAAATTTAGTATTGATGTTTTTTGCCCGTTTTTGCCAATATTTTCCGGAATATTTGTTACAGGAGTTTGAATCCTTAATTGAGTGTCGTTGATGTTAGCTACACTATCCTCTTGACTGACCGTAAAATAAATACCTACTGGATGGCCAAGAATATCCTGGACTACCGACGCTATAGTTTTTATGTAATACTTTTGTAACCAATTGCGAGCAAAAGGATTGGGAGTACGAATTACCAAACAATTATTTTCCAGTTTTTCGGCGATCGCTGTTTTAATCCAAGTTTCAAAGGTAGGACGCGAAAGTTCTAACTGTAAGCGTTCCAGCACTTGAGACCATAAATTTTCTATCTTGTCAGACATTATCAACCACCAATTCTTAGGTAATCGTCGTTTGGAAAAGATATTTATAGGATTAGCTTTGTCGAAAGCATGAAAATCCATTTAATCCACACCGAAAACGTTAATTTTACGTTTTAATTGGTGTCCGTAAGGATTCATCCAGTAGGGAGTATCCTACCATTTACGAAATCACACGGAGAAAAAAAATCACATGAATCAACAAGAGCATGAATCGCTATTCAGTAAAATTTATATCAAAAATAGAAGCCAACTATTTTGGGCAAAAAACTTTATCTTAACTTTTATTGTTACCATTAGCACAGCTATAATTGGCGGTTGTTCTTTGCCGAATAACATTATAAGCAGTAGACAACCACAACAGACAGCAAAGGCTCAAAATGAAAATGACAATGTGCCCAAAGTTGCCCCTCCTGCAATCTTCAGAGAGTCAAGAGACCCTAACTTTGTAGTTTCCGTAGTCCAAGAAGTGGGACCTGCTGTAGTTCGTATAGATACTTCTAGAACAGTATCATCCAGCGTTCCCGATGAATTCAACGACCCGTTTTTTCGTAGATTTTTTGGAAGTAGAATTCCAACACAACCCAGAGAAAGACAGCAAAGAGGAAATGGTTCTGGGTTTATTGTCAACTCTAATGGTGAAATATTAACCAATGCTCACGTAGTAGATGGTGCCGATAGAGTAACTGTTGAATTGAAAGATGGTCGTAAATTTGACGGACAGGTGTTAGGTGAAGACCCCGTTACAGATGTTGCGGTGATTAAAATTGATGCAGATAATCTTCCTACCGTTCCCCTCGGAGATTCTGACGCAGTACAACCGGGAGAAGCAGTAATTGCTATTGGTAATCCCTTGGGTTTGAACTACACAGTCACTTCCGGAATTATTAGCGCTATAGGACGTTCTAGCAGCGATATTGGTGCTTCCGATAAGCGGGTTGATTATATGCAAACTGATGCTGCAATTAACCCCGGTAACTCTGGGGGACCTTTATTAAGTGCTAGAGGAAGAGTTATAGGAATGAACACCGCGATTATTCGAGGTGCTCAAGGTTTGGGATTTGCAATTCCGGTAAATACAGTTAAAAGAATTTCTCAAGAATTAATTGATAAAGGCAGGGTAGACCATCCCTATTTAGGAATTCAGATGGTGACTTTAACACCAAATGTCAAACAGAAATTAAACAGTCAAGTTGGAACTCCTAGTATTTCGGCAGAGAAAGGAGTTTTATTAATACGTATAATGCGCGGTTCTCCAGCATCTCAAGGTGGCTTAAAAGCAGGAGATGTTATTGTCAGCATTAATGAAAAATCCGTTAAACGTAACGAAGATGTACTAAAATTAGTAGAAAAAAGTAAAATAGGTCAGCCATTAGAGATACAGGTAGAACGTAACGGCAAAACTGTAAATCTGAAAGTTATACCTGCACCTTTACCAGCAGCTAAACGTAGTTAGGAAATGGAAAAATAGGAACAAGAAGACGAATATCTATCAGATTTGAGTTATGAATAATGGCTAATTTAAATTATGAATTGTTGGTTATTCCGTAAGTAGCACGCTGATTAAATATTCGGAGAACGCGGAATAGGGAATAGGGAACTGATAACAAATGCTAATAAATTAGTGTAGAAATTGTGTCTAATATTGTTTACAATTTTTTTTCAAGATAAATTAGCATATAAACTACAACTATTGCTCAATTATTTAAATCTTTTACCTTTAATCTCTGACCAAATATGTCCGAAAAACTTTCTATTATTCAGTTAGGTAATCCTATTCTCCGCCAAAAAGCAGAATTTGTTAAACAAGTTAAGTCTGACAATATTCAAAAGTTGATTGATGATTTGCTGACAACTGTTAGTGATGCTAACGGGGTTGGTATTGCAGCACCACAAGTTGCTGTAGGCTACCGGGTTTTTATTGTTGCTTCACGTCCCAACCTTAGATATCCGAATGCTCCTTTAATGAAACCTACAGCAATGATTAATCCTAAAATTGTTGCTCATTCTGATGAAACAGTTAAAGATTGGGAAGGTTGTTTAAGTATTCCGGGAATTCGAGGTTTAGTACCGAGATATCAGAAGATAGAAGTTGAATATATTGATAGAAAAGGTAATTTAGTGAATCAACAGCTAACAGATTTTGTTGCTCGTATTTTTCAACATGAATACGACCATTTTGAAGGGTTAGTATTTTTGGATAGGGTTGAAAGCACTTTTGATATCGTTACCGAACAAGAATATCAAAATTTAATGTTTGAGAAACTTTGAAGAAGGGGTAAGGGTTAAGGGGTAAGAGGTAAGGGGTAAGGGGTAAGGGGAAAGGGGTAAGAGGAAATAGTAAGAGGTAATAAGTAAATATTTATAATTAGATGTAAATCATAAACAATTTACTACATAGCATTCCTAAATTATTTGTGAGATTTTATAAACCTGGTTTTTTGGAAAAATCGGTTTTCTGGCACTTCTTCTCTACTACCCATTACCCATTACCCATTACCAATTACCTATTACCTATTACCTATTACCTATTACCCATTACC
>ERZ1740060.1014-NODE-1014-length-11051-cov-8.109131_pt1 | contig 11051 bp, 8 predicted proteins | sample MGYA00581743_ERZ1740060 | MGnify/ENA primary metagenome ERZ1740060 (study PRJEB43018, sample SAMN04849235) | marine metagenome | isolation source: floating plastic debris | place: Pacific Ocean | collected 2008-08-27 | study: EMG produced TPA metagenomics...
ACGCAGGTTAGCGTGACGATTTAGACGCTCTACGTGTTTCCAAATATCCTCTGACCCGTAGCAGGATTCACAGCCACAATATTTGAGGCCTGAGTTTCGATCACTGTTTGATTGTCAACAATGATCACCGGGTTGCGAGTCACTGGTTCTGCAGCCCTGGCCCAGAGCGACGTCTCTGGGTCAACGGCGGCTGCATCTGGGGGGTGAGTTGGCCCGCCTACAATTGCATTCACTGAGAAAAAGACATGGGTGCCAAACAAGCCATCATGTTGAATCCCTAGGCCAAAGCGAAGGTTCTCTTGCAGACGATAGTCAAGTCGCATCCGCACGCCTAGGCTATCGTCTGACTCATTGCCACCGTAGTAGTAAAGCCCTGGATGGACCCAAAGATTGCCCCAATCCTCAGAAAACTCAGCTAGGCGAAAACCTCCTTCTAAATCCACCCCATTTAATGCGGCTTCAACCTGGTTAAACTGGCCCACGTCAAAAAATAGCTGATTTCCTTGGAACCGGGGATTAAGCCCTACGCTGCCACCGCTAGCAACCGGATTGCGCTTGTCGCCAATGGGTAAGTAAGCATTAAAGTGAACATCCCAGGTTTCACCAAAGGCTTCTAACCCTGCCGTGAGCTGAGTAAAGTCACTGCGACCCGTATTGCGAAAATCGACGCCAGCATAGCCGCCAAATAAAGTGTTGCCTGAGAGAAATCGATAGCCCGCCAGCAAACTGCCCCCCAGGTTGGCACTATTGTCGAGGCTAACTCGGGGCACCAGATAAACCAAGCTGTTGCCAGGGGTTTGGATAACGGGGATAAAGCCTTCGAAACCCGTCAAGCCTCGGTCAAATCCGCCGTTGGCACTGTTATAGTTAATTGTCCAACGAGGCGTGATACGCAGATCAGCCGCTGAGGTTGAGGGCTGAATCGGCGGTTGAGGTTCCTCAGGTTCAAGGGTTTGCGCCGAGGCCGCAGTTTGGGACATCACGGCTGCCAGCACAGAACTCATTAAGCAAAAGCAGCGCACTGCTGAACAGGGAACCCTCGTGACTTTCAGGCGTTTCTTATCGTCTGACTGCGCAGCATTGTAGGCTTGAAAATTAGCACTTGACATCGCTAGATTACCCTGAACAATTGAGGCTTAGAGTGCTCCAGCTAATTACTTATCCCAACCCCCGTCAAGGATGGATTCGTCTGTTTAGACAACACCCGTTCGGCATAGCGAAAGCCGGGATGCTTTTTTAGATGGAAGACTCTTAGGTCTTTTGAAAACACACATTACTACAGACAAAACAATCATGAAGGGGCTGTGCTCCGCTCTGGCCTGGGGGAGACAAGTCGGTTAACCCAAGGTTTCCGAGGTATGTTACGAGGGACGATAGCCACTTACTTCGACTGCCACATTGAGACCGTTCGCAGCGTGGTCAAACGCTGGCAAAAGCACGGCTTGGTAGGAACGGGCGCTGTCAACTCGCCCAGCAAGACTTTCACTTGTAATTGATGACGGCCCTAAGCCGTGATTGTGCCGGTCAAGGGAGAACTGGCGCTGGCGTAAGATTTCACCGGGATGCGTCCGGCGCTGTAGGCCAATCGTCCTGCCTCCGTGGCTAGCCCCATGGCTCGTCCCATGGCCACTGGGTCTGTAGCTTGGGCGATCGCCGTGTTGACTAACAACGCATCCGCCCCCAACTCCATGGCCTGGGCAGCTTCGCTGGGGCTACCAATGCCCGCATCGACCACCACTGGTATCGAGGCATTCTCCACAATGATCTGAATGTTGGCCTGGTTGCGAATGCCCTGCCCGGAGCCAATCGGGGAGCCTAAGGGCATGACGGTGGCGCAACCTGCTTCTTCTAGGCGCTTGGCCAGTAGCGGGTCGGCATTGATGTAGGGCAGCACCGCAAACCCTTCTTTGACCAACTGCTCTGCTGCTTTGAGGGTATCGATCGGGTCCGGCAATAGATACTTGCTGTCGGGAATCACTTCCAGCTTTACAAAGTTGTTGTCTTCCTGGCCGAGCAGCTTGGCCATCTCCCGTCCCAAACGGGCCACCCGCACCGCTTCTTCAGCGGTTTTGCAACCAGCGGTGTTGGGCAACATCCATAGCTTTTGCCAATCTAGGGCTTCCGCCAGCCCTTCATGGCCCGGGGCATTGGTTTGTACCCGTCGCACCGCCACCGTGACAATTTCGCAGCCGCTGGCGGCGATCGCCTGGTTCATCACCGTCAGGTCTGAATATTTGCCGCTACCGGTCATCAAGCGCGATCGAAAGGTGCGACCGGCAATGGTGAGGGGCGCAGTCGTCAGGGATTCACTCGGTGCGGGGCGATCTAAAAGTTGCATCGGTTGACGGGAAATTGCAGGTAAACAGGGAGATTGATGGAAACGCTCCCAGGAAAATGCCGCTAGGAGCGGGTCAGAGTGACCCAAAATATGGTTGGCAATCAGCTCTGCCGTGATCGGCATCAGCAAAATACCATTGCGATAATGGCCCGTGGCCAGGGTGAGGTTGTCTGCCGGACCTGGCCCTAAAATGGGTGCCTCATCGGGGGTGCCGGGGCGAAACCCCCACCAACATTCTTGAACGGGAAAGTTCTTGAGCACAGGATAGAGGCGGCTGGCCTCGGCAAAGAGATGGGTTAACCCCACCGGAGTATTGCCGGGGGTAAAGCCCACCTGCTCGGCGGTTGCCCCAATCACGATGCGGCCATTTTGACGGGGCACGATGTAAATGCCGGGACCATAGAGCACCCGCCTCAGGGGCTGGGGGTGCTCATGACCTGGCGGCACCTGCACTGCCGCCATCTGTCCCTTAACCGGAGCAATGGGAATCGGCAATAGGTCATTGGCCCAGGCTCCAGTCGCCAGAACATATTGATCGGCGCGGAACGGCCCCGCCGTGGTGTAAACCTGCTGAACTTGGTTGCCCTGCCGCTGGAACCCTTGAACGGTGACGCCTTCTTTTAATTCAACACCTGCTTCTTGGGCAGCGAGACGAAGGGTTTGGGCCAAGGCCCGATTATCAACCTGCCCTTCATTGTCATACCACCAGGCTCCGGCAATGGCGTCACTCAGACCGGGTTGGTAGTGATGAACGGTAGCAGCATCCAGCCAGGTTCCCGCTTGGGAATTTGGGTTTGCCGGGGGCGCATATTGGGGGGCCAAGATGCCGCTGGGCCAATAGCCGATAGGTTGCCCCGTCAGGGCTTCAAGCTTTTGGGACCAGTCCCCATAAAGGGAGAGGCTGCGCCGACACAGGGTCTCATAATCACCTGGGGGAATCGCTTCGGCCCCTGGGGCCAACATGCCTGCAGCCATATGGCTGGCCGCTTCAGCAAAGTCGCGGCTCAGCACCGTTACGGCGACCCCTTGCTGCCGCAATCGCAAAGCGACGCCCAAGCCAATGACGCCGCCCCCGACAATTAGGGCATCTGGTGTATGAGCCATAGCGCTGTCTGACCCCATTTACCATAGGGCTGGAATTGGATCCTGGGCCGGTTGGGAAGCCCCAGTTGCGCCCGTTGCCGTCCCATCGGTTGCCCCGGCTGTATCCGTTGCCCCCGTATCGGTAGTGGCATCGGTCGTTGTTTGATTGGGTGTGGTGGGTGTCGTATTGACGTTAGCCGGTACGCCATCTGGGCTGATCTGACGCTGCACGTTATTCCCAGCTTCCTCAAGGGTGGAGGTATTGGAGGCCGAGGCGGGGTTGGCGGAAATTGCTTCGCGAGAAGCGCGGGTGCCTTGATCGAGACGACTCATCAAACCTTCACTCGAACCCACCCCAAATAGAGTCGCTAAGGTCGCAAAGATCAGCAAACCACCCAGCAAATATCGACTCACTACAACCCCCAGGCGATCGCCGCCCTCAAACGTCAATGTTTCCTATGATAATGGGCTTCCAAAAAAACAGATCCCTTACCCAATGGGCGATTTGACTGGTTGAGCGCCTTGCCCCCAAAAACCGTCGTATTTAGTGACTTGAATGTCGCCTAAAACTTGGGTTTGGCAGGCTAAACGCAGGTCCCGTTGGGGATCATGGGGTGGCAGCGATCGCCGCGCCCGATCCCGCCAATTTACCCCTGAAACCGCACCCTGAATTTGGACAGCACAGGTGCCGCAGGTGCCCAGTCCTCGGCAGTTAATGATTTGAGCTCCGCCGTTGTGAACCGTGCGTTGGTGCTGCAAAATTACCTGCCGCAAGTTAGCCCCCACCGCACAGGTAAAGGTTTGCCCTTGAAAGGTGACGGTTGCGATCTCAGATTTAGCCATGGCGATGCTTGTGACGATGATGAACCAGCTCAATCGCCAGTTGAATGGCCGCAACCATACTGTCCGCCTGGGCAATTCCTTTGCCAGCAATATCAAAGGCGGTGCCATGGTCAGGGGAGGTGCGCACAAACGGCAGCCCCAGGGTGAAGTTGACGGCGCGATCAAAGGCCATCAGCTTAACGGGGATCAGGCCCTGGTCATGGTATAGGGCTAAATAAGCGTCGTAGGGGCTGGCCTGAGGATCGCGGTACCAGGCTTGACCGGCCCCCACCCACAACGTATCTGGGGGAACGGGGCCGTCCAAAGTGATATTGGTATAGCGCGATCGCTGCTGCTCCAGCCAGGGAATTAACCAGTCCTGCTCTTCTCGGCCCAGCTTTCCGGCTTCCCCACTGTGAGGATTTAGCCCAGCAACGGCAATGCGAGGTTGAGCGACGCCAAACTCTTGGGCCAATCCCGCCACCAAGATATCGAGCTTTTGGCTCATCAGGGCTGGAGAAAGCTGCTCTGGCACCGATCTGAGGGGGATATGAGTGGTTGCCAATAAGGTACGCAAGGGCCAGTTCGTATGGGGCGATCGGGCGGCAAAGGCCATGGCAAAATCACTCACCCCAGCCCCCTCTGCCAAGACTTCGGTCTGACCAGGGTAATCGTGGCCCGCCTGGTGCCAAACGGCCTTGGCAATAGGGGCGGTAACAATGGCGTCATACTCCCCTGCCACTGCACCGGCGATCGCCCGTTGTAGCCACATAAAGCTGGCGTGGCCTGTCTCTGGCGTGGGTTTTCCAGGGCAAACGGTACGATAGCCAGGGATCGCTACAGGCTGCAGAGCTAGATCGGGCTGAGCCGTAGATTCCAACACAGACTCACGCGTCTGATTAAATAGGACAGAATCACCAATCACCGTAATGTTTGCAGCTCGCCTCAAGTCAGGACCAGCTAGAGCCTTTGCCACCACCTCCGGGCCGATCCCAGCCGGATCGCCCAATGTGACAGCAATTTTGGGCGGGGTCTGAGACGACATTCCCCGTAGAGGCTGAGTGGGCATCGGGATTTCCATAGGCAAAAGACAGACCTGGTCTAGAATAAAAAAACTTCCTTAAGCATGTTTGCATTGTCAGTGCCTTGCCGAGGAATCGATACTAATGACGGCAAGAGCATTGCTTAGGCAGTCAAAATTTTATCGTTACGATAATTCTTAAGACGACTTAGACATTTAGGAACCAGAAACATCATGGGCCGCGTAGGGGTTTTGCTGCTGAACTTGGGGGGACCTGAGCAACTTGAGGATGTTCGTCCCTTTTTGTTTAACCTGTTTTCGGATCCAGAGATTATCCGTTTGCCGGTGTCCTGGTTGCAGAAGCCCTTGGCTTGGTTGATTTCGACCAGCCGTGCCAAGCGCTCCCAAGATAATTACAGCCAAATTGGCGGTGGGTCTCCCCTGCGACGCATTACCGAAGAGCAAGGCCATGCTCTGCAAGAAAGCCTGGAGCGCAAAGACCATCCCGCCCAAATCTACATTGGGATGCGCTATTGGTATCCCTTTACTGAAGAAGCGATCGCCCGCATCAAGCGCGATCAAATTGATGAGTTGGTCGTGCTTCCCCTCTATCCCCAGTTTTCGATTAGCACCAGCGGCTCCAGCTTCCGCCTACTCGAAAAGCTCTGGGAGGAGGATCCCCAGCTTGCCAAGATTCGCTACACCTTGATCCCCTCTTGGTATGCGCGACCAGGTTACGTCAAAGCCATGGCGGACCTGATCACTAAGGAGCTGGATCAACTTCCCGATCCCAGCAAGGGCCATATCTTCTTCAGTGCCCATGGTGTCCCTGTCAGCTATGTGGAAGAGGCCGGTGACCCTTACCAGCGCGAAATGGAGCACTGTGTTGAGCTGATTGTGAAGGCGGTTAATCGCCCCAACGCCCATACCCTCGCCTATCAAAGCCGGGTGGGTCCGGTGGAATGGCTACAGCCCTACACCGAAGACGCGATCGAAGAACTCGCAGAAAAGGGCGTCGAGTCTCTCGTCGTGGTTCCGATTAGCTTTGTCTCCGAGCATATCGAGACCCTCCAAGAAATTGACATGGAGTATCGGGAAATTTCGGATGAGGCGGGTATTCCTACCTTCCGGCGGGTTCCGGCCCTCAATACGCATCCCATCTTTGTGGATGATATGGCGGACATGGTGACTGAGGCCTTATCATCCCCTCCTTGCCTGTTTTCGGATGTGGTACAGCCCGAGAAGAAATTCAAGATGTACCCCCAAGAGCGCTCAGCTTGGGGATTAACCCCCTTTGCCGAAGTGTGGAATGGACGCCTCGCCATGGTGGGATTAATGGCACTGCTGGTTGAGCTGATTAGTGGCCACGGTCCCCTGCACCTGGCAGGTTTGCTGTAGGAATTGAAAGCTGGGGTTTAAGGGCTAGCATCGCCGCCAATCCCGAAGCGGTAGCGAAGGCTGTATCCCACTGTGACCAAGAGGGCGATCGCAGCGGCCCCGATTCCGATGGGGCTAGGTACCCAGAAATCGGCCTCAATTGGGTTGACCTGCCCTGGGTATAGGGGCCAATAGGCCGATTTGCCGCCAGTCTCTGCCCCGTCCGCCTTAACGGAATTGATGCCCCAAGGGGTGGTCAAATTCACCTGCCCGGTCAAGACCTCGACCTGTTCCAACACCGGTGTACCCAGCCTCTTGCCCGTGGGAACTGCCGTCAAATCAAAGGTCACTGCTAAGTGATTGCGAATTGCGAATATCCAATTACCTTGGGCCAGTTTCAGCGTTGCTGATACCGTTTCACCCCCAGGTAAAACCAGGCCGCTGTCACCCTCAGCAAACAACTGATTAAAGCGTTGCTCTAACTCTGCCCCATTATTGAAAGGCACCGTCGCCGTTGCTGTCGTGCCGTCTGCCCATTTCACAGTCCCGCCTACAGTCTGGACTCGCTCAGCCAATGCTGACTGCCAAGCCACAAACTGCTGGGGAGGCGCTGTCCCAGCCCAATGAAACTGTTGAACCATCTGGCCGTGGGTTTGGCTATCAAACTGGATGTCGAGGTCGTACTCAACACACCCAGTTAACAGCAACAGGGTAAGCAATAATACTGTCTGGGCCAACCGCACAAAAACCATGGTAAAACGCCATTCGGTCAGAGGCATTATCGAGTAATTCAGCTAGGCAGGCAATGGCAGACAAGGCGTCAGCTTTGACTGCAATCCTTTACGCGGGTGAAAATACCCGTCAGCGATGAATATTGGCTGGGTTAACCTGGCAATGTTGGCCGAAGGGAAACCGTTAGGCAACCGGCTGCGAAAGGGCAGCAGCTTTGTTGGCCGTATGCTCCCCTTGATGAAGGGGGACTCTGATGTGAAAAGTTGTTCCTTGTCCCGGCATAGACTCACAGTTCAAGCTGCCCCGATGACGATCAACCACAATCTGATAACTGATAGACATGCCTAGGCCGGTGCCTTTGCCGACGGGCTTAGTGGTAAAGAAGGGATCAAACAAACGGGCCTTAACCTCTGGAGGCATGCCATTCCCATTGTCTTGAATATCAATACAAACATCATGGTCTGTACAACCCGTGGTAATGGTCAATGTCCGCTGATGCTGCTGGGATAGCGGGGTTTCCTCAAGGGCGTCGATCGCGTTACTCAAGACATTCATAAACACCTGATTCAGCGGCCCAGCGTAGCACTCAACCAGCGGTAAGTCGCCATAGTTCCGCACCACTTGAATGGGCGGTTTATGCAAATTCCCGTTCAAGCGGCTGTTTAAAATCATCAGAGTACTATCCATGCCCTGGTGGAGATCAACCGCCTTAATGTCGGATTCATCTAAGCGCGAAAAATTTCGCAGCGACTGCACAATTGCCCGGATACGCTCAGCCCCGAGCCGCATGGACCCCAGTACTTTAGGGAAATCCTGAATCACAAAATCCAGATCAATATCTTCTGGGTCTTCATCTTCTTCCGTGTCCTCTAACAGACTCACCTCTAGAGGGTAACTTTGCTGTTCAGCCAATGTAATCAGAGCATCAGCATAGTTTTCAGCGTAATTAATGTTGCAGGCGATAAAACTGACGGGATTATTGATTTCGTGGGCAACACCCGCGACCAGTTGCCCCAGACTCGACATTTTTTCACTCTGAATCAGTTGAGTTTGGGTGCTTTTCAGCTCATCTAAGGCTGTTTCTAACTGTTGAATAAACCGCTCAGTATCATTGGCCATGGTCTGCATCGTGGAGGCTAGCAAACCAATCTCATCGTTGCTCTGGATGGAGGGCGGGGCTGAAAACTGTCGCTTGGATAGGTTTTGAGCATATTCTGTGAGCCGATTAAGGGGATGGGAAATGCGCTGCACCATCACATAGGTGGCCACCACACTCAGAATCAAAAGACCCAACATGATCCAAAGGTGAATCGAGGCGGCCGCCCGAATCTGCTGAATCATGCGGATTTGATCCATGCCCACATAGACATACCCCAAGTCACCGCCCTGAATGGGAAACGAGAGGTTAATCACGTAGCCCACCTGATCAACCGTCATATATTCGACATCAACTCGACCATTGCCATCCTCAAAATTAGGGGAATGGGTAAACCGGTTGGGGTGATGCGGATTGCTCGGTGCCGCAGCGGCTCGTTCACGCGGGTTAAAGTTAGGGCGTTGAAAGCTCTCAGGAATTTTTGCCTCAAAGGTGTGAGCCAGAAGTTCCCCCTCTGGAGAAGCCACAAAGACGTAGGCAACCCCCTGTAAGTTTTTAAACTCATCCAAGAGTTGGTTCAGGAGTATTGAGGGCTGTTTGTTGATGAGGGATTGGCGGCTGACGCCAGCTACGCCGCGGGCGATCGCGCTACCGCGACTCGCATATTCTCCTGCCAGGTACCACCGCAAGCTATAGGCAGAGGCCAACGACAAACTGCCCACGACCAGACCAAATAATAAAGTTTGTCCGAGGAGCGTTTTTCTAAACAGAGAGGAAAGCTTCATAGGGGTAATGCACTACCAACCAAAGGGGAGATTGCACTGCACCAACGGCAGTGTTGATGGTTTACAGAGCGGCAGCGCACCCAGGGCAAGTCGCCACTTGGATCCACCGCAGTATGCCCAATGTTTCTCGCTTGCCTGTCGAGTTCCGGGTTGTCAGCAATAATTTCCGCAGGATTGCGGAGTCTTCATCGTTCTATTAAGACCTTATTCAGGTCTTTTCCATCCCTAGGACTCACCATTGGCATAATCGACCAACTGCAAAAGCTGGGTGCGCAGATGTCCAAGCCCTAGACGTGCCTGGGCTGAAATGAATAAGGCGTTGGGAAACTCGTCTTGGGCGATCGCCAGGGTGTCGCTCTCGGCCTGATCTAACTTGTTAAACACCAGCAAAATCGGCCCTGGTGTAATCGGCATCTCAGACAAAATTGTCATGACCGCTCGAATTTGCTGCCGCCAAGCTGGATGGGATAAATCCACCACGTGCAGTAGGGCATCTGCTTCTGTCACCTCTTCTAATGTGGCCCTGAAGGCATCCACAAGGGACGGCGGCAAGTCACGAATAAAGCCCACCGTATCGGTCAAAACCAAGGTCCGCATGGCCTGGGTCTCGGGATCGGCAATGGTCAGACGCCGGGTAGTGGGGTCTAGGGTGGCGAACAGCTGATCGGCTGCATATACCTCTGACTGGGTGAGGGCATTGACGAGGGTTGATTTGCCCGCATTGGTGTAGCCCACCACCGCCACAGAGGGGACCTCAGTACGCTGCCGCTGCTGCCGCAGGCGGGCTCGGTGGGCCTGAAGCTGATCGACATCTCGCTGCAGGCGGGCGATCCGCCGTTGAATCGCTCGGCGCTCGGTCTCCAGTTGGGTTTCCCCTGGTCCTCGGGTGCCGATGCCGCCCCCAAGGCGCGACATGGCTACCCCCCGACCGGTAAGGCGCGGCAGTTGGTACTCCAGTTGGGCCAATTCGACTTGTAATTTTCCGGCTCCGGTCCGGGCCCGCTGGGCGAAAATATCCAGGATGACCTCGGTGCGGTCTACCACCCTAACCCCCACCTGGGCCTCTAAATTGCGCACCTGGGCGGGGGACAAATCCCGATCAAACACCACTAGGTTGATCCCCAAGGTTTGCACGGTCAGGGCAATCTCCTGGATTTTGCCCGCGCCTAGTACCGTCTGAGGGTGGGGGCGATCGCGCCGTTGAGAAATCGTTTCTAAGACTTCCCCGCCAGCGGTCTCAACTAAGCGCTGCAGCTCCTGCAAGCTCCCCTGGAATTGGCCGCGACCTACATTTTTGGTAATCAGGCCCACCAGAAGCACGCGATCGTGGCTGCTATCAACCTGTTGAGCCACAAAGCTGCGGCGAAACTCAGCCTCTAATGCATCGGTGAGGTCAACAAAATCTTGGTTCGCCAGTGCCTCTAGGGTCATGGCCGGAGAGACCGTCCAACGGGCTTCGGGGTGGGGAACTAGGTGGGACAAGTAAGCTACCTTGATATACCCGGTTGCCCCACCGCCCCGCCGCTGAAAGCCCTGCCCTGAAAGGGTCAGGGTGATCAAAGCATCTAGCCGCTGAATGGCCATGGCCGTCAGGTCGCTGGTACCAGGAGCCGTTTGCTTCAGCTGAGTGGCGATACAGCGAATGCCACAAAGACGTTCAGCCCCGTAGCGAGGCAGTTCAATCAGGGGAATTTGAGTATGACGAGGGCTAGGGGCCGCCGCCCCCCCGCGCAGACCACGGCGCGGAGAAAAAGACGACAAAGGCAGAAAAACAAAGCGAAAAAAAAAAGCGAAGCC
>ERZ1740060.1015-NODE-1015-length-11051-cov-8.024191_pt1 | contig 11051 bp, 12 predicted proteins | sample MGYA00581743_ERZ1740060 | MGnify/ENA primary metagenome ERZ1740060 (study PRJEB43018, sample SAMN04849235) | marine metagenome | isolation source: floating plastic debris | place: Pacific Ocean | collected 2008-08-27 | study: EMG produced TPA metagenomics...
CCCATTTATCATGTGTATCAAGTTTCAGCTCAATCCAAAGTACCTTGTAGGAGATATGGCAATCTTAAAATCAGCCTGCTTCACACATCGATAACCTTGATTTGGCGCGCCAAAAATATTTAATTTGCGATGACGTCGACAACACACTAACCAATGAATAGTGTGCACTCGTGCCAATGCTAATAGATTATTATACTGATAGTAAACAACTAGTAGGAGTGGTGATTGCATGCATCAGCAGCTGAGTCATGGACAGTCGTGCTATGTATTGTTGATATAACTGCAACCTGCTGAGTAAATAAATCTTCATTTGCTCTGGATCATAATGGTATTACATAATAACAGATCTACAGTTGTCCCTGTGACTGTGATAAGCTGCAACTTCTCAATTACAAGGAACAGTATTGTCATAACTGTATTATCTCCTGCTACTATGATGCACAATTTGGCTGACACAGCAGAACTGAATCACTGTTTAGGACACCACTGTACTTCTGTCCAGGGCATTACATGAGAATCACAAACTACAACCAGTGGAGATTTTGTGTGGTCAGTACATAATGTTGTTCACTCACAGTGACAGCAGCCCTCCATGGAAGCAAAGCCACTACATTTACTTGACAAGAACACTGAGAAGCTCAACTATAAGAGAGCAAGCAAACTGGGGTGTCTCTTCGCAGTGGATATCATATATCTATTCCATAGTTATACAGTAGGAGGATTGGAGCTCAGGGGAGAGGACAAAATCAGTTGAGAGGTAAGTGTTGAATAAGACCCAGCATACAGCAATGAGGATTGGATTATGAGGCATACCCACTCTCAAGCTAAAGGGTTTAAAACCCACATGCCCAGTTGCCCACAACAAAACTATCTCATCTGAAGTTTATCCCACAGTAGGCTTCAGATGACAAAACACTTCTTTGTAGTCAGCTATTATTATTATTTTTTATTACCACATGGTGTTAGTTGGTGTTAGAAACAGCCTGTGTTTATTTCACACTTATCGGAGGCTATTTGACATGTTATCTTGTGCATGAATTGGTGTTGCATTATATAATTAGCTCAAGAATCTTAGGTGGAAACTAAGATTTCAGGCAGCAGACTCGTGTTAGGTTGATTAACTCACAATGAAGACAATTCGGTCCACTGTGTAGCAGGTTATTGATGTGTCGATATTGCATATTGGATAAAAGCCTGACAAACTTTCCTTGGTTGCAGAAGTACCTGTGTAATTGATGTCTTGTAGTTGTTAGTGTATGGAACTCTGTGCACTCATCGATCCAATACCATGTTTGGACTATTGTTGATATGCTCAATTCCAAGCTCGCTGTCATAATACCCTAACGCCAAATGATGTCACTCAGTCAGATTTATTATGTTTATTTGTTATTTCAATATTTATTTGTCTTTACTCAGTATCGATTTCTCAATTTGCCTTTGGGAATGCTGTCATAATACATCAGGCTGCCACCAATGAATTTTCCGGGGTAGGCTATTTGGTTGCGACCACAAATCATGTGAATTTAAAAATTTACTTGCTTTACTTATTCTGCTTTACACAGATGTCCAGGAAACCTTTTATAATGTGCAATGTTGCCAACTGTGGGGAGACGGAACATCTGATGAAATTTCCAAACAACCAAAACACTCAACATAAGTGGACTGCCTGGATTCGCCAGCATCAACCTGGATTCAGGTTAGACAAGTATAGCAGAATCTGCTATCGTCATTTTGACCGTGATGACATTCAGAACTTTGAGGAGTACAGACGCGGATTTCAAAAATCGTAAGTACTCCATGAATTATATCTATGCACATGGTGCTCAGCATCATGATTGCAGCTGATGAGAAGTCAACAAAAACTAATTAGCCTTATATTGATTTCCAAAGATCACTCAATTCAATTAACAAAACTGTGACCATGTTTTTGCCAAGATTTTTGCTGTGTTATAAAGCTATTTTGGTCAGCAGAATTGTGTGACTAAGACTACTGTCAATGTTGACTGCTCAATAAGTTTCTTGGGTAGGCTAAAATTGTTGTCAATTAAACTGAAATTGTTGCTGCCGCTCACAAAGGGCAATCAAATGACTGATAATATCTTAGAGTATAAATAATAAATGCTGAGTACCAGTATGTTGAGAGAAAACGAAATGTGTCATCTGTTAATCGTTAGGCTAACACTTCTGCATAATTATGTCATAAGCTAGCAAACAAAGTGGAACTCACTACAAACATGTGTCCATACATCAGTCAATGACATTTCATTGCATTCACGATCAGAAAAGGTGTGATGGCACAAAGTGAATGTAAAATCATCCCTCAGTTGCTCATTTTTTCTTAATCCAGTATGAGGCTGTATACAAACAGAGAGGTTTTACCCCATGTTGTCAGTCCAGATAGAGTACCTACTCCTCGCAAGCTGTTGACTTACGTCAAAACACCCTCAGAAGAGGAAAGAAAAGAATTAGTAAGACAAGCTGAGGCTGATTATCAAACGTGAGTATCATTCAGTAAGCAAATGTACCTTGGTACTAACTGAATTCAACGACCTCTTGAGTTACATACATGTACTTTTCTAGTGCTAGGATAACGAAGGAAGCCAGCAAAAAGACCTTTCTGTTTAGTGTTGGCATCCACGTAATTGCTCTGTAATAATTCTCTGACACCCTAGTACGTATGAGTAGATGACATTGGAGTGATCTGATAATAGACTGAGGCTCAGATTATGTTTTTTATTGTAAACGATGCCAACAACATAGTTTGCTCGGGTTTGTATGCCTGAGTAGTGCCGCATTCTCTTCATCAATGTTTGTGTTAATTGTGCAGATGCTTGGCACCATGCTTTTCGTGATAAAATTTAGCTGGGGATATAAAGATGTGCCACCGCTTGCTCATGCACCCGTCTCAATTACTTCGTTACAACCCATAATCTTTGCATTTGTTTAATTTTGTTTCAGTAGTTCTAGTGCTATTGGTCCGCCAAAGAAAAGTAGAAGAATGATTGAGCTTGGGGAAAGTACCAGTGATCAGCCATCAGAACCCACACCTCTTCCTGTGGTTGAAGAAGACACGTTTCAAGGTGCTACTGTCCATACGACGACTGTCCAATCTGAGTCTATTTCCTCTGGCACCAATGTTTTGAGGGATACTCCCAAGCTTCCCAAGCAAGCAGATATCCCTCTGACAGGTACATTAATAAGCGGTCACTGCTAGTCTACAGGTAGAAGTCCTTTTAGTCTGATAGCAACTCACCAGTATTCAGTTTTAAACACTCTTAGTCACCAGTAAGGAGCCAGTTGCAATTTGCATCATTGTCATAGATATGGCTATTGTTCATTGACATTCCTTATTGTGATAACTTCAATTTTGACATCATTTATTGTTAGAAGTGAGTGGTGGTACAGCTGTCACGGGGGCCATAAAGGGCGGTATGAGACAACACACAGTTCATATCATCCAAACGCAGTTTATTGAGTAAGTATTATTATTATTATAATTGTCAATATATTTTTATTGACATTGAACTGAAAGTCTGAGTGATGTCTTTAACAAACTTTGTGGACCATCGATGGTGAAGTGTTTCAATAATTGGGCAGACATTGTTTTGCACTAACAACGGTTTGTGTGGTTGTACAATGTGATAAAGGAACTCATCACCATTTATCACATTGCAATTCGAAAGTTATGCTTATTGAATTATCCCCTCATTGACTTAGGATGGACAACTCTGATATGTTACCACTGTGGTCATGTTATTCACTTTGTAGTATATACAAAATAAAACTACCTTCTAAGCACAGTTTGCTTGTATCATTTTAGCTCTGGTATAAGGAATATGAGAGAGATGGAAGCCCAGCAGTGTGCCCTCAAAGAAGAGGAGAAAAAGTTAATCAAGTCACTCCAGGCAATCCAAAGTCCTACTGTATTATCTCCTCCTGTAGCAGTAACTATCAGTCCACAGTCTACCGGCGCGACAGCTAAACAATCTGCTACTCCGCTGTCTACGCAGCAGGTAACTCAATCAGCACCATCAAGCAGCCAGGAGACTCATGTTACTGGTGACTCACAGTTGGCGTCAATATCTTCATCGGAAACACCTCCATCTACATCAACACAATCTCCATCTACACCTCCATCTGTGAGTCTTTATGTTTGTCTTCATTGTTTTGATCGTTTTATTAGTCAAAATTTCGAATATCAATGTAGTGTTTGCGTATCACAACTTTTTTGCACAAGCTTGTAACAGTGATGCCTTAGTGAGATCATTGGATATTGATTGATGTATAGTTTAGACTTGACTATACCACATGTATCATGGATAAAGGGTTTCACTACCACGCTGTTTGAGGTGTAAGAATGCAATAAGGATGCAAAATATGATAGGAAGTTTCTGCTTTCGGGCTTGCTTATAATATGTCGTATATAAATTGTTATGTAATTGGCAGGCTCATGAGTATGGCAGCTCATTCTATGAGCCATCATCAGAAGAAGAAAATGTCTATTTTCAAGAGTTGGAAGAAGATCGGGTTGTGTATAAAACCAGGTTTGTAATCTATGGATAAGTAAAAAGTATAATGTATCATACGAGTATGTGATGCATAGTATTGTGTCACATGACTGCACCCATGTCTATAATATTGAGGTTACACCATCTGATTATACAAGCTCCACATACATACATGTGTTTTCCTTATAAACAAAGGGGATTATTGTCGATTTTCAACCATCACACGCTCTGACTTCTACAATTTGTAGTGAGCCTTTGGCTATATCATAAATTACTTCGTTTTGATGGGCAATAAATTCATTACTGTGGTATAATTGTTTGCCAATGTATATCGCATAAACTGACCAAATTTTGTGACAATTCAGTATTTCCCAACATTTTTCATTTACAGGGGTATCAAATGGTTCAGTGAACCTAAGTATATTGTCTACCACGACAACCTGGTACAGCTCATGAAATATTGTACAAAATGTGGACACGAGACAGCTGTAAACCGAATAGACAGACCCTCGGGATGCCTGGTAACGTTCAGTATCTTATGCCTCAGCAATAGATGCCGCCACCACACTAAATGGAGTAACAGCCCAGTCAGCGGTGACATACCTCTTCTGAATCTGTTGATGTCTGCAGTGATTTTGTTTACTGGTTGTCTACCCACAAAAATGCTGCGTGCATTCAACTTTCTGAATGTTGCAGTGTTTTCGCCGAGCACATACTTCCGCTACCAGAGAAATTACCTACATGGTGTAAGTAAACCAACAAGTCATAAGTGTGGTCTTTTGTCAAAAATACTTGAAATGTAAATACATATCTAGTATTTGATCATCGGCGTGAACCAACATTCTTGTTGGTATGTTAGCCATTCATGATAAATGAGAGCCATCTTTCAATATGAAAATATGTGACACTGATGTTCAAGACTTCGATCGCTGTTTGTAAGAGATACAATTGTTGTTTGGAGGAATGTAAAATGTGTCGTGCATGAACTGATATTTATCAATGTTAAATCACAGGTTGTGAGGGAGGTCTACAACAGACATATGGCTGAAGTTCTATCCTCGGTCGAGCAACCGCTACAGCTCAATGGTGATGGAAGGTTTGACTCGCCTGGCCACAGTGCATTGTACGGAATTTATTCATTCATGGATGCCAAGACGAGTAAAATAGTGGCCAGTACATTATTGAAGGTATGCATTCAGATACTACATGGGGATAGTTGATGTATATCATTTCATTATCCTATCAGTGTGTCATAAAAGATGATTTGTGTTTTCGTATATGGTCAAATATCTTCCTATGTAATGTAAGAAAAAGTCAGTCTGGGAATAATGTTATAAATGTTGCTGTTCAATTTAAAAGTTGGCGATTAATTTGCAGTGCACAGAGACATCCTCCTCTTCTGCAATGGAGTTAGAAGGATTAAAGCGGTGTAGAAAAATTCTAGAAGATCAAAATGTTGAGGTACAACAGCTAACCACTGATCGACATGTTAGCGTGAAATCCTACATGAAAAACCACTGGAAGAAGGTCACTCACTACTTTGACACATGGCACTTGACAAAAGGTGTGAATCTTTTTTTCCGAACTGTTAGGCACAATTGAATACCTGTAATTTCAAAATGAAAAAGCTACCGCTTTCAAAACTTATATAAATGAGAACTATGTTATTATTATTATTTCTATATCATTGGAAACCCCTGTCATTAGATAACTTACATCATTTATTGTCTTTTTTCTGTTCATGTATGATTCTTACTCAATAGCATAGACATTGAGGTTTCTAGACTGGCAATTGTGTGCCCCTGCCTATTTAGAATTATGATCCTCTGTTACAGCCTTAGGCCCAAATCAGGGTGAAAACTAGGCTATGTATAAACCAATTGGATCAAGAATTTGGTAGGTTTTAGCAAACAGGCAGACTGATTGGTCAGGTGGTAGGTTAAACAAGACTTGTGAAAATGCTGTTTGAATGATATGCTGTCAGTAGATGGGCTATACACGACGCAAAATACAGGGTGGTGTTGGTGCACTGCGGGAGTCTGATGATACAATTTTTTTGGAACCCAATGGCCAATCTAGAAACCTCAATGTCTATGCTCAATAGCAATATAATAAGATCAACTGCTAAGAGCTTTGTTTTGCAGGTTTGAGAAAAAAACTCAATAAGCTGGCAACACGTCGAGTTGCATTCAAATCAATTGGCAGGTGGGTACCAGCGCTCGTTGCTCACATGTGGCATGTGATCGAGAATGCTGTCGCTGGTCCTGTGAGGCTTGGGTGGTGGATGTCCTCAGCGAATCATGTGTGCAATATTCACAGCCACGACTATGAAGGATTCAAACAGTGTGTTCACGATGAACCTAAGAAGATGTACAATGATGATGGGGAAGAATTGGTCGTTGACTATCTCATACCAGGTAAATCAAAACTCTCTATGATGTATAAAAATATTATAATGAAGAGATGTACTGTGGAATCAATGTCCATGTTTTTGAATGAATGTTGTCACGGTTCTTACTATAGGGGATGAAAATCGTGATCACTTGTTCATGAATATCGATACTTCATATCAAGGCAAGTAATGCATTGATTGATGCAACAACACTTCTATTTGAAATTCTTTATTATTAGACTCTGCAGCTGATGCAGAATTGAGGAAGATCGTTCATGAAAAAGGACTTTTGGAAGCTATTAATATGGCCAGTCCCACTGCTACAGGAGAACTAGAAAGTTTCCATGCAGCACTGAACAGAAACGCCCCAAAGATGGAAGGGTTCTCACACTCTGGCATGACATCACGGTGAGATTTTGATTGCGCTCACTGTATATCATACCTTCTATATGATTTGGTCGTTGTTAGCTGCTCCAAAAGATTTTGACATAAGAAAATTAGCTAAATAACAAATCATGAAATATGTGTCACATCGGATAAGATTTGTCAGTAATTTGTAGTTGTTTCATTAATGTACATGGTTAGACAATTCTCCATACCCACTGCTATTGTTACAATGAAATTTCTCCCATTGATTGTGGAGATAAACAAATAAAAAGTTTAAAATGTACAGTTTTTCCATGATATTTTACGCCACTTGTAGGACACAGATTACTGTAATGCACCACAATGAGAACTGCCAGCGGAGCGTAAAAATGACAAAAGATGGTAGGCCATTTGGGAAGATAAAGAGATCCAAAGCAACAAAGCTAGTACCGACAGTTCAGTACATACGAGAGAGTCCAACCTACAGTGAGTTAGAATTCAAAGCTGGTTCAATCTATTGTTGTTATTATTGTTTGAGAACAGGTTTGCAAGAAAGATTGACAAATCAAAATTTAGTTTCAAGATGGTAGAACTTGGTCTTGCTTCAAATGTTTATAATACACTGTTCTCTGCACTGGCAGGGCCGGCAAGTGAAGTAGTCAAGAATTACTGAACTACCAAAAAAGTATAATTGACTCTTTGAACTACTCCAGATATTGCACGAGAAACTAATTTGTGAATGACCTTTTACAGACTACATACACAAGCTCTTTGAGTGTCTGGATGATCATATCAAAAAGGGCACCAGACCACAACTTGATGATAAGAAGCCGCCAACTCTGGCTTCTACAGGTCCGGAGTACGAGTCTCTCAATGCAGTGGCAGCTGAGATGGAGAAGAAAAGACGAGGCGGGCTTGCTAAACCACACCATATTGTGGTGGAGGAACAACCAGAGAAAAAAAGAGGCAGGACAAAGAAAGTGAAGGATGCAGCTATTGGACAAGGTGCAAGTTCAAGTGGTCTGCCTGTTTCGAGCAAAGGTACGAGCACAAGTGAAGTGGTCGTTACAACTAAAAAAGGAAAGGCCCCTGCTAGTGGTAAAAAAGTAGTAAAAAAGAGCTCTACTAAGTGACATTGACTGTAAATTGAACTAAGATCAAACATAGTCTTGCAGATGGACAGCGCATATCAGTTACTGTACTACACCCTTATAATATTCAATAAATTAACTCCATGAAATTCAAATCAGCTGTACATAGTTTAATATTTATGCCACAATACATAGCTTATATCACATATTGACATTTATAATTTGTACAACTTGGTGTGTAAAATAACAACTTTATACTGTACATACATGTTTCATTTTTTTACTTTTCCTAAACATAATAAGATGTTAGATTGACTGTCAGACCTACATGATTTATAAAAGTAAATAGATTTGACCGGTTTTAGTGTAAAATATTTGTATACATGCAAAATATATATTAGCAGCTCTACCTGTAGTGTAAGTGTAACATGAAAGACAGTTATAATAATAAATAATAATAAAGTCACTAGTCTTCAGCATGAGCTTCAGGAGCAATTCTGAACACACTGAACTCATGTTCAGCGAATTGTTCTTCGTCATCTGTTGGAGGGTACGTTGCCCTCACCAACATGTATGAGCAGGATGATAGGGGTCTTCGTACTTTTTTTGGAATGTATGGCCAGGTGTGTAGGACAATGGCCCGGTACCCAGCCAGCCGCTGCTGCTCCCTTTTCAGAATTTTTATTTTGTCTTCCGTCCACTCTGCACCTGGCTGAATCGTCCAGGCATCTGGCTTTGTTTGTTCTACAATAAAAAATAAGAGTGGGCCTCAACAAAACTGGTCTATTGTTGGTCAATAAAAATCATTAGATTTAATCATTAGATAAAATCATTAATTACTCAGCTGAGTTGAGGTGGCAAATTAAAAATTAATGTAGGTGTCCTTCATTCTAGAAAGAAGAGCGTGTGAATCATGCCCAACTCATCAAATCAACATCTATTGTCAATAATGGTCCACTATACAAAAGCAACTATTATGCATGGTTATAAGTACCCCACAATGCATTATTTTGGAAATCCCAGACACACTCGGTGAGCGTATCATTTTTACTGAGTATTTCTGGAAATTCCAGTGAAAATTTGCATTGTGGGAGTGTTGTTAATATGCCTTATTGTCACTTTTCCATTGTTTTCTTTTAAAAACACATGATGACCATATCGTTACTGGCATTGATTGGTATAAAGTCATATGAATGCGAAGTTATGACAAATACCTTTATAACTGACGATGATTGCTGTTCTACATTTTTTTAACACTTACGGTGAACGCTCGCATAATTCCTGTACATGACTCTGATCGGTGCAGGTCTCATGAGATCTAACATATTCTCTGACTCAGTAATACACTGCAAGTCCTCATCCTCCTCCTTCGTTTGCCAGACATCGTGGTGTCTGCAGCAAACATTCATCGAGACCTTGGGCCAAGTCACACACTTCCCACACTCACACCATGGAGGGTTCCCTTCATAATCCTGAAACACACAAGTAAAATATTAAATGAATATTGCATGTAAGTTAGGCGTACATCAGGTGACTCAACGGGTTAGCCAAAACAAAAGAGTAGCAGGGCCAAACGTCCAACCGGACACTGTAATATGATTACAAATCTTCAACTGATGTGCTGAATTTGTAAAGTCGGTGCATAAGCCCAAATGTCTTTGCACAAAGGTGGTAAATAGTGGACAGTATTTTGCTGGGTGAAGCCTTGGTTGAATTTCAGTAGGCCAAATTGGTGGGACTGGCTATCTATAACACCTACCAGATAGCTACCTATAACCCCTGCAAGATACTAGATTGACTGACTGGCATAGGACTTCTGTACAGCGCAGTTGGTGCAGTAGTTTTATGGGGAGAAATTATTGTAATAAACGAGCAGCTTTGTACAAAAAAGCTACAGATCAGATGATGATGCATGATCAAACTACTTACTGGCTGAGGCTGTTCTTCAGGCTCAGGATCTACAACCACTCTCCTTACAACCCTTGGTTCAAGAGACCAAGGCTGCTCAGGTCTGAGCTCTTGTATCTCTCCAGCAGCTTCTTGTTCTGAGTGTTCAGAAGAATCAGAGCTGTCAATGTCACCATACTCATCATGATCATATTCTCCTGATGATGCCATTTTTAAATTACTTGCTGACTGTCTTGAAGTGAATTCTGAGTATGCTTGATTTCTCTAACTAGATACTTTACTGTAAATGTCACTGTGCTATATGACTCAACTAACGTAGTTACAACTATTTTGTAGTAGTAATAGTAAACCAGAATAAACTGGTTTGTTAATTCAGAACTGACTCACACGCATAACATGCACTGAATGTGTGAAAACATAAATTGACTATTACACTAGAGGGCTCTAGCAACAAGCCCACATTTATGATTGAGTATGACTTTAGAATCTCGGGCTATGATTTTCCAGTTCATGATTCGACTAGATGTCGATGATGTAATAGGGTTCTTGTCACGTGATATTTCCGCCATTATCAAAAGTCTGTGGTTTTCTAGGCTGTAAAAATGGCGGATTATTGAGAGTGGATAACTCCTATTTACATAATGTTTTGCCAACTCTTGTCCATTGGTAAGACAACTATGGGTTATAAAACTTCACTTGAGCAAATAAAAGCAGTCAGTGCTTGGAATTCTTTAAGTCCTGATTTTAGTCTTCATAATATAGAGCAGCATAGATTTCTTAGATATA
>ERZ1740060.1017-NODE-1017-length-11034-cov-4.194280_pt1 | contig 11034 bp, 6 predicted proteins | sample MGYA00581743_ERZ1740060 | MGnify/ENA primary metagenome ERZ1740060 (study PRJEB43018, sample SAMN04849235) | marine metagenome | isolation source: floating plastic debris | place: Pacific Ocean | collected 2008-08-27 | study: EMG produced TPA metagenomics...
CCCCTTATTTAAGGGGGATTTAGGGGGATCTCAAAAGTTTAGAGTATCATTTATATCTTTCAAAACATCCTCTAAGCCCCAACATCAGCCTTGGAATAAATTCCCAGGCTGATATACAAAGTACGTTAAAACGCACTAAAAGTCATACCTAGTCTTCTTTAGAAGACTTTATGTATTAGCCTGAGAATTTATTCTAAGGCGGTTGTTGAGGATGGTGCAAGATGTAAAATAAATAGGACTAGGAGAGAACTCCTAGAATTAATTAAAAGGATTACTAGAAGACTTTTTACTAATAATTCTCTAGCAAGAAGGAAGTAATTTATTTAATGGAAGCAAGCTAGAAATTTTAGACTAACTCCTAATTCCTAACTCCTAACTCATAATTCCTAACTCCTAACTTTCTCTTCAGTCTTAATCGCTTCAACCAAACTACGTACAGCAGCAATCATCGCAACTTCGCTACTTAATTGATTAATTGCGGAACCGACTCCGACACCAGCAGCACCAGCAGCAATAGCTAAAGGTGCTGTAACGCTGGAAATACCTGAAGCGCAAAGAACTGGTACCGATACAGCGCGAGCAATTTCGTAAGCTGCTGCTAGGGTAGGGGATGCTTTTTCTATTAATCCTAAAGTACCTGGATTTTGTGGTTTGCTACTTGTACCACCTTCGGTTTGAATAATATCAGCACCAGCTTTCACTAATTCTTCTGCTAACTGTACCTGTTCGTCTAATGCGATGATATGAGGAACGGTTACAGAAAGTGTAATTTTGGGAAGTAAAGCGCGGGTTTGTTTTGTTAAAGCTAAAACTTCTTCAGCTTCAAATCTGATTCCTTGAGCGTAGAACGAATCAAAGTTACCTATTTCAATTAAATCGGCTCCAGCTGCAACTGCTTTGAGAAATTTTTCTGGTTCTACCGCTGAAACACAGATAGGTAAATCGGTCAATTTCTTAGCCATTTTGACTAAATCAGCATCAGCAGCAATATCAAGAAAAGTCGCACCACCGTGATGTGCTGCTTTAACGGTTGCAGCAACACGATTGGTATCAAAGTTATTCAAACCGCTGATAACTTTAAGTACTCGGCGATTGGTGAATGCACGTTCAAGTGTAGAATTCATAATCATAGGTTTAAGTGTGTGGTGCTGGGCAAACAAAGATTATTCTACCTTCACGCTTGCATTTTTAACCGTGGATGTAACAGATTATCAACAATCCTTAGTATGAATAAAAAATACTTCAGCTATTAAGGAAGGATTCATCACCGTGGTTGTATTAGTTACTGTATAAACAGGTTCCCCGTCAATTAGCATTACATCATGATAAGTATATTGACCGAAAGAATTTTAGATTTTGGATTACAAATGGTTTCAAGCAAGAATATTTTAGCTATGGAAATAATCTGAATATGTCCGAAGGGAACGCTAGGAAGACCTTAAATCCAAAATCACCAAACTCTCCACAGTTGCTCCACTGGAGGAGTCCTCAAGACCGTACTGCTCTCTAAATTTATTTATGGAGATAATCTAAAATCGTAAATCCAAAATCCAAAATCCAAAATCGTTTGACCTTTAAAGGTAATTTTTAATGATGCAGCGAGATTCAGTGTAATTTTATTATGATTGTTAGTACCACCTGTGATTGGTAATATTTCACCATCGCGATATTCGCTTCTAAATTCGGCTTTTTCTTCGAGTTCTAAATATTCTTCGGTTGTATAAGAAGTTTTTTTATTTCTAACTGCATCAGGTTACTATTTGTTTGCTATCTACTAAACTATTATGACTATTTCAAATATCCTTGCTGGTCAATAATCATAAAATCCAAAATCAGATAAGGATATTAAACCGGAATCCGAATTATAAATTTCGCACCATTTCCCGGAGAAGAAATACACTCTAAAGTTCCACCGTGCTTTTCTGTAACAATTTGTTCGCTAATTGATAATCCTAAACCAGTACCTTTCCCTTCGACTTTAGTAGTGAAGAAAGCATCAAACAATTTTTCTTTGATTTGGGTTGGCATTCCCGTTCCATTATCCGTAATTATTATAGTTGCCCATTCATTATCTGCTGCGGTTGTAATTGTAATTGTGTTGGGATTCTGAGTGATTTCTTCATAGCTTTTACCTTTGCTAAATTCTTCTAAGCTATCAATAGCGTTAGAAAGCAAATTCATAAATACCTGGTTTATTTGACCGTAATAGCATTCGACTAAAGGTAAATCGCCATAGTTTTTCACAATTTCAATAGCCGGACATTTAGGTTTAGCTTTGAGACGATGAGATAAAATCATTAAGGTAGTATCAATACCTTCATGTAAGTTTACCGCTTTCTTCTCGTCAGAACTAGTACGCGAATAATTGCGTAAAGATAGCATAATATCTTTGATGCGGTCGGTTCCTAGTTTCATTGAAGAAATTATTTTTGGTAAATCCCCAACTAAGTATTCTAAATCCATTTCTTCAATTTGTTCTTCAATAGCATCTCCGGGAGAGGGAAATTCTAATCTATAGGAATTGACTAAATTAATTAAATCTTTTACGTATTCTGTTGCATGGGATAAATTACCAGAAATAAAGCTTACGGGATTATTTACTTCGTGTGCCACACCAGCAACTAATTGTCCAAGTTGAGAGATTTTTTCAGTTTGTATCAGTTGCGATTGAGTCGATTTTAATTTTTCTAAAGTTCTTTCTAATTCCTGCGTGCGCTGTTTTAAATCTTTTTCAGCTTGCTTGCGTTTGCTAATATTTCGCGCAATAGATAACGCATGAGATTTACCGTTGTGTATATAGGATGTGGCTTTTACCTCAACTTCAAATAACTGACCAATTCTATGAATACAAACAGCTTGACAATAAAATTCTTTACCGGCTTTAACGCTTGTAATAAAATTATCAAATAAATGCAGGTAGTCTTGGTGAATATAATCTGAAGGTGATAAATTCAGAAATTCTTCACTTGAATAGCCATACATTTGACACCATGTCGGATTTATCGCAATAGGTTTACCTGTTTCCAAATCAAATATTGATAGTCCGTCATTTACGGTTTCAAAAATACTTCGATACTGTTCTTCTTTTTGTTGTAGAGCTTTTTCGATGACTTTACGTTTAATTGCAACCGCAATTTCTCCTGCAATTACACTTAATAAATCAAGTGTATTTTGATTTAATGGCTGCTTAGCAAACATTGCAACTACACCCATAAGCTCTAAATCGGCAATTAAAGGATATCCAGCAAAAGCCACCATTCCTTCATCAATAGCCCACTGTTTATTACTTACTCTTATATCAGTTTGAACTGAGTTAGTAATATGAGGTTTACGCTCTTGAGCAATTAATCCAATTTTGAATTCACCTACAGGTATGCGGCTATGTGCCCCGTCAATATGAGTATAAATACCAGCACTAGATTGTAAATTTAAAATATTTTCTTGCTGATTATAAGTCCAAATTCTGGCAAATTCTACATCTAAATAAGACACGATTATCTTTGTACATTGCTGCAACATTTCTTGTAAATCGTTGCTTTTTGAAAGAGTTGAGTCAATCTCGCTTCTAAATTTAATAATTCGCGATTTCTCCTGTTCGCTAGCAAATAAGCGAGCATTTTTAATTGCAATAGCTACCTGAGAAACTAGTATTTTGATAATTTCAAGTTTAAAAGGTGAAAATGCATTGGTTTTAAGATTATTTTCTAGGTAAATAATACCGATAAACTCATTTTGAAAATTTATTGGCATGCATACAATAGATTTACAATCATGCTGTTCTATATAAACATCTTGGTTATAACTAGAATCCGTGGCATTTTGAATTATTAAACTTTCTTGGAATTTGATAACATAGTTGATTATTTGTTGTGGTATATCAAAACATTCACTGACTAATATTGATTTAGCTATGAAGTGGTTGCTATTCTCACTATCGCTGATAGCTTCTACAAAAAAATGTTTGTCCTTTTTTAGAATTAAACAACCTGTTTGAGCGCCAGAATTTTCTATAATGATATTTAGTACCTTCTCAGGCAGATTATCTATATCAATGTCGGATTGTATTGCTTCTGAAGCCTTGACAACTGTAGCTAAATCGAAAAACTGGCTATTGCTATAAGAAAGCATCGTTTTACCCTTAAAATAGTATTGCCTACTATTTATAGTTCCCTGTAATAAAGTAATAATTTACATTATTTTTTATCTTTAAATCGTCGGTATTTTCTACAGTGTTAGTCCAAAGTATTGTAATATCTCACTATTGGCTTTCTATTAGATAATTATGAACAGAAAACTACGGAACTTTTGTAGGCTAGGGATGTAGCCGTTCGCTGTCATGCTTTACATATTATCCATAATGTGGAAGTTTTAGTTATTAGCTCGGCATTCATCCCGTTTGAGAATTGAGGATATTGTGCTGAGAAAAAGAAGACAATAGATATCAATTAGCCTTTAGGATTACAGCATAATATGGGTAGCATTTGGGAACTCGATTATTACTCGCGTCCAATTTTGGACGAAAATAAAAAGAAAATTTGGGAAGTATTGATTTGTCAAACTCCTTCAGACATAAATACCAAAACTGATACTTTATTTCGCTTCGCTAAGTATTGCTCTAGTACAACGGTAAACTCTGTATGGCTACAAACTGCGGTACAGGAAGCTATCACTCAAGCAGGAGAAGCACCAGTAAAAATCCGCTTTTTCCGCCGTCAAATGAACAATATGATCATGAAAGCCTGCGAAGATATTAATATTCCAGCCCAAGCAAGTCGTCGGACTTTGGCACTCAACCAATGGCTACAGCAGCGCATGGAAGAAGTTTATCCCCAAGAACCGGGATTTCAAGGAGGCTCCAACCCCTCAGTACAATTGGATGCTCCTTTGCCTCAACGTTTACCCGATGCTTTAGAGGGGGAACAGCTACAATTTGTTACTTTGAGCGGTGCGGATTTCGCGGATATGCCAGAGTGGAATATTGATTTCGGTGAAGCTTTTCCTTTGGATTTAGCAGGAATTTCACCTGAGACTAAAATCCCTGGTGTTTTGATTTTTTCTAATAGAGCATAACCCGTTGCTGGGTGGATGTCAGGTTTAGATTTAGCTTGGTTTAGGTTTGATAATAAAAAGCAAGGAAGATTGGTTCTAGAAACAGGTGCAACTGAAAGCTGGATTCTAGCAAATATCAAAAATCCTCAAATGCAAATAGAAGCTAATAATTTTGAAAAAGCTAAAAACAAAGCCAACGGTGTTCATTTTATTGGAATACAGTCAGACCCTAATTCCGAATCTTTTGCTGGTTTTTGGTTGTTGAAAGAAATTTAGAAATTGGGGATTGGGGATTGGGAATAAGTAATAAGTAGTAAGTAATAAGTAAGAAGTAATAAATACTGTTGACTGTTCACTGTTAACTGATATCCTTATTTCCTGTTGGCTAATAACTAGCAATTCACCACTAATAACTAACAATTATCACGGATTAAATGGATTTCGCTGATTTCGCTGATTACTTTGCAACTAACAACTAACAACTAACAACTGACATGAATAATGATTTAGCGGAACAGTTACTGGAAGTCGCGATAAATAAAGGTGCAGGTGCAGCTGAGGTGTATCAATCACGTTCGCTTTCTAAGCCAGTATTTTTTGAAGCAAATCGTCTTAAGCAACTTGAAAGCAATCAGAGTACGGGAACTGCATTACGTTTATGGTATGAAGGTCGTCCCGGATTAACTGTTGCAAATGGACCTGTGGAAGCGGAAACGATTGTCGAACGGGCTATTGCTTTGAGTAAATTGAATCAGCCCGAAGAGGTTAAATTAGCTGCTGGTTCTCAAGTTGCTTATCCCGATTTGGGTGAAAATATTCCACCGGGACAGTTGGTGGAATGGGGTAAGCAAACTATTTCTTTGATTCGCGATGTCTACCCTGATGTGATTTGTAATGGTGATTGGGAATGCGATATTGAAACTACTAGATTGGTAAATACTCAAGGCTTGGATTCTCATTACACTGATACTACCCTTAGCTGCTATACTTCCGCTGAATGGGTTCGGGGTGATGATTTTTTGAGTGTTGCTGATGGTCAAACCGAACGTGGAAAGCTAAATCCTGATGCATTAGCCCAACAAATTTTACAACGCTTGAACTGGGCACAATCAAATGTAGAAGCACCAACAAAAAGTCGCATTCCTGTTTTGTTTACTTCTAAAGCTGCTGATATGTTGTGGAGTACTTTACAAAACGCACTCAACGGTAAGCGGGTGTTGGAAGGAGCTTCCCCTTGGGTTGAACGTATTGATAAACCAGTTGTTTCACATCAGCTTACCCTTTATCAAGACCCAACTGCTGGACCTTATAGTTGTCCTTTCGATGATGAAGGTACACCCACCACCAATTTAGTGTTTATCGAAGACGGAATTTTACAAAATTTTTATTGCGATCGCGATACGGGGAATCAGTTGGGAATGAAAACTACTGGTAATGGTTTTCGCCCGAGTTTAAGTAGTTACCCTACTCCAGGCTTATTTAATTTTTTGATAAAACCGGGAAGTGGAAATTTGCAAGAATTAATCAAAGAAATGGACGATGGTTTGATTGTGGATCAGATGCTTGGTGGAGGTGGGGGAATTTCTGGTGATTTTTCTATCAATATAGATTTAGGCTATCGAGTAAAAGCTGGACAAGTTATCGGACGGGTTAAGGATACTATGGTATCGGGCAATATTTATACGGCTTTAAAACAGCTAGTTAAACTTGGTGCTGATGCCGATTGGAATGGCTCTTGCTATACTCCATCTTTGATTGTTGATGGATTGTCAACCACTGGAAAAAAATAGTTATTAGAATCTTCCGGGGGGAGTCTTTTTGTAATCGGATAAGGTAGGAAATAACTAGTAGTAATTAAACAATATATTTGTGATTTTTTATTATAAATAATATTGTTTTAGCTAATAATTTACCTTCTTTTACTTTATAAATTACATAGAGGTAAATGCTGTTCTAAATAGCTACCATGTCTCGTTAACACATAACTGTACCAAAGATTTAAAAGTTATACTCTATGAAAAAATATCTATCTATGAACTAATTCTTTGGCAAAATATACTAATTATTAGTTGAGTATTATTTTAACTTTTGTTTTATTGAATGAAAAAAATGAGTTGCATAAAAATAAAAAGTTATGTTTACTTAGGAATGGTCGTAAACAGCATGTTTTTTGTAGGGCAGGCAAAAAGTAGTATAGATATTCTTCCCGCTTTATTGACGTTGCTCTGACACTTTAAACATATTTGAACATATTCATAACCTTTCTAATGTCACGGTTCACCCTAGCTTTACAATACTTGCGGCTATTCCAATTATTATTAAATGTACTATTAAATGATTTGAGCAATAGAATGTTATTTGCAGCCGAAAATTGAGAATAAACAGTTAAAATAGCTAACTTGCTCAAAAATAAATATCTTTATTTAATTTCATCATTTAATTTCATATCTCTCCCTATTGGCAATAAGTTCATATAAATCCAGAAGAATTAGTTCAAAGTAGTATTATCTAGTTGAGCAAACCAAAAATAAACCGGTTTTCTAAGAATGGCGCAAGATATCAGTCAATTACGAATTACGAGTTAATGATGTTACAGCATGTTTATTACAAAGTACTTTCGTGATTTTTGGCAACCTAGAAGAGGTTTAGCAATTGCAGAAGCTAGTCTAATTGGAATAGTAGCTGCTTTATCTGCAATATTTCTCTGATTAAGTTAGGGGGTTTTAGGAACGTTTAGAGTACATACTTCTTACACCGTACCCGCGCTGCTGGCTTTACCTTTAATTGGTGCTAGCTTTGGTTTTTTGGCTGGCTTTTTGGTAGACAGGTTCGCTCCAGAGGCTTCAGGTAGCGGTATCCCTCAAGTGAAAGCATCTCTGGCTAATATACCGATAAGACTATCTTGGCGGGTTGCTGCGGTAAAATTGGTCAGCGCTGTTCTGACATTGGGGTCGGGAATGACTTTGGGTAGACAAGGACCTACGGTTCATGTCGGTGCATCTTTAGCAGCAGGTATGAGTCGAGTAGTTCCTACTTCTCCCGACCATCGAAGACAAATGATTGCTGCGGGTGCTGGTGCTGGACTAGCTGCGGCTTTTAATGCTCCAATCACAGGTATTTTATTTGTTGTAGAAGAATTATTACAGGATTTATCAGGAATAACCCTAGGAACAGCTATTATCGCTTCGTTTATTGGTGGGGTGCTGTCTCGGCTTTTAGGTGGTAGAAGTTTACAACTTAATCTGGAATTAATTAATTCAAACAGCAGCTTTACAATTACAGAACTTCCTTTTTATTTACTTTTGGGTATTCTGGCAGGTTTGCTAGCTGCACTATTCCGACAAGGTTTAATCAAAAGTCTCGAATATTACCGTAAATTAAATATTAGTCTACCTTTAAGATTGGCTTTGGCTGGTCTACTTTCTGGTATTATCATTGCTTTATTACCAAATTTGTTTCGTAATAATAGCGGAGTCAGAGAAGCTATTATTGCTGGAAAACCAAGCATTTACAGAGTTGCTTTAGTATTTGTAGCTCAGTTTATTCTTACATTAATAGCATTTGGTTCGGGAGCGCCGGGAGGGTTGTTTGCTCCCAGCCTGATTTTAGGTTCTTGCTTGGGATATTTAGTAGGCTCTGCTGAATTGAATATTCTAGGGGAAAGTTCTCCTAATACCTATGCTTTGGTGGGAATGGGAGCATTTTTTAGTGGTGTTTCTAAAGTACCCATCACCGCAATCATGATTATCTTTGAGATAACTAAAGATTTCAATTTAGTATTGCCTTTAATGATTGGTTCTGTAACGTCTTATTTAGTTGCAGATAAATTGATTCCGGGTTCTCTATACGCCAAACTTTTACAACTTAATGGTATTGATATTGATGCAGAAACTTCTATTGACGGCAGAATTACTCAGTTAACCGCACAAGAAGTTATGCAGCGTCGAGTCGAAACTCTACAATCCGAGATGACTGTAGATGAAGCTATACAGGCATTTTCTCATTCTACTCAACGCGGTTTTCCTGTATTGGAAAATAGTAAGTTAGTCGGAATTGTGACTCAAAGCGATTTGATGAAAATACGGGAAGGAAAGTTACCTAGAGACGCACCTGTAAAAGAAATAATGACATCGCATCCAGTCACTATCACTGTAAAACATAATTTAGGTAACGTCTTATATTTATTAGATAGGCATCAAATTAGTAGGCTGCCAGTTTTAGAAGGACGTAGAGTCGTAGGAATGATTAGTCGGGGGGATATTATTCGGGCTGAAGCTAACTATCTTAATTGTGAAAGTTTTCCTAACCAGCCAAAAGTAAAACCTTCTTACACCGTTTATCAAACACAGTCACCAAGTATTGGCAGAGGAAGATTATTAGTTTTAGTAGCCAATCCCGAAACTGCAGATGCGCTATTGCAATTAGCAGCAATAATTGCTAAACATAACCGCTATGAAATTGAATGTTTACAGGTTATCAGCATTTCTCGTCACAACAATCCAGCAGAAACTCCTGTCAAAACAGCACCAAGTAGAAAGTTATTAGTTTCTGCGGAAATTATCGGTAAAAAATGGAATATTCCCGTACACACCCAAATTAGAGTTGCTCATGAGGTTGCTAATGCAACATTAGAAACTATCAAAGAACGACACATAGATACAGTCTTAATCGGGTGGAAAGGTAGTACCGATACTCCCGGTAGAATTTTTGGAAATGTTGTAGATACTATAATCCGTCAAGCGACCTGCGAATTGCTATTGGTAAAACTAGGAAATTCTGCTAATTTGAACGCTAATTTTAAAAGGTGTTTAGTCCCAATGGCCGGAGGTCCAAACGCAAAAATTGCGCTGAAATTAATACCTGCTTTAGTTACTTCTAGTCATGAATTAGAAATTGGTCTAACACAAGTTTTTCCTCTGTCCCAACAAAAAGATATGAGTGTTTTAAAAGCAGCCAAACAATTGCTGATTAATAAATATAAACTATCCAATCTCATAAAAGTCACTTCAATCAGAAACAATTCCGTATCAGAAGGAGTAATCAACCTAGTAAATACACAAGGTTTTGATTTAGTTGTATTAGGAGCTTCTGGCGAAGGAATGTTACAGCAAGCTATGAATGGCAATATTCCAGAAGCAATTGCATCCGGTGTTGATTGTACCGTGATTTTAGTTCGGGGAATGATTGGTTATGAATTATGAGGATGAGAGTTGGGGGTTAGGAGTTAGGAGTTTTAAACAGGTGGGTGAAGAAAAATTATAGCCATTTTATTGCGAGCGGAATCAAATGAAGCGTTAGCGGAGTGTGTCCGATAGGATATGAGGAGATAGCAATCACAAGGTTTTTAGCCAATTTATATCTAGTTACGTAGTTAGATTTAGTTATACTGACTTGCTTAGTTGCCTATTTGACAAAGCTTTCGGATTCCAAGATAATACTCTGATAAGAAATTATTTAACATCAATTAAGTATTAAAACTTGTATTTGTGCATAAGTTATAACTGGAATTTACGGCGTTGCATAATGTAAGGAGGGGTTAAGGTGTTCTACTATGCAATGTCGATACTGCGAGTCTACTACTATTCAGAAAAATGGCAAGCGAAGAGGTAAACAAAACTACAAATGTGTTAGTTGTGGTTGTCAATTTATAGATGTTTACAGCCTACCAAAAGGCTATCCAGATGAAGTCAAAAAAGAATGTTTAAAGTTATACCTTGAAGGTATGGGTTTTAGAGCAATTGAACGAAACAAAGGGGTTCACCACACAAACTATAATCACCTGGGTCAAACAAATTGGCGAGCAACTTCCAGACGCACCTCAAGTCCAGGAGATACCAGAAGTGGGAACCTGAGAGCTAGAAACCTTTGTAGGTTCAAAAAAACAAATTTTGGCTCTGGACAGCAGTAAATCATTTTCGTCCAGGAATTTTGGCTTGGACTATTGGCGATTACCTATGTCCTTCGGACACGCTTCGCTAACGGTAG
>ERZ1740060.1018-NODE-1018-length-11012-cov-3.497125_pt1 | contig 11012 bp, 13 predicted proteins | sample MGYA00581743_ERZ1740060 | MGnify/ENA primary metagenome ERZ1740060 (study PRJEB43018, sample SAMN04849235) | marine metagenome | isolation source: floating plastic debris | place: Pacific Ocean | collected 2008-08-27 | study: EMG produced TPA metagenomics...
CGTTACAGGCCGATGTGCAGGAGGCGGCAGCGGTCACGCAGATGGTTCAACAGGCGCATGATCAGATCGGGCCGATCACGACCGTCGTTCACAATGCTTTGGCCGACTACAGTTTTAACGGCGATGGCAGGGCAACGGTTGAGACACTGACCGCCGCCGATATGGCGGCACAGCATAGTACGGCTGTTTTGGGTGCGCTTAACGTGATCCAGGCGACTGCGCCTGCGATGGCTAAGGCGGGGTTCGGGCGGATCGTCAGCATCGGCACGAATTTGGTCCAAAACCCCGTTGTGCCCTTTCACGACTATACGTCTGCCAAAGCCGCGTTGCTGGCGCTGACACGCACAACGGCGGCCGAGCTGGGCCCCAAGGGGATCACGGTAAATATGGTGTCGGGTGGGTTGCTGCGCACGACAGATGCCAGCGCCGCAACGCCGCCAGAGGTGTTTGATTTTATTGCAGGCACCACGCCGCTGCGGTCAGTGACCACACCGGAAGAGGCCGCAGATGCGGTATTGTTCTTTGCCTGCCCATGGGCGCGGGCGGTAACCGGGCAAAACCTGATCGTTGATGGCGGTTTGGTTTTTGGGTGACTGGGTTTTGCAAAAGAAAACGGGCCCGCAGAGGCCCGTTTACGTTGGTCAGGCTGTTGGCGAAAGCCTAGCCCAGCTTCCCATCCAAAACGCCCGCGAACTCATCATAGGCCATGTTTGAATACTGCTGATCATCTATCATGAACGTCGGGGTTGAGCGGACGCCGTCACGCTCTGCATTTTCCTGATACCATGTGAACAGCGCCTCTGCCTTGGGGCCGTCGCTGAGGCAGGCATCAAGTGTCGCATCATCCAGACCGGCGGTTTTGGCCAAGCGGCGCAGCTCTGCAATAATAGTGGCGGGATCGCCGGATGCCGCCCATCCGCGTTGCTCTGCATAAAGCACGTCAGAGAAGGCAAAGAAGAAATCGGTGTTTCCGCTGCAACGCGCGATCATCGATGCCCAAAGACCGGGACGGTCAAAGTAAACCTCGCGGTAGACAAAGCGCACCTTGCCGGTGTCGATATAGTTTTCCTTGATCGCCTTGAACTGATCGGCATGGAAGGATGCACAATGCGGGCAGGTGTAGGATGCGTATTCAACGACTTCGATCGGCGCATCGGGATCACCCAATACCATGTCGACGATCTCTGGCAGTTCACCATCGGCGCTTTGCGCCATCGCCGCACCGGGCAGAAGCCCTGTTTGCGGGTCGGGTTGCGTTATTGTCCAACCGGCACCAAGGGCCACAAGTGCACCGCCGCCAGCGGCCAAAAGAGTTCTGCGTTTCATATCTACCTCTGATTAGAGTTTTGTTTTGTTAAGACGTTTGCGCCCAGTGCTGTCAGCGCTGCGCGCAGTTTTTCGTTTTCCACCGCTTTAGATAGGTCCTCAGCCGCGGATTGCATCGCTTTGTCGGGTGTTTTCTTGACCTTAGGTGCCGGGCTGAAGGCCACCCGGCCCTCGGCAAACCCTGTTGGGGCTGTCTGCGTCACCCGCACCCGCGATATGGCGCGATAGCCATAACAGGCGTTTACCTTTTCGCGGATTTGTTCCTTTTGCATTTCCAACATCGGCGCTTGTGCGCCTGTGGTCAGCAAGGTCAGCGTCGCCCCCATGCCGCCCTTGCCATAGCTGACGTTGACAGGTGTTGCGATCTTGGCTGTACCTTCGCCCACGACCTCGGCCCAATGCGTCAGCAAGCGCGTGACTGCAAAACCGCGATCTTCGCTGGCTTTGCGGATGTTGTCTTGCAGCAACGTCGCCGCACGGGAAAAACCGCGCGTGGGGCTGGTGTGGCGTGGCCGTTTCATATCTAAGCCCTACTCTAAGATGATGAATGCGCCAAGTCTGTGGCGCAGATTGATGCGGGTAATAAACATTGCGTGACCTCAGCGCGGAACTTTTGGCATGGTACGACCGGCATGCGCGTGAAATGCCGTGGCGAGTCTCTCCTGCGGATCGCAAGGCGGGGGTCTTGCCTGACCCTTACGCCGTCTGGATGTCTGAGATCATGTTGCAACAGACGACCGTTGCAGCGGTGCGTGATTATCACCGCAAATTCATGGCGATTTGGCCGCATGTACGCGATTTGGCGGCAGCGGAGGATGCCGACGTCATGGCCGCTTGGGCGGGTCTTGGATATTACGCCCGGGCGCGCAATTTGTTGAAATGCGCGCGGGCGGTTGTTGCGGACCATGGCGGGGTTTTTCCAGACAGCTACGATGAATTGCTAAAGCTTCCCGGCGTCGGTCCTTACACCGCTGCGGCAGTTTCGGCGATCGCCTTAGACAGGCCAGAGACGGTGGTTGATGGCAATGTTGAGCGTGTGATGGCCCGACTGTACGACATTCATGCGCCTTTGCCCGGGTCAAAAGGTGAATTGACCACAAAGGCAAAGGAACTGACGCCCCGGGCGCGCCCTGGTGATTATGCCCAAGCGGTCATGGACCTTGGTGCCACGATCTGCACACCCCGTAGCCCTGCTTGCGGTATTTGTCCGTGGCGTGACCCATGTGCAGCACGTGTGGCGGGGACAGCAGCGGAACTGCCGAAGAAGACCCCAAAGAAGAAAACACCGACGCGGTATGGTATCGTATATGTGGCACGCAGGACAGATGGGGCATGGCTTTTGGAAACGCGCCCTGAAAAGGTCTCTTAGGCGGCATGCTAGGTTGGCCGGGGTCGGAATGGGGCGAGGAACCAGAGGAAAACCCACCCTACGCGGCTGATTGGCAGCCATTGGATGCAGAGGCGCGCCATACGTTTACGCATTTTCATTTGCGGTTGCAGATCATGGTCGATCACGCGGATTTTGACACCAAACCGCAGCGCGGTCAGTTCCTGACGCCAGATGCATTCAGCCCCACCGCTTTGCCCACAGTGATGCGCAAAGTGTTCGATCTGGCCCATGTGACGTTACGCAGCAATTGAGAAACGGCTTTACTGGTCGTAAACTAGAGTCCTGTAACGTTGCAGGGGCCATATGACATCAATTCCGCAATCTCCCAAGATCGCAAAGATCACAACGGCACTGCCATTCTGGCTGTCGCTAGGGCTTGTGCCTGTGGCAATTTTTGCGGCGATGCATGGCGGTTGGGCAATTGCGCTTTTGCCGGCGTCGACCTGGTATCTGTTTTCTGGCCTTGATTATGTGGTGGGGCAGAATAACGAAAACCCCGACCTTGAAACGCCCGAGGAACAGTTGGTTTTGTACCGGCTGATCACGCTGGTCTGGCCTGCTGTGCAGTTGATGACGATCTTTGGGATAATGATTTATGTGGTGGGATCTGATCACCTGACCAGCGTTGAAGAATGGCTGCTGTTTGCAGCCCTTGGTATTCTGTCAGGCACCATCGGGATCACCTATGCGCATGAGCTGATGCACCAAAAGCCCAAGTTGGAACGCTGGATGGCGGATATTCTGTTGGCCTCAGTGCTATATTCGCATTTCCGGTCAGAGCATTTGCTGGTGCATCACCGCTATATCGGCACCCCGCGTGACCCGGTTTCGGCCCGCTATGGTGAAAGCTTTTACCGGTTTTTCCCGCGCGTTCTGTATCAATCGCTGGTGTCGTCGTTCAAAGCGGAAAAGGGCATGCTGGCGCGCAAATCACTGCCGTGGTTCCACCGGTCGAACCCGTTCTGGCTTTATCTGGCTTTGCAGGTTGGTTTTATCCTGCTGGCGGCAATCATCGGGGGTTGGTGGGGCGTGTTCCTGTTTGCAACCCAAGCCTTCTGGGCGATCTTTCAGTTGGAACTGGTGGATTATGTCGAACATTACGGCTTGACCCGCAAGCATCTGGGTGATGGCAAATATGAGCATGTGCTGCCCCGCCATTCGTGGAATGCCACGCAGCAGGCCTCAAATTGGCTGTTGATTAATTTGCAGCGGCATTCGGACCACCATTACAAACCCAACCGGCGCTTTCCACTGCTGCAGACCTATGATGAAGATGAGGCGCCACAATTGCCCTATGGCTATCCGGTGATGACGATGATTGCGCTGGTGCCCTTTGCATGGCGCAAGATCATGAACCCGCGCGTGAAGGAATGGCGACAGCGGTATTATCCGGAGATAAAAGATTGGGGGCCTTATAAGCATGCCACCAATCCGATGCCACGGTAGGTGGCAGGGGCGGGAGCCTCTGGCGGGAGTTTTTCGGCCAAGATGAAGGGGCTACTTCGCGCCAAACAGGCGGTAGTACATCCAGTCAGGCATGAATTGCGATAGGCGGAACACCCAGGAAAACACCATCGGGAAGCTTTTCTTGAATGTGTCAGTGTTCATGTGGTCGAACACTTCTTTCGCCGCATCTTCGGGCGACATGATGAACGGCATGTTGAAATCGTTCTTTTCTGTGAGCCGTGTCTTGATGAAGCCGGGGTTGATCAATTGTACCTCGATCGGCGATGTGCGCAGATCGGCCTGCATTGATTCTGCCAATGACATCATACCGGCCTTGGATGAGCAGTAGCCAATGGCACCTGGCAGGCCCCGGAAACCGGACAGTGAGCCGACAAGAACGATGTGCCCTGCATTCTTGGCGACCATCTCTTTGATCACCGACCCCACCACGCGGGACGCACCCAGAAAGTTCACCTCGCCCATCATATCGGCTTTTTCATTGTCCCATTCTTGCGCTTTCATGGGCCAATAGACGCCCGCAAGGTAGACAACGCCGTCAATATCGCCTGCTTCTTTCGCGGCGGCCTCGACCGCTGCGCGATCAGCAACATCGACCGCGATGTAGGATGACTTACCGGGCAGTTCCGCGACCAGTTCTTTCAAACGATCCTCTGATCTGGCAGAGACAATCACCTCGGCCCCTGCGCGAGACAGGCTGAAGGCCACTTCACGCCCCAGCCCCTCGCTCGCGCCAACAAGCCAGTAGCGTTTTCCTTGCCAGTCTTTCACGAATTATTCTCCTGCGTAGGCTTTGTCTTTGGGGCGCATGGTTGCGACCAGTTCGGCCACTTTGATCCCGAATTTGCGGAACTGGCTACGGTTCATGATATTGCCGTTGGACATCAGATACATCCAATCGGTCACATCCAGCGCATGACCGCCTGCTTCCTCGGTCAGTTTGATGCGGTAGTTCAACAGGACAGCCGAACCCTTTTGTTCGCCTGATCCGGCACCAACCACATCGGGCGCTTCGGCTTTGATCTTGCCGTCATTGCCCAAGGTCAGCGTCCATTCGCGGTGCTGCACCTGACCACTGTCATAGTGAAACACCTCTTTCATGGTGCCGACATTGCCGTTCCATGAGGCATCGAATTCGGCCACAAAGCGCGAGGACACTTTGCCGGTCGGGCCATAGATCACGCCCTCGCATTCGATCGGTCCGTTGAACCGCTCGCGGATATCGAAGATCGGCCCATCGGCGTAGTCATCCGACTTTTGCGCCCAGAAGGACACATAGCGTTCCTTCAATGCGACTGCGACGGCCATCAAGGCGGCCCCGATCAGGATGTAAGTGACAAACGACATCGTTTAGTCCTCGAGTTTTGTGGCGATCAGCAAGCCGATGGCCACAAGTTTCAAAAGTGACGGTACAAGCGCGTAAAGCACCGTCAGCATGGTGATGGCCTCGGCGGGCAAATCACTTGCCCCAGCCTGAAAGCCAGATCGTTCAAGTAACGGCAGCAAAACCACCGCGGCGAAGGCAAGCGTGAACTTGTTCACCAAATTCCAAAGTCCGAAGCCCTGTCCGCCATTTGGCGAGATGGCGGCCATACGTTTCGCAAACATCGCAGGCAATAAAGTGAGGTCTGCCCCGATGGTCGCTCCACTTAATACGCAGACAACGGCAAAAGGGATCACATCGCCGGGCGATAAAGTCAGCGTGTAGGCGAATGAGGCTACCGCAAGGATCATCGCGGCAACCAGAACGGGTTTGGCGCCAAAGCGCCGTGCCAGCGCCGACCAAACGGGTGAAGACAGTGCTGCGGCCAGGAAAAACAGCACCAATAAAGGGCCTTCCCAGCCGACGGCCCCTAATTTGCTTTCGACGTAGAACAGGAAAAGCGTGGATGAAACGGCCAGCGGCGTGGCGTTGACGAGGGCCAGGATCAGCAGCTTGCGCGCTGTATTGTCGCGGATGATCTCGCTGATCTGCGAAGGCTCTGCGTTCACGCGCCCTTTCCATTCCGGCCACATGAAAGTGGCGGCAAGGATTGTGAGTGCTGCAAACCCATAGGCGAAGGCGGCAAAGGGGCTGGCGACCACGCCGATCAGGACGGTGGGAATGACAGCGGCGATGCATACCCCCAATAGTGCCCCGCTTTCGCGCCATGCCGCCAACCGAACGTGTCCTTGTGCGTCTGTACCTGCTTTGCTGACCCCTTGGGCGTAGAAGTTGATGGTCAGAAAGCTGAAGGCGGTAAATAGCCCGGTGACCGTGATCCCGAACCACCACAAGGGGTCGATGGGCGGGGCGACGGCGAAAAGGCCAATCATTGAAAGGGCCATGATCAGCGCTGTACCTGTGATCACCAGCTTTTTGGAGGATGTCAGCCGTTCGCTGATCCACCCCAAAACTGGGTCCTGGATCATGTCAAACAGTCGCATCGCAAACAACAACCCGCCCAAGGCGGCGAGGCTGACGCCAAAGGTATCGGCATAGTATTTCGGTGCATAGATGTAGATCGGCAGACCCGCAGCTGACAGCACGGCCGCAAAGACCGAGTAGGCGGGCAGCCGCTCTGACAGGGCTTTCATCTGCTGACCTCTTCGGCGGGCGGTTTGGGTTGCGACCGGAAGGTTGCCCCTTTGAACCAAAGCTTGAGTGCTTGCCAATGGATCAGCGTCAAAACGCGCCGCGATCCGAATGGACGCCGAAGTGCGGCCTTGATGATAGACGCATTGGTGATCGGCTTGCGTGGCCCCGTCAGCGTGGCAATCAGCCCGCCGTTCTCGCGTGAATAGTCGATCCAGATACCTATGCTATCGGGCTGAATATCAAAGCGGAACGTATAGCCGCCTTCGATAGGCTGGAAGGGTGAGACATGCATCAGCTTTTGCGCTGAAAGGGTTTCGTCCTTGGTGATCGCGCGCCCATCTTCATGGCGGCAGAGATAGGAATGGCGGTCGCCGAATGTGTTCGAGACCTCGGCAATCACGGTCGTCAGCATGTCTTCGGCATTGTAACACAGCCAAAACGATACCGGGTTGAACACATGTCCCAGCACGCGGGGCTGGGCCAGCAGTTCGATCCGCACGGCATCGGTGATGCCATATGTCGCCAGCACCTCACGCACCCAAGGCGCACCGCGTCCCTGCTTGGGCGCACCCCCGTGATCGCTGTCTTGCAGCGACATCAGATTGCCTGCATTGCGTGAGAATAGGGTGGGCGTCTGTGCCTCAGCCTCAAAATCTGTCAGCACATAATCGATGGAATAGCGAAAGGCGTTCTTCGTCGCCCCGCGCCGCCCATGGTAGGTTTCGGCTGCGATATGATGGACGGTTGCGGTCACTCGGCGGCAAGTTGCATATGGTCGAGCGCATTGAGCGCATGCACGACATCCAGCGCACTGGACAAACCATCTTCGTGAAAGCCGTTTTTCATCCATGCGCCGCAGAACCATGTGCGGTTCGATCCGTTCATTGCCGCGGCGGCCTGTTGTGCGGCAATCGCCTCGAGGTCATAGACCGGGTGGCGCAGGGTGACCTCATCCCAGATCAGCTCTTCCTTGATGGGGCGATTGCTGTTCAGCGTGACCATCATATCCTGTCCCTTCAGCCAGGGTTGCAGCGAGTTCATCCAATAGGTCAGATTGATTTCTGTGTCAGTGCGCTGGGCATCCTCAGAATAAATCCAGGATGACCAGACCTGACGGCGCTTGGGCATGATCGAGGTATCGGAATGCAGAACCACTTTGTTGGGCTGGTAACGCACCGCACCAAGTACTGACTTTTCGACGGCTGTGGCGTCTGACAACATGCGCAAGGTGTCGTCTGAATGGGTAGCAAAAATCACTTCGTCGAAGCTTTCCCATTCGGCACCATGGGTTTTCACTTCGGCACCGGCTTGCGTGCGGCGCACCGCGTCAATCGGCGCGCCTAGGCGAATGTCGATGCCACGTTGCATCATGTCTGCGCCCAGACGTGTGACATACTCGCGCGAGCCGCCGTCAACAGTGTACCACTGATGCTGTCCGGTGGCGCTAAGCAGCGCATGATTGTCAAAAAAACGCATCATCGCGTAGGCGGGGAAGTCGAGAATTTTCTCTTTCGGGGTGGACCAGATCGCGCCAGAGAAGGGCAACAGATAGTGATCGCGGAAATAATCGCTTAGGTTCAGCGTTTTCAGCAATTCGCCAATTGTCAGCGTCTCGTCTTCGCTTGCCTCAAGCCCCTTGGCGTTGAATTTCAGAATGTCGCGCACCATGCGCAGAAACTTGGGGCTCGCGATATTGCTGCGTTGGGCGAATAGCGCGTTCATGCTGGCCAGCCCGTATTCCATGCGGCCACCGCTGAAAGAGGCCCCAAAGCTCATGTTGCTTTTGATGACGGGCACATCAAGGTGATCAAACAGTTTGGTCAGGTTGGGATAGTTGGCATAGTTGAAAACGATAAACCCAGTATCCACCGCCTGATCACGGTTCTTGCCCGCCATGCGAGTGCGGGCGTGGCCGCCAAGACGCGTTTCGGCCTCGCACAGCACAACCCGGTGGTCTTTGGCCAGCGCATGCGCGGCCCCCATCCCTGAAATCCCTGCACCAATTACCGCAATTTTTCTGGGCACGGCGGTCCCGGTCTCGAATGGCATGTCAGGGGGGCTCCAACTTCTTGTCTTCATTATTTGTTTCTTTTTACGAGAGCCGCTTTGGGGTGGATCAAAAGAAAAATATCATGTGGTGTGATCCAATACGTTAACGGCTGCGTACCAGACATATGTTGACGTAAACAAACGCCATCACAAAAGCGGATGCACTGCCCCCTTCGGTTGCTTATGGTGATGCCAAGGCGCCTCCCGTGCACAAGAAGAGGACGACGCAGGTGAATTCCGAAGCAACAGCAAAGCGTATGGCATGGGTCGTGCAGGTGTATGCCGTGCGCGACAGCCAGGACCGTAAGGCCTTTGCTGAGTTGTTTGGGTATTTTGCCCCGCGGGTGAAGTCGTTTTTGATGAAATCGGGGGCCAGCCCGGATCTGGCAGAAGAATGCACGCAAGAGGTGATGGCCACTCTTTGGAACAAGGCACATATGTTTGATCCCACGAAAGCGAGCGTATCGACGTGGATTTTCACGATCGCCCGAAATCGCAAGATCGACATTCTGCGCAAGCAGCGCAGGCCGGAACCTGAAGACCTGCCATGGGGACCCGAGCCAGAGCCTGATCAGGCCGAGGCGATGGGTTTACAACAAGAAACAGAACAACTGGGGCAGGCTTTGGCCACATTGCCTGCAGAACAAAGACAACTGATCGAACGCGCCTACTTTGGCGAGTTGAGCCACAGTCAAATTGCCGCAGAGACGGGATTGCCGCTGGGGACGATCAAATCACGGATTAGGTTGGCCTTGGACAGGCTGCGCCATGCAATGAAATGACGAACGATATGAATAAGATTAAACATCACCTGACAGAAGAGCTCTTGATGGGTTATGCGGCCGGAACACTGCCTGAGGCGTTCAATTTGGTTGTCGCGACCCATATCAGCATGTGCGACACTTGCCGCGCGGCACTGGCAGAATATGAAGCTGTTGGTGGCGAGGTCATGCTGGATGCCGACCCCGTTGATATGGCCGAAGATGCGTTGACTGCGACACTGGCCCGAATCGAAAATGGGACTAGAATTGCGCCCGCAGCCCCAAAGCGGCGCGTCGACAGCATATTCCCCGGACCACTGCAGGATTATGTGAGCGGCGACATCGACAGCCTGAAATGGCGGAAGGTTGGTGGCGGCGTCAGCCAGTAGGTGTTGAAGACATCAAAAGAGGCAAGTGTGCGGTTGTTGCGTATCCCTGCCGGGACCGCTGTGCCGGATCACGGCCACCACGGGACAGAGCTGACCCTGGTGCTGCAAGGGGCCTTTACCGACGAAGAAGATCGTTTCGGCGCGGGTGATGTTGAGGTTGCGAATGAGGACCTGCACCATACACCCGTCGCGGATGAAGGCATGGATTGTATCTGCCTTGCTGCAACCGACGCGCCGTTGCGGTTTAACGGTTTGGTGCCGCGCATTGCACAGAGATTTATCGGGATTTAAAACCTGAGTCCCATCCACTCACAATGCCTCGGTCACCGCCGGGGCATTTCTTTATGGTATACTTGGATTGACAGGCTAGGGCCTCGGGTCGTGTCACGCCTTTGGTGAAGCCAAGGGAACAACATTCTGTTCTGTATCCGGTGCCAGTTCCTCAAAATCGAAGTTATCCAACCGATCCGCCCGTTTGCCTGCTCGTGTTGCTGCTGTCAGCACGCCTGACACATCTTCGCCTGCCTGCCGCAGATGCGTTTCCAGCTTGCCCGCCTTTTCGCCAATAATTTCAACATCGCGGTGCAGCATACGCAACGCCTTGCGAATCTCACCCGTTTGTTCGCGCATCCGCGCGTCTTTCAAGATTGCGCGCATCGTGTTCAGGGTCGCCATGCAGGTGGTGGGCGACACGATCCAGACCCGCGCATCGAACCCAGCGCGCACCACATCGGGCAGTCGCGCATGCAGATCGGCATAAATTGCTTCAGACGGCAGGAACATGATCGCGCCATCGGCTGTTTCACCTTCGATGATGTATCTTTCGCTAATGTCTTTGATGTGTTTGCGGACATTATTGCCCAAGTCGCGTAAGGCCAGTTTTTGCAATTCTGGCGTGTCAGCGGCGGCATAGGCCTCATAGGCTTCAAAGGGGAATTTGGCGTCGATGACAATTGGCCCTGGTGGGTTGGGCAAATGCACCAGACAGTCGGCTCTTTTACCATTCGATAGCGTGTATTGCAGCGCATAGCTGTCGGTTGGCAAGGCTTTGGAGA
>ERZ1740060.1019-NODE-1019-length-11005-cov-3.203653_pt1 | contig 11005 bp, 7 predicted proteins | sample MGYA00581743_ERZ1740060 | MGnify/ENA primary metagenome ERZ1740060 (study PRJEB43018, sample SAMN04849235) | marine metagenome | isolation source: floating plastic debris | place: Pacific Ocean | collected 2008-08-27 | study: EMG produced TPA metagenomics...
AATCTCAAAATGGCTAATCTCAAAAATACTTATCTGATGTGGGCTAATCTTGAGAATGCTAGTTTGGGAGAAGCGAATCTTGAAGGAGCTGAAGGAGTTACCTCGCAACAGCTGAGTCAGACCCTTCTTTGTAGGACAACACTTCCCTCTAATGTATCCTTAGATCCTGACCGAGATTGTAGAGTTTTAGATGCTGACTAGAAAATAAGGACGTGGTTTATCAGCAGGTAATACTCTCAATGCGATTTTTTGAAAGACAGTCCGAGTGATCGCATAGGCCAAGTTGGAAAGAGCCCTTCACTCCTTTTCATCTGTTTAGCATCATTTCGTCAGCAGTCTCAAAAATTAGGAAGAGCCCAATATGACCCCGGCTGGTTCCGTTGCAAAAAAGGCAGCCAGTTGTGTTCGCAGGGAACCCTACGGTGTCGTCAAGTTCCGTTGCCAGCATTCCATGCCCTCCTCAACAGCTTTCAAGTGGCGTCACTTTCAGTCAGACCTGATCTTGCTAAACGTTCGCTGGTATCTGCGCTATGGCCTGAGCTACCGGGATTTGGAAGAAATAATGCTGGAGCGTGGCTTTAAAGTTGACCACACGACGATCTACCGTTGGGTGCAGGCCTATAGTCCGGAACTGGATAAGCGTTGCCGCCCATATCTTAAGCCCACCAATGACTCATGGCGGATTGATGAGACCTATTGCAAAATCAAAGGGGTGTGGAAGTATCTCTATCGCGCCGTCGATTCAGCGGGCAATACCTGGACTTTTTGCTCACAGCCAAACGAGATGCCAAAGCTGCTAAACGATTCCTGAGAAAGGTGCTCAATGCTTCTCACACCACCGAACCGAGAGTCATCACCGTCGATTAGAATGCGGCCTATCCATCTGCGATCAAGGAGTTAAAGAAAGACAAAGCCTTCCCTGAGACGACGGAAATCAGACAGATAAAATACTTGAATAATATAGCAGAGCAGGACCACCGATTTAAAAAACGAAAAGTCAAGCTTGGCCTAGGATTTGGCTCTTTCAATACGGCCAGACGAACACTCAGAGGTTATGAAATGATGAACATGATTCGAAAGGGGCAGATCAACGATATTGAAAAAGGAAATGTCATGGGACAGATCTCTTTTATCAACGCAATCTTTGGCGTTGCTACATATTAACAGGGATATCGATAGGGCTTTTCTGACTTCGATAATTTATTGCAACAGAACCGGAAAATTAAACCCAGCATCGGCATACTATACTTCGACGCATTTAGCTTTGAGTTAGCGCGGAGCTGGTCGGCAGCTTCCCAAAGGGTGGCTTCAAGCTGACTGATATTGAGCATAAAAGGTGAACGGGCGAGCTAGGCAAAGCCTATTTGAACAGGTTTAGGGATGCGATCGCAAGAGGTATTCTCATACGTTTTTATTAAGAGTTAAGGCTGTCCCGTCCATTGATGTTGAAGGCTAAGTTGCCAAGCTTAACGCGAAACCCAAAACAGAATTGAGAGATCACCTACTTTTTGCATAGCTTGCAGTAAACTACGGCAGCACATTCCCGAGATAGCAACCTATGACAAAACTAATCCCCTGTAGCTCATGAACGTAATCACCACTCTATTCGAGCATGAAGTCCTAGAGGATGCTGACGATAGAGAAATTAGAGCGCTCACTCAGCTTCTGAAAGCTACGGATGTCAATGTACTCTCGCCGATCATTCGACAGGGAAAGGTGTGTTTCCAAGCGAAGCAGTTTGTAGGTGTTGTTCGTTTAGGCACACGAACGATACAAATTCTACCTAAGATCTACCGCTCCACCGACCGCACCCAGAGCATTATTGAAGCAAGTCGAAATCTTCTATGGATGTTGGACTATGCCACTGGTATCAATCTGAGGAAAAGCGATACAGCAAGTCTAAAAGAGACGGAGAACTGGTTTGAGACACTCATACGCCTTTTCTCCATTAACCTGAAACAGCAGTGGCGTAAAGGTGTATGTCGTAGCTACCAAACAGTTGATGATGTTTTACCCGTGCTAAAGGGCAAGTGGCGCATCGCGGCGCAGATGAAAAGACCCGCGCAAAAGCATCAGTTCGCAGTCTCCTACGATACCTTCACTTCTGATAATGCACTGAACCGAGTCCTTCGCTACGTCGTTGAGAAATTATGGAAAATGACGAAGAATAGCGACAACCGCCAGCATCTTGCTGACCTCAGACACTGGATGGATGAGATTACACTTTTGCCTATCGTAGACCTTCAATATGCCCAAAGCGTGAAGCTCACTCGCCTAAATCAGCAGTACGAACCACTTTTTAATTTAGCTACTCTTTTTCTTCAAAATCTAGGTGTGGAATTATCTGCCCATAACTCGCCAGCCTATGCCTTTGTCTTCAATATGAATCAACTATTTGAAGAATTTATAACGAAGTTTATTCAGCGTCATCGTCAAGAAATCCTTCCCGCTACGCTAAGACATTCACATCTTTTACCCCAGAGCAGACAAGCGGTTATGTACCTGGCTCAACGCGGCGAGCAGGGCGCATTCAAACTGAAACCTGATATCGTCTTTCGCGATGAAGATACCTATCCAGCAGTCATAGATTTCAAATATAAGCAGCTCAACCCACAGGTTCATCGGCTAGGAATTTCAGAGTCAGATTTTTACCAGATGTATGCGTATTTAACCCGTTTTGATTGCCATGAGGTTACGCTAATCTACCCCCAGCTTGTTGGAATGCTTGAGCCAATTCGCGTTTGTTTTTCTGTAGAAAACAGCTCGAAGCGCATCTGCGTCACAACCGTAAATCTCATACAGGATTTAACTATTCAAGGGGCACACAACGAGCTGATGACAGAGCTACGGCAGATACTAGAAGGGTAGGAGATAAATGGCTGAAGAGATAAGCGATTGGCGAGTAGCTCTGAAGGCCTGGTTAGAAGGTCACGGTAGAACAATACCGGAACCGCTAGCCAAGCTACGCACCGAGTTTGTGCAGAAGTTTCCCAGGGAAGCGTTGTCCGAGCTGACACTAGAGCAGTATGCTGTCGGTCGGCCAGATAGCTTTTGCTACTGGATAGAGTTCAAAACTCATGACTTGGGAAGCGTTGCGGGTGGTAATGCTGGTAAGTGGGGAATCTATTGGAGCAATTGCAAACAATCTTGGCAGTGGAATAAATTTTTGGAGAGTACCTTAGCTGAAGAAGCTTTTCAGAAGGTACAGTCGGGTCTGAAAACATTGATAGAAACGGCAGCGAAAGAACAAAACGAACAGTTAGATGCTGTTGGCAGTAAGCGGCTTGGCTCCACGCGCAATGGCCTAAGATCTAAGCCACTGTCTCTTTACTTTCCTGACAAGTTTCTACCGATTTCTAGCCCTTACCATCTCACTCATTTTCTGAACTTTTTTGGTCAGAAATCGCAAGGTGGGCTCCACACGAAGAACCGACAGTTATTGCACTATTTGAGAGCGCAGCCTGAATTTGACGGAGTAGACACCTACACGATGATGGCGTTTCTCTACGAGGTTATTCCGCCCGGTAAGACTAAAGCTAAGTCAAAGGATGATGATGATCTTCTGGAGCTATCAGAGGAGCTTGTGCAGATTGTAAACTTGGCAGAAAACACTCGGAATATCATCTTGTATGGGCCACCAGGTACAGGTAAGACCTACACAGTGAATCGCTTTGCTCAGTTCTATCTTAATGAGCAGCTCAGCGTTCCCATATCACCTGAGCAGCGAAGAAAAGACCTGATCGTTTCTTTAAACTGGTATCAGGCAATTGCGCTGGCTATGTACCAGCAGCGATCTCAAAAAGCGCTGTTTAGAGTACCCGAGATAGCGGCAGATCCTATTATTCACGATTTCAGGGCTTCAACTAAAACTAAGAATCTAAATAGCCAACTTCACGCAATGCTACAGACCCACACTTCGCCTGATGTGGCAACAGTGAAGTACAAAAATCGTCAGCCCCCTTTCCTATTTGAGAAGACTGAGCAGAGTGAGTGGCACCTCACAGAAGAAGGTAAAGAATACGTTGAACTTGAGCTAGATGAGACGCTGGCCGCGCTCAATCATCCGAATATCGCCCAACCCGATATTTCCTCGTATGTGCGGTTTGTGACGTTCCATCAATCTTTCTCCTATGAAGAATTTGTGGAGGGACTAAAGCCCGTTGCTCAAGAAGGGCAAGTTCTCTACGAAGTTGAGGATGGCGTATTCAAAGCGCTCTGTAAAAGAGCACAAAACGACCCAGAACATAGCTACCTCCTCGTAATTGATGAGATCAACAGAGCTAATATTGCTAAAGTTTTTGGTGAACTCATTACGCTTATTGAAGATGACAAGCGCTTAGAAGGGGAGCATGAGATCACAGTTCAGTTACCCTACTCTAAAGATGCCTTTGGCGTTCCCGAAAACCTGCTGATTATTGGCACAATGAATACGGCGGATCGCTCCGTTGCGCTGCTAGATATCGCCCTTCGCCGCCGCTTTAGCTTTGTTGAGCAAATGCCTGATCCCTCCTTGCTCTCTTCTGTAGAGGAGATCGACCTTGCTAGGTTGCTCACCCGAATGAACCAGAGAATAACGGTGCTACTAGGGCGAGACTATCAAATAGGACACAGCTATTTGATGGGAGTAACTAATGTAGAGACACTCCATTTCGCTTGGTATCAGAAGATTATGCCTTTGCTTCAGGAGTATTTCTATGGTGACTGGGAGCGGTTGAAGGCTGTGGTTGGCGATCGCTTTATTAAAGCTGTCGAGATAGATGCAGAAACCCAAAAGGCATTGGGAGACTTTTACGATGAGTTTAGCCAGTGGGAGATCGAAGAGTACGACGCTGGTTCAGCATTTTTAGAAGCGCTAAAAGGTATCTGAGACTTACAGTTTTTTTCAAGTGGTTTGAGATGCAGTCATCTGGCCAATAGCCCTATGTGATGCACAATGCGAGGCAGATGAACGTGCCACTGAGGGGGAAGAAGTCAGCGTCGCTATAGCTTAGTGGTAAATATGGATAGGCCGTGTCGTGCTGGACCGCGTGGAGTACTGACCAAGTGCTCAATCATCGCTGTGCCTATCTGAATGATGAGTTCTCAAACCTGGCTTATTCAACAGAAGCTAACGGAGCTTGAGGGAGCGGAGTCGAATGGCCTCACTGCTTTTGCAAAAGTGGGATGCACCCGTATGACGCATGACATTTATGCCCTGCTTGAGACTTAGGGATACAGGCATAATAGCGTCTATCACAGCGCTGGCGAATATGCCCGTGACGAAGATGAAGATGGCTTTTGCGAGGTCTACGTCAACACGATGGAAGGATTTTGGTCACTTTTGCACTCTTGGCTCGGGACATATCGGGGAATCTCTTAAGAGAAGCTGCCGGTTTATCTTGGCTTCTTCGAGTTCGTTCATAATGCTAGAAAAAGAAGCAAGGCTTTGTTGAAGGGGCTATTGAACCTTTTGCTTAGCTAGCTCCTGGAAACACCGATTGAGCCTTAAACATATATGTCAATTGTTTTGCCATCAACAAGTACTTCAACATTGTTGCTATCCACCGTCAATGCTGCATTCGTCTGCCAATGGGATAGCCCATTAGTAATAAGCTCAATAACACGTGGTGAAATTATAGATTTACTCAAAGGTATATTTAACGGCTGAGACATTGGTAAATAACCATTATTAATAATCACAAATACTACGTCTTCGGTTGTTACCCTTAAAAAGGCATATACAAGATCGCTGGACCACAGGGTGATAGTAGTACCGTAACGAAGAGCTTTACTTTGCTTACGTAAGTTAATGAGAGACTTAGTCCAATCGTAGATTTCTCGTTCTTTCTTTAACCCTGGAAGAGGCTGATTATCAGCACCGATTGTATCCCACGGGAAATCACGTCTTAGGTCCCGGTCTCCTTGAGTATCCCCCCTTTTCCAACCTTCCAGTCCTATTTCAGTACCATAATATAACTGTGGTATGCCTCGCACTGCAAAAAGAGTCCCAAGACAAAGCTTAGTGACTTGAATCGCAAAATCTAAGCCCACTCCATTACCTTGATGCTTGCTTCTCGCATGACTCATGATACGCCTTTGTAAGTCATGATTATCTAGTAAAGTGACTAATTGATTGGGGTTACGATAACCACCCCTGAAGGGATTATCGTTATCAAGCACACCAAGCGGTTCGTTATCATCCAATCTAGGTCGTGCAAGCCAGTAGCTCAGGCTCTCATCGTATATTAATGTCCTCCTTAGAGCAGTACACAAAGGGAAATCAAAAACTGATTCAAAATCGTGAAAGTTTTGATACTCCACTATCTTATTTACACCATCTTTGTCCTCAATAAGTATTTCGCCAACCATGAAAATGTCAGGAAATTCGCCTTGGATCTGAGATTTGAAGTAGTGCCAGAATTTTGGCTCAACATGCTTAACCGTATCCATCCGAATATTAGATATTTTTCCTTCAGTAATCCATTTCTTTATGTTCTGAATAAAGAAATCAACTACTTCTGGATTGTCGTGATCGAAATCTGGTAAACCAGCCAATGGTTCTTCGATCTCACCCTCACCGTTTTGAAACCAACTAGGATCAAAACTTCCTTCAGCTCCATAACCACAGTGATTAACCACCATATCAAGGACTACCTTAATCCCACGCGCTTCGCACTTATCGACAATAGTACCGAATGTAGTTAAATCAGTAGGATCCTCGGTAGAGTCTGACGACAGTTCAGAACCATCCAAGAGACGTTGGTCTATTCTGTTAAAGTCTTGCGCCCAGTAGTAATGATAAGGCTCAGCAGAACCAAATTCTTCAATATTCTCGTAAACAGGTGTTACCCAAATGGCAGTAATTCCCAGTTCGATTAAGTAATCAAGCTTTGCGACAATGCCATCAAGTGTTCCACCGTGAATACGGGCATCAGCGGGATCAACAGACTTCTTATTTTGTCCAAAAAAACGGTCTGTGACAACAAAGTAGATTATGTCATCTTGATTGACTGGGTCCATCATATTCCTTGCTACAAGACTATCCAAAATCGAAAAGAGTAGGCGTAATTACTCTTGAGATGTCTCCAAGTCGGCCTAATGCAAGCGTAGCTGCTACCAAGTGCCATAAGCTCGAAAGCATTGATACACAAGGGTTTCAGGGCGGTATTTTTGTACTTGTTTTTTGCCGGAAATTTGAATTTGAGTTCAAACTCTAACGAGTTTCCGCCATTTCAGGCGACGGAGTAGCCCTTATGGCACTTCGTGACAGCTACGCTTGCAGCACCCCAAGTATAGAAACTTAGAAACAACACCCATAAGCGAAAGGATAAACCTTTTTTATCTGATGGAATGTATTTCCCGAAAGACAACTTGACTCGTCTGCTGATGCTTCCCTTCCTCTATTAGTCGAACATTCCGAGGCGGACATCCGCCCGAACACTGCTGAGGAGAGAGGTTTATGAGTCTTGCCCAACTTCTCTGAACGCAGGGCAAACGCATACTCAAGCAAGTAAAACCTGAATGAGAAAGTCGTTGTCCCATCCGGCTTTGAGCCGCTTGGCCTTTTTAGAACTTTTAGATGACTCTTTAGCCAGTAGGCTCAAGGCAATTTTTCTCATCACCGTCATATTCTCCGGTGCGTGACCTTTGCGAATACGAGAGTCGTCTTCGTGAAAAACGACATCTAAGCTCCAATGCAGCTGGTTCTCAATCCCCCAGTGTCCGCGACTAGCGTCGGCAAATCGTTCGATACCGCCGTCTAGACTGATGAGGTAATAGCGCCGTTCTCGGGTGGCTGGTTTTCCTTCAATCCGCCGCTCTGATTCAATCATGCCAACCCGCTTTAGGCCCTGCCACTTGAAGTCGGTCTTGTCGGCCCAATCAAAGAGCTGTTGAACATCTTCGTGGAGCGTTCCCTGGTTTCCCTTTAAGCTCAGAACGTAGTCAGCGCCTTGGTCGATAATTTGTTGGGCAATCTCCTTTTGAGCACCCATCGCGTCTATCGTGACAATGCACCCCTGCACATCAAGCAGATTGAGTAGTTTAGGAATAGCGGTAATCTCGTTAGATTTATCGGCAACTTTCACTTGACCTAACACGAGCTGATTCTCGCTGGCCCAAGCGCTCACCATATGAATGGCTCCCTTGCCTTGACCCTTGTCGTAAGAGTGGCGAGCACTTTTCCCATCAATAGAGACAATCTCACCCAAGCTCAGCTCAGCGATACTTTTGACCCAACGGACAAAGCATTCCTGGAGTTGATTCGGCTCTAGCAGCGCAAACACCCGGCTGATCGTGTCGTGGGACGGAATACCGTTGGGCAACTCCAGAAAGCGCTTCAGCCAATCATGCTTGCTCTGTCCATACGCTTCTATCTCTTCCCAAGTCTCTGCGCCGCAGATGATGGCACAGATTGTCAGCGCGATGATGTCAAGTAGTGGATGCTCGACCAGATAAGTCGTTTGTGGGTCTTCTAGCTTCTCGAAGTGGGTCAACAGTGAAGTTGAGGCATGGGTAGAAGGACTCATCGCGGTAGTCTGACACAATGCTACCTACTCAGTATCCTGCCTTTTCGAGTATGCGTTTGCCCTGGCTCACTGTGTGTATCCTCGTACTCGCAATGTCTTACAGTGAGCACTTGACGAAGTGAATGAATGGTAGAGCTATCTCAAGCAACTGCATAGTACGGTGACGGCAATGTTGGATAAACCTTGGAGATATGCTGATAGACCTTTTCCTCGCGGGCTTTCACTTCGTCTTCACCGTAGCTATCTACAGGTAAGCCTGTTTCGTCACTGTACAAAAAGTCCTCGATAGTCTGACTAACTGCATCGCATGTAGACTCCGTATCGCGCCAATTATCGACACTGAGCTTTTCGACCTTTAGCTTAGTAAGTTGTTGACCGGAGACACTTTATAATCTGCTGAATTTCTTCTTTGCTTAAATCAGGCTTACACAGCAGATCGTAAATGGCCAGTTCTTCTGGGCTAAGTCCTTCTTGTATATGTCGATCGCTTTCTTCTTCTAATCCCTCATAAAACTGCAGCAGCTCATCAAAAGTCGCTTCTATTGTGACTCTATCTTTCTCACCGTTGTATTTCGCAACAATCTCTTCGTAATGCTGCTGATATTTAGTGCGAGTTGAATTCTGATTGAGCATTTGGCCTAGACGGTTCTCGATAGCTTGATTTAGGGAAGCTAAACCGGAATTAGGTACTCCATACTATCAATGAAAGGACCACCAATATGAGGCTTTGAAGATTCAAGTATCTGCTGCCTTTCATTCATTGATTGATCGTATTTTAGGGCACTGATTTTTCTTATAGCTCTTAACTCTAAGTACTGGAATCCGGTATTTGATGACTCATCAGCGCAGCTTTGAAATAGACTAAGCGCTTCATCTATTCGATTGGTTTTAAGAAATATTGTCGCTAAGTCTATCTTAGAAGCAATCCGATAATATGTCTCTAAATAATTACTTTGTTGCAATTGCACGTATTTCTCTTCTGCTTTTATGTAATCTTGTCTTGAGGCATAAACAAATGCTTCTGTGTAGAGTTCGTGACTGTTAATTGTACGACCGAAAAAATAGCTAGATATAGGATTTAGTTGTCGAATGGTATCACCTGCTATGCGTAGAGCAGAATCGAAACATACTTCTCTTTCCTTTTGATTTGCATATGTCCCTCTTACTAAATCAATGCTGGACAATAAAGCGTAAGAAAAGCGGTTTCTCCAAGGCTTGCCTAGTACCCAAGAGCTGAGCGATACAAGATTTGATAGCTGTTTACATCTGAATGCATATATACTTGCAGATTCCAAATTGCCTAGATACAAATAGTTCACTCCTAGTATGTGTGCATGTTTTGCTTTCAGATAAGGCTCTTTTATAGCTGGCTCTATAACTAATCCAATGTTGAGGGATTCTTCCCAAGCTCCCATTTTCATGAGAAAGATCTGTTTATTAAGTTGATTGTCAAGCCATTTAGTATCATCTGATCTTAAATTCGTATCGGCTTGGTACAGTAGATCTTTAGCGTCTTTCATCTCACCCTGCATGACGTGATTTAGAGCTAAACGTGAGCGTAATTCTCCTGCTAACAGTGAATTTCTGTCCGAAACGTTAGAAATGGCTAGCTTAAACGTTTCTGTCGATCTCTTATAGTTTGACCAAGTTTGGTAGATCAACGCCGAAACTCGCAGAGGATAGACACTCGATAGCCTAAACCTTATTAGCAATGATGATATCTTTTCGAGTAGAACTGCAGCTGCGAACATTACCGACGGATCTACATATGGGATTAGCGTTGCCGTCTGGTAGATAGCATACGTCTTCTTGCTATAAAGCTTCTGCTTTGAAACAGCTTCAAGGATTTCTGCTTTGACTTCCTTCTCATAGCGAAACACATCTAGAAGTCTTGATATTAATTCTTCGTCAATATCCGAAGAACCTCTGTATATCTGATGAATAAGCGTACCTGCTTTGTATAAATACAACTGTTGTGGGTCATTCTCTTTCTGAGCGTAATTTCCAAAAAGAGATGCGAGTTTACTATGAGTGGCTTTTTGTTCTGTATATTGCACTAAAAGTGCTTGGAATTTAGGCTTTATGCGATAAAAATCACTATTGACACCAAAAACCTCGCTAATCTCCAAATCTATTATCCAATGCCACAAATCATCGACAAAGGCCATATTGTGGTTAAGTTGATGACAAATTTCCTTGAAAGTATTTTTATTGAAATAGCTGCATAGTGAACACCAGGCAAGCAACTGTCTGATATCTGTTGTAGTTTGTCTTGATAGGTGTGTGGTTATCCATCTCTTCTGTGACTTTTTCGGTCTTATGTGCAGAAATGGTGGGATATTTACTACAGGCAATAGCAGAGAATCTATTTGAGTACTACTGTCTGATATCTGTGATTCGACAAGAGTGGCGATCGCAATCATAGTTTCACTGTCTATTTCGACGAAGGTACGATCACCGATATGGATTTCCTCAGAGCCCTGGCCAATGCTGATGTT
>ERZ1740060.1020-NODE-1020-length-10998-cov-23.374760_pt1 | contig 10998 bp, 10 predicted proteins | sample MGYA00581743_ERZ1740060 | MGnify/ENA primary metagenome ERZ1740060 (study PRJEB43018, sample SAMN04849235) | marine metagenome | isolation source: floating plastic debris | place: Pacific Ocean | collected 2008-08-27 | study: EMG produced TPA metagenomics...
TCGATGCGTCTGATATGAATCATCCTATCGGTTCAATTTCCGATAAGGTCTAATTAGTTAGCACCGTAGCTTAGAAACGCAATCGGGTACCAAAGTTCTCGGTCTTGCTGGCGGCGGGGCGAGATTCTAGCTGGTATCTGTACCCGACAGCGGCCACCCGTCAGCAGCATGGGGGCGTCCCAGGCGTCCCAGGAATCGGGACACGCCCCTCAAAAGTTGCCCTAAAACCAGTTTTTTAGCTCAGCCGCGTTTGTCACAATGCCGGATGAGAGCTGCGCTGGAGGCAAGCGATCGCCGCGTTGGGCACAAAATTTGTCACTCTAGCGGAATTTGGCGGTATCCTTGCCTAGACTTCAACTGTCTATTAGGGCATCAGGCAGCGGTTATGGGCAAGATTTTAATCTCGGCAGGACACGGCGGCAACGAAGATGGGTCGATCGATATGGGGGTGACGGTGCCCGGCACCACCGAAGCGGCCGAGATGATCCGGATTCGCGATTTGGTGGTGCCCGAACTGCGATCGCGGGGGTTTGACGTCCTCGCCGTGCCCGATGACCTCAGCAACGAGCAAACCCTTAAATGGATCAACACCCGCTGCCAGCGAGATGATGTCGCACTGGAGATTCATGGCGGTGCCGCTAGTAGTCCCGGTGCTCGCGGCGCAAGCGTGTTTTACATTGCCAACAATGAGGTGCGCAAATCCCATGCCGAGCTACTGCTGTTGGCACTGCTGCGGCGGGTGCCGCAGTTGCCGAGTCGGGGCGCGAAGCCCGACACCACCACCGGTACTGGCAGTCTGAGCTTTACCCGCAACTTGGGCTGTCCTTCGTTGCTGATGGAAGTAGGCTATCTGACCAATCCCGATGATCTGGGCCTGATTCAGAATCGCCGCCGCGATGTCGCCCTCGGGATTGCCGATGGCGTTGCCTCTTGGAGCCGCGCTGTGGCCGGTGACCCCGGCGATTTACAGAGCTTTCCGGAAGTTAACATCAGTGTCAATGGCGGCCTGTATGACGAAAAGGGCATCATCATCAATAACAATGCCTACGTGCCGATCGATCTGGCCGATATGTTAGGGGTTGATATTGCCAACGATCCCAATGTGCGTCGAGTGCGCTATCGGGGGGTCGTTTATGTCAAAGCGATCGATCTGCGCGAATACAACATTTCCGTCGGCTGGGATGCGACCACCCGTACCGTTACCCTAAAAACGCTGAATGCGCTGCAAATCTGTGCAGAACAGCTAGAACGCATCATGGGCAAAGGGATTACTTCAGATATCCAGATGCTGATGTTTTTGCAGGGCAATAATGACAGCGCGACGCAGACCTACAAAGACCTGCCCCGGTTTTATCGAGAAGAAGGGGGCATCGAAGGCGTCAACCACGACTTAGCCTTCTGCCAAATGTGCCTAGAAACCTCATATCTGCGCTTTTCCGGCAGTTTGCGACCGGAAGACAACAATTTTGGTGGCATTGGGGCGGTGTCGGGAGCTGAGGGGGGCATTACTTTTAACGACCCGCGCTTGGGGGTCCGCGCTCACATTCAGCATCTCAAGGCCTATGGCAACACCGAACCGCTGGTGCAGGAGGTCGTCGATCCCCGGTTTCGCTTTGTGCGACGAGGGGTCGCCCCTAACGTGACTGACCTGAGTGGCCGCTGGGATGCCGACCCCGAGTACGGCGCTAAAGTCATGGCTATTTTGCGACGACTCTATGAATCTGCTGGGTTGATTTAGTTTTTTAAGCGGTCTGTGATCTGGCGTTTCAGGTTTCCGTTCAAATGTTATTGTGATGATTAATTTATTGTGAAAAAATGATCGGGATCGGGCGCAAATGCCTGAATTAATGGTCAATTTGATGAGATGCAGGCTGATTAAATCCGATGTTTCTGAGGGTTTTAGAGGGTGTTTAAAGCGCTATTGATAGTGCCCCGAACGCTGATTTTTGCCGCGTGTATGCGCTATTAGCGTATGCGTTTAAAGGCCACCCGGTTGCTCGGGGGTGGACTCCTGAATTTGCTCACTGACTGATTGATTAACAAGATGCAGACCATGGCTGACTTGCCCACTTGCTCACGTTCCTCTAATTGTCGTCAGGATGCTACCTGGTGGCGACTCTTGCCGGTGGGGGGGCTGGCTGTCTTTTTGTGGCTCCTGTGGGGACTCCCGGCGCTGGCGTTAGAGCTGCGAGTGGCGATTCGCGAAGACGCCAGCCAAGTCGTGGTGGGGACGTCAAACACGGGACTGGTGCGGGATATGCAGGGGCAGCAGATTGCGCAAGTGCCCCAAGGGCGATCGCTCACGGTGTCACCTCAGGGCACCCAAATTAAAGCAGCTAACGCCGTGGGCACGTCTTTTTGGGTAGAGCCGGGGGCGGATGGCTATGTCTTTATCGGCGATCGCTGGTATCGCGGTCGAGTGCTGGTGCAGTCTAGCGGCAGTGGCGTCACCGCGATCAACTATGTGGATTTGGAACAGTATCTCTACAGCGTTGTGGGTGGTGAAATGCCCACCAGCTGGCCTGTTGAAGCGCTGAAATCGCAGGCGGTGGCGGCGCGTTCCTACGTGTTGTATCGGCGGCAGCGCGCCCGCAACCCCCACTACGACGTAGGCACCACCACCAGCTGGCAGGTTTACAAAGGGCTAGAGGCCGAAGCGCCGAGTACCCACGCCGCTGTCGAAGCCACTCGCAACCAGGTGCTCACCTACAACAGTCAGGTGATTGAGGCGGTCTTCCATTCGGCTTCGGGGGGCCACACCGAAAATGTGGAAGACGTTTGGAGCCAAGCGGTGCCCTATCTGCGCGGGGTGCAGGATTATGATGCCGGAGCGCCCGTGTTTCAGTGGACCCAGTCTTTTTCGGTGGATGAGCTGAGCCAGCTCATGCCGGACGTCGGTCGCATCTTTAGTGCGACGCCTCAGAGCACCACGCCTCGGGGCCGAGTGCGCGAAATTCGCGTTGAGGGCGATCGCGGGGCTCGGGTGATGACTGGCGGCGATCTGAGAACTGCTCTGAGTCTCAGGAGCACGCTCTTTTCTATCACGATTTCGGGTGACACGGTGCAGGTGACGGGGCGGGGATATGGCCACGGCATTGGCATGAGCCAGTGGGGCGCTCACAATATGGCCACTCAGGGCTATAGTTATCAGCAAATTTTGGGTCACTACTATCAAGGGGCTCAGCTCGCCACGATTGCGGTCAACTAAGCGCCATCGCTTGCTGACGACCGGGCAGCGATGCCGATTGTTGAGCCTCTAAGCTAGGGCTATGTCCTACAGGGGAAACTGCTATGACGGCTATTGTGCGATCGCTGCATATGGCACTGCTCGTGACCGATCTTGATCGGGCAGCGGTGTTTTATGGCGAGATCCTCGGACTGGAATCGGCACCGCGATCGCTCACGTTCCCAGGTCTGTGGTTTCAGGTGGGTGACTTCCAGATTCATCTGATACAAAACGACGAGTGGCAAGCGCCTTGTCCGCGTCCCGACAAATGGGGTCGCAATCCCCACATGGCTTTTCAGGTCAATGATCTGGCCGCCATCAAAACTCACCTAATTGAGCATCAGTATCCCGTTCAGCTTAGCGCGTCGGGTCGGGCCGCTCTGTTTACGCAAGATGCCGACGGCAACATTGTGGAACTCAGCCAGCTTTGACAGGGTGGTTGGATCGGGTGGGGCGATCGCTCATGGCAGAATTCGGAATTCGGAATGCAGAGTTCGGAATACTCTTCGGGAAGGGCGTATGTCAGGTTTTCCAATACCTGGCATGGCCCTTGTCCTCCAGCCCCTTCTCCCAGTTTTGGAAGAAGGCGAGCAAGGCTTCAAAGTCCCTCTCCCAAACTTGGGAGAGGGATTTAGGGTGAGGGCTCCAAGGCCTTTAAACTGCTCTCCTTTGGGCAGAGCAGTTTAAAGACCTCTTAGAGAGTGATTTCAGCCGTCTGGAGGAAACTCATCTAGCGAGAGTCCTACTGCCTCAGCCGGAAAATTGCCGTTTGGGGCCGTCAGGGCTGGTGCAGACAGCACATCCATCCCATGCTCCACAGGGACGAACATCACCTCGCATCGTCCTACTCCCGCACTGCACTGCCTAGGAGCCCAGGTTAGCGACTCCGGCCGTGCCCAACTCAGGAAAAACGTCTTGAACGGCGGGGTGAACGATCTCGCCATCCACCACATTGAGTCCCTGAGCCAGAGCGGGATCGCCCCTGAGCACTGCTAGGCCGTGATTGGCTAGCTTCATGACATAGGGCAACGTACTGTTGTTGAGGGCTTGGGTGGCCGTCCAGGGAGCGGCTCCCGGCATGTTTGGTACACCGAAATGGACGACACCCGTTTCGATATAGGTGGGGCTCGTGTGAGACGTGGGGCGCAACGTTTCGATACAGCCGCCTTGATCGACCGCGACGTCGATGATCACCGATCCCGGATGCATTTGCGCCACGAGATCTTTGTTGACTAAGGTGGGCGCTTTGCGGCCCGGCACCAGCACTGCCCCAATCAGCAAATCAGCTTGCGGCACCACCCGCTCAATTTGCGCTGCCGTGCTGTAAAGCAGTTCGACTCGGGAGCCAAACAGAGTTTCTAGATAAGAGAGGCGATCGACGTTGATGTCGAGAATTTGCACCTGTGCCCCCATGCCCACGGCAATGCGCGCGGCTTCGGTGCCGACAATGCCGCCGCCCAAAATGGTGACGCGTCCTGGTGGCACACCCGGTACCCCCCCGAGCAGCACCCCGCGCCCGCCCTGCTGCTTTTCGAGATAGCGCGCGCCAAACTGCACCGACAGCCGTCCGGCAATGATGCTCATGGGCGTCAAAAGCGGTAACCTGCCGTCGGCGGTCATCACTGTTTCATAGGCGATCGCGGTGATGTGACTGTTGACTAACGCCTCCGTTAACGCGCGCTCAGCGGCCAGGTGCAGGTAGGTGAACAGCAGCAAGTCTTTCCGAAAGTACTGATATTCTGACGGTTGCGGCTCTTTGACCTTGACGACGAGGGCTTTTGACCAGGCCGTGGCACCATCTGCCACCAGCGAAGCCCCCATGGTTTCGTAGTCGGCGTCGGTGAACCCGGCTCCTAAGCCGGCACCTTTTTCTACGAATACCTGATGACCTTGACTGCACAGGGCTTTAACACTGGCAGGGGTGAGTCCCACCCGAAATTCTTGGTCTTTAATCTCTTTGGGTAGCCCGATTTGCATGGTGCGTTGATCATCCTTGGTTGACAAGCCGATGGCGGAGCATAGTTGGGGAACAGACGTTCAGGGAATGGCTCAAAATAGCCTCCCCGAGCACTGGGGAGGGTTACTGTCCAACCCTGACAGAAAATTGTCTGTCCTGAGGCCATTAGTTAAGCGCCGATCCCTACGCGCGATCGCCGCCTTTTCCCAGTGTGGACTTCGTCCCCAAAAAATATTGAGGCAGCCCCAATGGTAGCGGCTGATGGCGTCTCATCGCCGTTAGGAATCATTCAATTTGAGGCCGAATCTCGGTAGCATGGACAAAAGACTTCTATCGAAAAAATATGACTTTGTTGAAGCGTTTGCTGCTGGGCCTGGTGGGATTAGCCGTCTTGCTGACACCCATGCCCGTGCTAGCTCAAGCTAACCAATATCCACCGCCACTCTCGTTTAGCAATGCGGAGCTGCGGGGCCGGGACTTTCGCGGCTGGGAGATTCAAGCCGCGGAGTTTTCGAACGCTAATCTGTCGGAAGCCGATTTTACTGGGGCCGATGCCCGAGGGGCCATTTTTAGCGCCTCAGTCGCCCGCGCCACTAACTTTCATGGCGTCAACTTTTCCACCGGCATGCTCGACATGACGGATTTTTCGCGGGCTGACCTAAGCGATGCCATTTTGGTGGATACCATTATGCTGCGCTCCACCTTTGCCGACGTTGATATTACCGGTGCCGACTTTTCGGGTGCGCTGCTTGATCGCGCTCAGGTGCGCGATTTGTGCGCGATCGCCAGCGGCACCAATCCCGTCACTGGCGTCGAGACCCGCGAGTCCTTAGGCTGTCGGTAATTTCGGCCGTTGGCGGTCAGACTTCGGCGGCGATCGGTCGGGGCGTGAGGGGCAGTGCTTGGCGATCGCCCACCGACGGATCTAAGACTTGAATCGATTTGCCCGCCGCGGCTAACTGGTCGCGCACCTGTTGCGCCCCTCCCGATGCCTTGAGCACTGAGAGCAGCAACCCTTCGTAGGCGGTCTCTTGGGCATCGGTGGTCGGCAGCATGATTTGCGGTTGCAGCCAGTCCGCCAGTTCGGCCGCGCCTTTGCTTCCCCGAATGATCGGCCCGACTAAGGGCAAGGCTAAATTCATCATCGGCGTGATCACCACGTCGATTGGCGCTTCGGCTTTGAGGTCAGCTTGGTGATAGCCGTGGGGCTCATAAAACAGCTTGAGGCCTGTAGCCGCTTCGGTGACGATGTAGCCATTTTCTAACAGGGTGGGGCCAATGGGTGACCCCGGCACGGCCTTAATGGTGACGCCTGCTAGGGTCTGCTCTTGTCCATGCTCTAACACCGTCGTGTCGGTGAAGCCCAACTCGCGCACCACTTTAATGGCGTTGGGCGACCCGATGACCGGAATTGTTTTATCCAGCGCCCGCAAGGTTTCTGGATGGGCATGGTCTTCGAGGCCCTGGCTTAGCAAAATGACGTCAATCGCATCGGGCAGGGGGCGCGGAGTCGTCTTTTCCCCTTTGAACAACCAGCTGGCGTTGCCAAACGTCAAGGCTCCCACCAGCCAGGGATCAACTAAAATGCGCTGATCGGCAATTTCCCAAAGCCAGCTGTTGTTGTCGAACCAGGTTACATACATGGTGTCTCAAGCGTTGCATCTCTTCACAGCTTAAAGGATGCGCTTATGAAAGGGGGCGATCGCGATCCATCCAGTTTGCCCAAATCACGCCGAAAAATTGCCTGTTGACGCCGATCCCCGTATAATTCTTGGGTTAAATCTAGTAAAAATCTTAAAATTTTCAGTTGATTTCGTGGATTCCCTGTTCGTTCCCTGGAAGCAAACATGCGTTTTCGATTGCCAAGCCCTTACACCATTTTGATTACTCGAACTGGTGAAACGCCCGTGGCTATTACCCTGCGCCCTTTACCTATTTTCATGCTAGGGCTGGTTTTGGCAGCTTTTCCCGTTATTTGGGTGGTCAAGCTCGTGGGGCATAACGAACAGCTCGCCGAGCGCAACGAAAATCTAACCGCAACGGCTAACGAGGTGTTGGTGGACCTCGAAACCCTTGATTCCGAAGTCAAGGATCTGCGCCAGCGGGCTGGCTTGGCCGCCGACGGCACTCCCCCATCAACGACTGAAGTGGAGCCCTCCCAGGGCGGTGTGAGCCGTAGTGTGGATGCTGAAGCGCTGTTTAGCTTGGCCCAGTCGCGGCTCCCCCAAATTGATTCTGAGCTAGAAGGCCAAGTCCGCCCGGCGTTAGAAAGCACCCTTGCGGAAGAGCAGGCGCGGGCCGCATCGTTGCCCAATGCCAAACCCTTAAAGCAGGATTTAGAGGTTTCTTCAGAGTTTGGCCTGCGACGCAATCCGTTTGGCGGTAGGCGCTATGAGATGCACAGCGGCATTGACTTTCGGGGGGCAATTGGCACGCCGATCTATGCGACCGCTCAGGGCTTGGTCATGAAAGCAGAACGCTCTGGTGGCTACGGTAACCATATCGTCATCGACCACGGCTATGGCTACAAAACGCTATATGCGCACCTGTCTAAACTGGATGTCAAGGTTGGCGATCGCGTTGATCGCGGCGATTTGATCGGCGCGTTGGGCAACACTGGCCGCTCTTCGGGGCCACACTTGCATTACGAAGTGCACCACAATGGCCAGCCGGTCAACCCTCGCTATTATCTACAGCTCACCAAGCGGGCCGAGGATTAAGGGAGTTGCTCACAAACAGTATTTGTTGAATTCACCACAATCTCAGCTCAGCGGTCACAGCAGCTTGAGCGCCTCGAACATCCTGGGGATGCAAGGCCCCCTATTCATTCACTCATCACCATGCCAAGTATCAATGGGTTCAAACGTCTGCTCAAAACGGGTTTAGGGCTCTTACTGTGGAGCTGTCTGTGGCTTACGGTGAGTCTCCCGGCGATCGCCGACGAAGCGCCTGTCTCCACGTTGGCGCCGGCTACCACCCCACCTGCCATCAGTGCCGTCGATATTCCCGCCGAAAAGGTCGATCAGTTCGTCTCGGCCTACCTGAGTGTGACCCAGCTGATCGAAGAGCGGGGCCAAGACCTGCAGAGGGCTGAGACCGAGGCAGAATCTCTGCAGTTGGAGCGCACGGTCGAAACGGATGCCATTGACCTGATTCAAGCCTCAGGCTTGACGCAGCAAGATTATTTTCAGCTCTTGGGGTTGGCCAATACTGATCCAGAATTTCGCGATCGCGTGCTGGCCCAATTAGAAGAGCGCGATCGCTAGAGGCCGCCATTATTGAGCCGCTGTACGACTGTCAAAACCTCATTGTCACCCCTTCGTGGCCAAGCTTGCTTGGCGAGTCCGAACCCTGAGCGTGCGATCAAACAGCGTGGCCTCACACTGTCAAATTGCTGACCAGCTTGCTTAAGATGTAGCAGTCTGGTTAGAGACCTTAATCTGGCTAGGCGTGCACCCTACCTGCAAACGTCACGATGACTACCCTGATTCCGTCCCTGAATTCTGAAACTCACCAAGTGCCGCTTACCCCGGCTAATGAGCCGCAGTATGGCGACCAGGCCATCCGTCAGGCCGCGACCGAACCGCTCGAAAAATGGCCGAACCACAGCAACAACGATTACACCATTCACATCGAGCACCCAGAATATACGGCGCTTTGTCCGCGTTCTGGCTACCCTGACTTTGGCACCATCGTGTTGGACTACCAGCCCCGCGATTGGGTAGTCGAACTGAAGGCCTTTAAGCTCTACATCAACACTTATCGCGATTGCCGCATCAGCCACGAAATGGTCACTAACGAAATTGCCGATCGCCTCTGGCATGAACTGGCTCCCGTTGGGTTGCGCGTCATCGGTGACTTTACCCGTCGCGGTGGGGTCAAAACGGTGATTACCGTGGCTAAGGGCGACACGGGGCTGTTTACCAGCTACGTGCCCAATTTGCTGTAGGACATCATGGGCCTGCTGCATCCCCTCGCCGACTTTGGCCTCAACGATCGCCTGCCCCCCAATTCTCCCGTAACTGACTGGTATGAGGGCACCTGTCCGCAAACGCAGGTGCGGTTGCGACTGCCGCGCACCGAATTTGTGGAGGCGATCGCTCGAGGGCTGATGCTGCAATTGGCGGCGGCTCCCCCCCCACCAGAGGGCAAAATGTACGGCGTGTTGCTGGTCACCACCCCGACGGGAGAGGTGGCAGTCCTGAAAGCCTTTTCGGGCCTGCTAGGGGGAAGCAGCCAGTGGGCGGGTTGGGTACCGCCGATGCCAGGGCGCACCCAGGTATCGCTATCAGAACAGCTGACGTTGCGTCGCCTAGAAGCGCTGAAGACGGAGATGCTGACGCTGCAGCACCTGCCCCAGCGCCTGGAGCTAGAAGCGCTGACCCAGCGCTACGCTGAACGACTCCAGGCATTGTCCAGCCGTCACCGGCAGTGCAAACAGGCCCGCGATCGCCAGCGCCAAGCCATGACCGCGAACGCCACGCTGTCTCCGGCGGCGGCGGCACTGGCCTTAGCCGAGCTGGTTAAACAAAGTCAGCAGGAGGGCGGCGAACGTCGCCGCTTGAAGCGCGATCGCGAGGCTGAATTGCAGCCATTGCGGGCCGCGATCGCCCAAGCCGATGCCCGCATCCGCACGCTGAAACAAGCGCGTAAAGCCCTGTCACAACAGCTGCAGGCGCAAATGCACGCAGCCTATTCGCTGACCAACTTTGCGGGAGCCACCCGCAGTCTGAGCCGTCTCTGGCCGACGGGACTGCCCACCGGCACCGGCGACTGTGCCGCCCCCAAGCTCTTACACTATGCCGCGAGCCATCAGCTCAAACCCTTGGCCCTGGCCGAGTTTTGGTGGGGTGCCGACAGCGGTGATAAGCAAGTGGGTCAGTTTTACGGCCCCTGCCGCGATCGCTGTCAGCCGATCATGGGCTTTTTGCTGTCAGGGTTAGACTCGTCCCCCACTTCAGACCGGCTGGCAGACACCACGATCGCCCGGCTGTATGAGGATGACGCGCTGCTGGTGGTCAACAAGCCATCTGGACTGCTGGCCGTGCCAGGACGCACTGCTGATCAGCAAGATAGCGTGCTCAGTCGGTTGCGCTGCCAGTTAGACTCCCCCCTCACCGCGCCCCACCGCCTCGACAAAGGCACCTCTGGTCTACTGCTGCTGGCCAAAACCGCTGCCGCCCATCGCCACCTCAGCGAGCAATTTGCTCAGCGTCAGGTCAAAAAAGTCTACGAGGCCATTCTTTGTCAGCCGATTCGCCAGTCACAGGGAACGGTTGATCTACCGCTATGGCGCGACCCGAGCGATCGCCCCAAAACTTGTGTCGAGTTTCAGCGAGGCAAGCCTAGCCTCACCGAATTTCATGTGCTGATACCGGGCGACACCCCTCGACTCCGTTTTGTGCCCCACAGTGGCCGCACCCATCAGCTACGAGTTCATGCCGCCCACCCGCAGGGGCTCAACGCGCCCATTGTGGGCGACACGCTATATGGCGCTAAAGCCCAATCAGAGCGGCTCCAGCTCCACGCTATGTCAATTAAATTTGCTCATCCCACAACGGGACAATCTATGGCCTTCGACTGTCCCGTCCCGTTTTAGACTGATACCGTCCCTGAACATCAGATAGCGTGTTGACAGCACCTGCCCCCCTAGAAACAGGGTAGAAAACGACCTCGTAGACTGCGGCGTGATTTCCCAACCATTGCCGATGGCTAGGGTGCCGTGGGGCAAGGGGGCCAGAGAACTGGAATAGTCGTCTTATACCAGTTCTACGAATTACAGCTACACAGACAAGTCGGCTTTCTCCCTCGGGGA
>ERZ1740060.1021-NODE-1021-length-10997-cov-21.927161_pt1 | contig 10997 bp, 9 predicted proteins | sample MGYA00581743_ERZ1740060 | MGnify/ENA primary metagenome ERZ1740060 (study PRJEB43018, sample SAMN04849235) | marine metagenome | isolation source: floating plastic debris | place: Pacific Ocean | collected 2008-08-27 | study: EMG produced TPA metagenomics...
CGCACTGCGATGTATGGCCAGGAGTTTCCGAACCTGACCGGTGGCACAGCCGTCATGCTGCCCAACCATCATCTCGCCAAGCCGGTTCTGATTGGTGAAATCACAGCGGACGGTCAGTTCGACATCATCAGCCAGACCGAAGAGGTTCCCGGCGATGCGTGGACAGACTTCCTGCCTGAAAGCGCGGTTCTGAAGTCCGACTGGCAAGAGCTTGGCTGCGGCATGTATAATGTCGAGACCGAGACCTGCGTCCAGCTGACGTCGAACTACTAAGGGTTTCTCCCTCGTGGGGGCGGGGTTCGTCTCGCCTCCGCATCCTTTGATTTAAGGCTCCTTCTTCATGCGCTTTCTGGCTCTTCTCTTCGCGGCTGCGATCTCTCTTGGTGTGTCTGGTGCACAGGCGCAACCTACTGATCTGAAAGCGGTTCTTGAGGTTCACGCAGAGCAGATCGAACGGCCCAAACGGTTGCAAGTGGGCGAAGTGGTTAATGACCTGATTGCCCTCGGCACACCCGAGGTGACGGAGTTTCTACAGCGCTGGCAGAACCGCGAATTGCACATGCGCGAGGCGGACGGGCAGTTTTTCTATGTGGGCGAGGGGACGCCGATTGAGTTGATCGACGTCGTCAGTGGGCAGGTGGTTGGAACTGCGCAAGATTCAGAGCTGAAACAGCTCAGACCTAATGCAGGGGTGCGTCGGGTTTTGGGCTCGGCTCTGGTGCAGTTCCAACTGTCTGATCCCAATATCTTACGCCGCGTCGCTGCGGTGGATTCCATCGCGCGCCGTCCGCAAGCCGATCAGTTGGCGCCCTTGCTGGCCTCAATCCCGGACGAGCCGGACGCTGCCTTGAAAGAGCGTAAAGAGCGTTTGGCAGGCCTGCTGACCGCGCGGTTTGACGAAACGACAGACGCCCGCGTCGCTGCGATCGAGGCGCTATCGGGCGAGCTGTCGCTGGACGTGCAGGCCGTGATGAACCAGATCTTGGCGACCCGCGATCAAGTCGCCGTCGCTTTGCCCGAAGACGAAAATATCGCCGAGATCTACGAGGTCGGCGCCGACCTGGGCACGGTAGAGGCCTACGCCCAGCTTGTCAGCGCCGAACTGGCCCCTGCGGTGATCCCGAACGACGCCATCCGCAACGCGCTTGCCGCGAATATTGACGGCGGGTTTGTCGGGGGTGTCCCGGTTGCCCAACTCAACACCGACGCCGCCCGTGCGACTGCCTACACGGCTCTGGCAGAGGCGGGGACCGTCCCGCCGTTGGTGACGGACGCTGACATAAGCTCTGCCGTGCAGTCCCATGTTTTCTACGCGATCTATACCGAACCAGACGTCGCCGTGACCGATGCGGCCAACGATGCTTTGAACGAAATCACGACCCGCGTCGGTATGAACCAAGCGCTTGATCTGACGCTGGACGGGCTGTCGCTGGCCTCCATCTATTTCCTTGCGGCCATCGGCTTGGCAATCACCTTCGGCGTGATGGGGGTCATCAACATGGCTCATGGCGAATTCATCATGATGGGCGCTTACACGGGCTATGTCGTGCAACTGTTCATCCCCGATTACACGCTTTCGATCCTGGTCGCTTTGCCACTGGCATTCGCTATCACCTTCGGTGCCGGCGTCGCGATGGAGCGGCTGGTGATCCGCTGGCTTTACCACCGTCCGCTGGAAACTCTGTTGGCCACCTTCGGTATTTCCATCGCGCTGCAACAGCTTGCGAAAAACATCTTCGGCACACAGGCGCGCCCGCTGACGTCGCCCGGTTGGCTAGACGGCGCGTGGGTGATGAACGACGTCGTCTCAATCAGCTATATCCGCATCGCGATCTTCATTCTGGCACTGATCTTCCTTGGGCTTCTGCTCTTCATCCTTAACAAGACGCGCCTTGGTCTTGAGGTTCGCGCCGTCACTCAAAACCCCGGTATGGCCGCGTCGATGGGGATCAACCCTGACCGGATCAACATGCTGACCTTCGGGCTTGGCTCTGGCATCGCGGGCATCGCGGGCGTCGCGATTGGGCTTTACGCCAAGGTCACCTCCGAGATGGGCGCAGACTATATTGTCCAAAGCTTTATGACAGTCGTCGTGGGCGGCGTCGGCAATGTCTGGGGGACGCTCGCAGGTGCCTCGCTGATCGGCTTCCTGCAAAAAGGAATCGAGTGGTTTAACCCGGCCAACACGTTGGCCGCGCAGACCTACATGATCCTTTTCATCATTCTTTTCATACAGTTCCGGCCAAAGGGCATCGTTGCCCTCAAAGGCCGGGCGGCGGGGGATTGAGGCAATGGAACGCTCGTTCATCATGCGCAACCCGTCGGTTTTGTGGTTCCTTCTGGCGCTCGCCGTCTTCACGTTGGGCGTCACGATCCTGTCGGAAGCGTTCGGGATCGGGGGCCTTTCCACCTCGTTCATCAAGACGCTGGGCAAGACGTTGTGCCTGTGCCTGATTGCCGTCGCGATGGACGTCGTCTGGGGCTATTGCGGGATCCTGTCGCTGGGTCATTTCGCGTTCTTCGGACTAGGCGGATACGCCATCGGCATGTGGCTGATGTACGCGCGCACGGAAGAAATCGTGGTTAATTCGTTGAACGAAGCGGCGATCCCACCGACCCAGCAAGAGATCATCGACGGCATCGGCACGCAGATCTTCGGCGTCGTCGGATCGTCGGAATTTCCGCTGATCTGGGCGTTCTCCCATTCGCTTGGATTGCAACTGCTTATGGTTGTTCTGGTGCCGGGATTGTTGGCGCTGGTCTTCGGCTGGCTGGCCTTCCGCAGCCGCGTCACGGGCGTTTATCTGTCGATCCTGACCCAAGCGATGACGCTGGCGCTGGCGCTTTATCTGTTCCAGAACGACAGCGGTTTGCGCGGCAATAATGGGCTGTCGGGTCTGCAAAATATCCCCGGCCTCGATCACCTTGGGCAGGCGACAATCTCGATGTGGTTCTTTTGGGCCTCCGCCATCGCTTTGGGCGCGGGATACGTCCTGTTTGCCTGGGTGACATCCGGGAAAATGGGCAGCGTCATTCGCGGCATTCGCGACGATGAAAGCCGTGTGAGGTTTCTTGGGTATCACGTTGAAAGCTATAAACTTTTTGTCTTCACCCTAACCGCAGTTGTCGCGGGCATCGCAGGCGCGCTTTACTATCCGCAGGCGGGCATCATTAACCCAGCTGAAATCGCGCCCATCGCGTCCATCTACCTCGCCGTCTGGGTCGCCATCGGGGGGCGGGGTCGCCTTTATGGCGCGGTGATTGGCGCGGCTTTTGTGTCGCTTCTGTCCAGCTGGTTCACGGGCGGCGGCGCGCCCTCAATCCCGCTGGGCTTCTACACAATCCAATGGACGGATTGGTGGCTGGTACTGCTCGGGGTGTCCTTTGTCGCGGTCACACTCTTCTTTCCCAAGGGGATCGGCGGCCTCTTTGATTATCTGGTGAGGAAAGACCCATGAGCACGCTTCTTGAGGTCTCGGGCGTCACCGTCAGTTTCGATGGCTTTCGCGCGATCAACAACCTGTCGTTCCAGATCGGCGAGCCGGAGTTGCGCGCGGTGATCGGGCCGAATGGCGCGGGTAAAACGACCTTCATGGACATCATCACCGGCAAGACGAAACCCGATGAAGGCCGCGTGATCTGGGGCGAAAAATCGGTGTCTTTGCTCGATATGTCCGAAAGCGCCATTGCGCGCGCGGGAGTGGGGCGCAAGTTTCAGAAACCCACCGTGTTCGAGGATCAGACCGTGCGCGAAAACTTGGCCATGGCGCTGAAGAACCCGCGCGGGCCATTTGATGTGCTTTGGTACAAGAAGACCTCGCAAGGGGCCGAGAAGATTGAGGAAATCGCAGAGGAAATTGGCCTGACGGATGAGCTGAAACGACGTGCGGGTGATCTGTCTCACGGCCAAAAGCAATGGCTTGAGATCGGGATGCTGCTGGCCCAAGACCCGCGTTTGCTGCTGATTGATGAACCCGCCGCTGGCATGACCCCCGCCGAACGCGAGCACACGACCGACCTGATTAAACGCGCCGCTGAAACCTGTGCGGTCGTCGTGATCGAGCACGATATGGAGTTCGTCCGCCGCCTTAATTGTAAGGTGACCGTCCTGCACGAAGGCGCGGTTCTGGCCGAAGGCAGTCTGGACCATGTCACACAAAATCAAGACGTTATCGACGTCTATCTGGGGCGGTAAATCATGCTTAACGTCGAAAATCTGACTCTGCATTATGGCCAAAGCCAGATCCTGTATAACGTGAACCTGCGCGCGGAGGCCGGGCAGGTCACAGCCGTCATGGGCACCAATGGTGTGGGTAAAACGAGCCTTTTGAAAGCGATTTCCGGGCGGCATCCTTATAGTGGCGGGACGATCACGGTGGGCGACGCTGCGCTGAACCACCCCTCTGCGTTCGAGGCCGCGCGCGCGGGCATCGCCTATGTGCCGCAGGGGCGCGAGGTGTTTCCGTTGATGACGGTGCAGGAAAACCTGCAATCAGGTTTTGCGTGCTTGCCAAAGGAGGCGCATGGGGTCCCGGATAAGATTTTCGAGCTTTTCCCGGTGCTTGCCGAGATGAAGGACCGCCGGGGCGGGGACCTTTCTGGAGGTCAGCAACAGCAGCTTGCGATTGCGCGTGCGCTGATTACCCGCCCGCGCGTTTTGCTACTGGACGAGCCGACCGAGGGGATTCAGCCTAACATTATCCAACAGATCGGGCGCGTGATTGCACAGCTTCGGGACGAGGGCGAAATGGCCATCGTACTGGTCGAACAATTCTTCGATTTCGCTTATGATCTGGCCGATGAATTTGTCGCGCTGAACCGGGGTGAGGTTGTTCTGAGCGATCCTAAGGCCAAGGTAACGCGCGAGGCTTTGATGGAACGTGTATCGATCTGATCCTTGAAAGCCGCTTATATTGACGCTATATAGCGTCTAAATGAGCGTAAGGAGGTTCGGATGAGCCTTGTTGATTTCTCGGAAGATGGGCAGTTTGCCCCTAAGAAGATCGCCGCAGCCCTGCGCACGACCAGCGAAGAGGTCGCGCGCAGTGTTGGCCTTGGCAAGGATGCCGTGCAGCGGCGCGACCGGGTCGGGTCTGACCGAACGCAACGCCGTTTGCGTGAGATGGTTGAGATTATCAACAAGGTCGAGCCGCGCTTTGGCTCGTATCTGATGGCCTATGCCTGGTTCCGGTCCGAGCCTTTGTCAGGTTTCTCGAACCGTACGGCGATGCAGCTGGTACGGGCCGGGCAGGCGGGCGATGTGCTGGAGTATATCGATGCTGTCGATGCCGGTATTTTCGCGTAAACCTTGCGATATCAAGGACTTCTTTACCGTGCTTTGAATCCTGTCTGGGCGCGCGATCCGCTATCTGGCGAGGGCGCGCGGCGCTTTGGCGGGCGGTTCAACAAGGTTGGACGCGCTGCCCTTTACACTGCGCTGAGCCCTCAGACCGCGATCAAGGAAGCCAATCAGGTGGGCCATCTGCAACCCACAACTCTGGTCAGCTATCACGCCGAGATCGCGCGGGTGTTTGACGGCACAGACAGCGCCTTGCTTGCGGTCCATGCCCAGACGTTCGAGAGCCTTGCAGCACCCGATTGGCGCGACCGGATGGCGGCGGGTCTTGCGCTGACACAAGCGTTTGCCGAAGACCTGCTTGCCGAGGGTTATCAAGGGCTTTTGGTGCAAAGCTATGCCAGAGGGGCCACAGCGAAGGACCGAAATCTGGTGCTTTGGTCGTGGAAAGACGCGCTAACGCTTATCGACGATGAAAAGCGGCTTGGCTGACGACGCGTCTTGAGCGCGCTGTGTGTCTGTCTGGGCCTTGGTGGGTCATGGGAGAAAGCGCACCAAAGCCCACCCGGCCAACGCGATATGAACCAAGGTGATAATCACAGATGCTCCGTGCAGCGCTTTGAAACGGCTTTTGTTGCCACTGTCGGTTGCGGCGTTGATCGCGGGCATCAGCCATTGCCGCGTCGGCACAGTTGTCAGTGCGATCAGGCCCAGCATGGCTGCGGCGAACGGGTCGCTTGGAAAGCTCAGAAGCGCGGCGGCAGATGCGATGACGATCACAAACAGATAAAACCACGGGAACGCTTTGCGGATCGTTGCACCGGCTGTCTCTGGAGGCAGTGCAGTGAACAAAAACGCCGCAAATCCGAAGGAATAAAGCACCATTCCTCCGAATAGAAAGGCGGTCATCAGCAACGCGGTGGCGGTTAGCATTCCATAAGCTCCCTTGGGTTTGTGAACCTCGCTAATTGGGGCGGGCCTGGCAAAAGGAAAGCCCGCTGGTGCAGGCTGCGGCGTTGTGGCAAAACCTGCGTCTATGGCCGTGAAACTTTCCTCTTTGTCTGACCTTCAAACGCTTGGCTTCGATGATGTTATCGACGTCCGCGCGCCATCGGAATTTGCCGAGGATCATGTGCCGGGTGCGATCAACCTGCCGGTTCTCAGCGATGCCGAACGTGCGCAGGTTGGGACGATCTATGTGCAACAAGACCGCTTTTTGGCGCGCAAGATCGGGGCGGCTATGGTGTCGCGCAACGCGGCGGCGCATCTGGAAGGTCCGTTGGCAGATCGCGAGGGCGGCTGGCGGCCATTGGTTTATTGCTGGCGTGGCGGGCAGCGGTCGGGCTCTTTTGCGTCAATTCTAAGCCAGATCGGCTGGCGTGTTGAATTGGTTGACGGCGGCTATAAAAGCTACCGCAAGCTGGTGGTAGCGGCGCTTTATGATGCGTCCATTTCGCTGCAGATCATTCTGCTGGATGGCGGCACCGGCTCTGGCAAGACTGCGTTGCTGCAAGCTTTGCGGGGGCAGGGTGCGCAAGTGCTTGATCTGGAAGGCATGGCAGAGCATCGCGGATCGCTGTTGGGCGGATTTTCGGGCGGCCAGCCGTCGCAGAAAATGTTTGAAAGCCGTCTTGCCGGTGCGCTTTCCGCGCTGGATCCAACCCAACCGGTTTACGTTGAGGCGGAAAGTAACAAGATCGGCAACCTGTTGATCCCGCCCAGCCTTTGGGCTGCGATGCAAACTGCTCCGGCGCTTAAGATCAGCGCTCCGCTGCGGGCTCGCGCGGCGTTCACTGTGTCGCATTATGCAGACTTGACCCAAGATCTGACAGAGCTGCGCAACCGCCTTGCGCCGCTGCATGTGTTTCATGGGGCTGCCCAGATGGCGGAGTGGGACAAGATGATCGAGGCGCATGCCTTCGAAGAGTTGGCGGCATCACTGATCGAGCGGCATTATGACCCGCGTTACACAAAATCCGCGGCGCGGCGTGACCGTGCGGTGACCGAAGTCGCTGTGCCCCGGTTGGATGCTGAGACGCTTGACGCAACGGCGTTAAAGATCAAAGCGATGCGCGCGCGCTAAGCCCCGTGCCCGGTGGTGTGATCTGGCCGACTTGCGCCGCCGTGTAGCCCGCATTTTCGAGCGCTTTGAGAAGATGCGCCACGTCTGCCTGCGCGACGCTGGCAAGCAAACCGCCTGCGGTTTGTGGATCATGCAGAAGTGCGGCTTTGGGCCCGGCAACACCGGAAACCGGAGCAGAGGCTTGATTTGATGCCCAAAGCGATGACGCGATGCCAGAGGCGACCAACGCCTCTGCGCCGTCAAAGACCGGGAGCGCGTCAAGCGCGATGTCTGCGCTGACATTTGAGGCCTCGCATATCTCGTGCAGGTGGCCTGAAAGCCCAAAACCTGTCACGTCTGTCATCGCATGCGCGCCTTGCAAAAGCGCTGCGGCAGGTCCCTGCGGTCGGCGCAACTCGTCCAGCAGTGCCGCGATATGACGGCCTTTTGCATGCATCTGCATTTCGCCTGCCAGCAAAACGCCTGTGCCCAGTGGCCGGGTCAAGATCAGCGCATCGCCGACCTGCGCGCCAGCTTTCGTGATGGGAGAGTGCGCCGCAAGCCCGGTGACGGTGAAGCCAAGGCTCATTTCAGCGCCCATTGTGGAGTGACCGCCGACCAGCGCGGCGCCAGCCTGCGCCAGAACGCGCTGTGCACCTTCAAGGATGAGCGCCATGGTGCGCTGCTGTAAAACCTCTGACATGCGCGGCAGTGTGACGTTCATGACAGCCACTTGCGGGGCTGCCCCCATCGCCCAGATGTCACCCAAGGCATGCAGGGCTGTAATCTCGGCAAAGGTGGTGGGGTCATCGGTGAACGCGCGTAGGTGATCGGTGCTGATAACCTGCGTCTGCCCACCGGTTTGCACGATTGCAGCGTCATCGCCGGGCCCGCTTTGAACATCTGCACGGGGGCTTGCGGGCAACGCCGCGAGCGCATCTTTCAGCACATTGCCCGACACCTTGGCGCCACAGCCACCGCAAAGCGGTGTGCCGTTGACGATATCGGTGACACCTTGCGCGGCGTTTTTGACAGATGGTGCGGGCATTGGGGGGAAATGGGTGAACCTCGTCATAAAAGTGCGATCAATTCGGTCTTTCCAAAGCCACAGCAGCCGCCCTGAAACCGCCCGGCCGCCGCGCTCGGCAATGGCTGCTTTCTTGCCAAGCGAAATCAGCTTGAGATAGCGCTTTTGTGGTGTGAATGGCTTGGTCGGCTGACCTGCCAGAACCGCCCGGAAATTGTCATGGAGCACAGGGGCGGAACGAACCGCAAAAACCCCCGCTTTACTGCGGGGCGATGCGGTCATATGCGCACAATCGCCCACGGCAAAGAGATCGTCATGGCCCGTGACGCGCAAGTCGGCGGCGACGTCGATGAACCCGTCTGTCAAGGGCAGATCAAGCTGGCGGACCCACGCATGCGGGAACGCTCCGGCGGCCCCAACGGTCAGCGTTGATGGCACGACATCGCCATTTGCAAGCGTGACCTGATCTGCGGTGATCGTCTGCGCACGGGTGTTGAAATGACGCGCAATCCCGGCCTTGTCCAACGCGCGTTCCAGCCGTGTGCGGCTTTGTGCACTGATACCGCTGATCTGCGGCCCGGCCTCGATGATCGCGACCTGTGACGCGGATCCTTTGGCGCGAATGGCATGGCTCATCGCGAGTGCAAGCTCGACCCCGGCGATACCGCCCCCGATCACAGCAATCTGTGCGCCTTCGGGAGGGAGATTGCGCAGATACGCCCGCCACCGTGCGGCAAAGACATCCAGCGGTTTGGCCCCAACGGCATGTTCTGCAAAACCGGGGATCGCCGGCATTTGCGCCGTGATCCCCACATCGAAAGAGGCAACGTCATAAGGCACCGGTGGGTGCCCATCGATCAGGACATTCCGGGCCGTTTTGTCCACGCCATTGGCTTTGCCCAGCACCAGACGCGCGCCAGCGTGACGCCCGAGTTTGACCAGATCAATCTCAAGCTCGTCACGTTTATAATGACCCGCGACATAGCCCGGGAGCATACCTGTATAAGGCGCTGTCGGGCCGGGATTGATGACGGTGATCCGCACGCCTGGCATCGGGTTCATGCCCCATTTGCGCAACACCAGCGCATGAGCGTGCCCGCCGCCGATCAGCACAAGGTCTTTTGTGAGGGGAAGGGTCTGCATTGCGGGGTCCAGTGTCTTTTTTCAAACCCTTACAGCGCGGTGTCTACGCAGTCCAATGGGGTTTGCGTGATGGGTTTGCCCTGCGAGGGGTGGACATGTCGCCGCTCCCCGATGATCCATTGTAGACGACGGTATACAAACGCGCTACTCCGCCTTCAAACATTGCAGCGATTCCGACGGAAAGGCCTTAAAAATGGCAGATATCATCTACACCACAGTCGACGAAGCACCGCAGCTGGCCTCTGCCTCTCTGTTGCCGATCATTCAGAAATTCCTGTCCGAGGCAGGATTGAGTGTCGAGACGCGCGATATCTCTTTGGCGGGTCGGATTATTGCCGCCTTTCCAGAAGCCCTGACCGATGCGCAGCGCCAATCCGATGCGCTGGCCGAGCTGGGCGAGTTGGTCAAAACGGCTGAGGCGAATGTCATCAAGTTGCCTAACATCTCGGCCTCTGTGCCGCAGCTTGTGGCCGCGATCGAAGAGCTTCAGGCCCAAGGCTATGCGCTGCCCGATTACCCCGAAGACCCTGCGACGGACGCCGAAAAAGATGCCCGCGCGCGCTATGACGGGATCAAGGGATCGGCTGTGAACCCGGTGCTGCGCGAAGGCAACTCGGACCGCCGCGCGCCTGCTGCCGTCAAGGCGTTCGCGCAAGCCAATCCGCACCGGATGGGCAAATGGGTCAGCGACAGCAAGACCCGCGTGGCCACGATGGGTGCTAATGATTTCCGCTCGAACGAACAATCGGTGACGCTGGGTGCGGATACGACGTTGCGGATCGAGCATGAAGGCGCAGGCGGTGTCAAAGTGCTTAAAGACGGGCTGAGCATGCCCGCGGGCACCATTGTCGACAGCACATTCATGTCCGTAAAAGCGCTAAAAGCCTTCTATGATAAGACAATTTCGGATGTTGCTGCCGAAGGCACACTTTATTCGCTGCATATGAAGGCGACGATGATGAAGGTATCGGATCCGATCATCTTTGGCCATTGCGTGCGCCAGTATCTGGCCCCGGTGTTCGACAAATATGGTAGCGATTTTGAAGCCGCTGGCATTGATCCGAATGGCGGTCTGGGCACCATGCTTGAGAAGATCTCCGAGCTGTCCAACGGCACCGAGATCAAGGCCGAGATCGACGCAGTTCTCGCGGGTCGTCCGCCGCTTTACATGGTGAATTCCGATAAAGGCATCACCAACCTGCATGTGCCGTCCGATGTCATCATCGACGCCTCGATGCCTGCAGTGATCCGTGCAGGCGGCAAGGGCTGGGGCCCGGATGGCGAGGAAGACGACACCACTTGCGTGATCCCCGACAGCAGCTATGCGGGCGTCTATGCCGAAACGATTGATTACTTCAAAGAAACCGGCGCGCTGGACCCTGCCACATCTGGCACGGTGCAAAACGTGGGCCTGATGGCCCAGAAGGCCGAAGAATATGGCTCGCACCCGACCACGTTCGAGGTGCCGG
>ERZ1740060.1022-NODE-1022-length-10997-cov-8.744654_pt1 | contig 10997 bp, 6 predicted proteins | sample MGYA00581743_ERZ1740060 | MGnify/ENA primary metagenome ERZ1740060 (study PRJEB43018, sample SAMN04849235) | marine metagenome | isolation source: floating plastic debris | place: Pacific Ocean | collected 2008-08-27 | study: EMG produced TPA metagenomics...
TGAAGTACCGACAAGAAATCACATTCGCCACAAGCGCTCTTAAAAATTTTCTCACTGATCTGTTCTAACACATGAAGATTAAGGGCCTCAGAGATGAATTTGAGATTTTCATATCTGCCGACGGATTTGATCTCGCGACTATACACAGTAAAATGGATCATGATGCCCAACGCGCTAACCATCTGAGCTACTACAGCCTGATATAAATAGCTGTGTTCATATAATGATTTGTCAAGCATAACACTGCCTTTGCATTGAGTCAATAGGAATATTTATTTAACTGCAGTGTGCAACCACATGCAGCCAAATAACAGTGGCTATTGTGACAGACAATTGAAGCATAATGATTACATTGAAACCACACAATAGTACAGGCTGCAATGTTTGCTAGCAGTTATCAGTTATTATGTAGGTCGTACTAACTTTGCAGCTCACTGTAGACAGTAGGCCCTGATTGTAGCAGCCAACAACAAGTACTGTGACTCATACTAACCTAAGGACGGCTGCTGCATGAATGAGTTGCTATACCAAGGAGTAAAAGAGCTATACACACTGCTCCCAATTTAGCATCACTAACCTGCAGTACTACTACAGGTTTTACTTATCTATAACTATTCTACCAAATGTGTACGTGTGCACATAGGCTCTATTATTTAGCTCCTCACGGTTCGTACAAATACTTTTTTGTTGAAATGACAACACAATGATGACGAAGATGGAGAGCAAAGAAAGTATGCGTAGATGAAATTCAGAGACTGTGTCTGTCAGCTATGTTTCAAGACACAAACACTACAGGTGAGCCAACGATGTATCTTCTGACGAGTGACTGTCTCCCTGTATGTATAAAAGGTGTTGTTTGTTTCACCACACCATCTTTGGTATTATATGTTCATTTATTTATGCGGGTTGTGTATTTACATTGTATAAAAGCCTGTAAAGCAATCAATTGCAGTTGATTTTATACCTGAACGGAAAGAAATATCACAATGATGTAGAATATGATGGATAAAAGTACTTAGGTTTTAATGTTACATTTACCATAAATTTAGCGCCAACATATATTGTGTTTGTTGATAAGAACATAAGTATTATGGGCGTAGTCACAAGCATATAGGAGACACTTCTACACTTGAATTTACGCCGTCTACTGCGAAGAGCCATGTTCGGCATCTACTGATAAAAAATTGCCAGTTCGCCAATCCTTCCATGCACTGTTTGTTACAAAGCCCTACATCACTGTTGTTTGATTGTAGGTCTGTGATGATAACATACACGTATTTGTGTATGTATGATTCGGAATCACGCTGATGATGCAACAGTGACAATGATATTCAGGTATGCTATGTCATTACAATAGGACGTCTTAACAACATTCCCATAATGCAATTTTTCCCTGAATTTCCAGAAGCACCCTGCCAAAATCTTGTACGCTATCATTGACTAAGCGTTTCTGGGAATTCCGAAATAATGCATTGTGGGATTCTCATGAACATGCCCTATTCAAGTCACACATTATATCAAAACTGTATAGTCATACTGCTTTTAGGGTATAATTCACTGGTGCCTTAGAATTTGCTTGCTAATGCTTGCTCATATGTGCGTCGTGACTTTTCATGACGTCATCGATGATACTTAGATTCTGAGATGCCGTAGAGTTGCCTCTTAAGTTAATGGAACCCATTATTTTGAACCTCTTAGTCATTGCTTCCTTTTCCTGTTGAGTTATCTTTTCTCTTAGATTTGTGAGAAGCGGCAGTACCTTAGACCATGCACTCTGAACAGCGGTCTTATTACGAACACTCGTTTGTTTCACAGCTTTAGCCCTGTAATAGTCCTCCAGAAGCTGTGGACTGTAAGGCCAAATCCCGAGCAGAGGCTCTGCAAAATATAATATCCTTTATTGGTGGCTACATTTAACTGATGCAAAATTGGAAAGCCTAGCCTGATAAAACTCCTTGATAAAATTGATAGTGTTATATGGCTAAATATTATAAATATTATTATTTGATCACTAAGTTGTTATGATAGTTTGCGGCACAAGTGTTGTTTATAACCAATAGAAAAGGGGGTTAATTGTATATCAACCCTGGTAAAATCAACACTGCTTTAGTCTGAGCTCTTAGAACCTGGCAGCTCCTGCAAACGATGCCAACTGATTATAACAACGCCTACCTTTTGTTGGGTCGTTATTGTCATTTTCAGTACGCATTGTGATGTTTCTCTCTGACCTTGAACCTGTGAATAATATCAAAACTAGTACCTCATGATCACCTACTGGTTAATATCCGATGAAATGCAGTTTTACATCCTGCAGTCCAAGACAACATTGGTTACAAAATAAGTTCCGTGTAAACTTGGTAGATGGGATGGATTTTGTGACAAGCATTGAAAAAAATCACTGAAACTGACAAAAAAAGAAAGCAAAAATACACCGTTTGCTCAATGAACTGCTAATATGGATTATGCTTAGCCTACATGCAATTACTGTTATTGTGCTTCCATTTTGCAGCGGATATATTCTTGACATACCTAGAGATGTGAGCTTAGGCACTGCCAGCACATATGATGTCGTTTGCTTCTCACGTCTGTCTGATTTCACCATTGATGAGGACCCGGCACAGCTCTTTAGGGCTGGATCCAATGAGCGCCTGGATTTGATCGGCCGTCTCACTGCTGCAACCTGATTCTTCGATGCACCGGCTTTCTTTTGCGTTACCGTAATTGGTTGAATGCAACCCTGGGGAGATTGACGTTCATGAGAATGATTCTCTGTAACGGACGGTCCATCTGCCGGTACTTCATTTGTATCTATGGATTGTTGAGGAGGATCTATTGTTTGCGTTTCTGTTGTGCTGCAGGCAGGTCTACCACTCAGCGCTGCACTCAGAGACGGACGTGATACTTCATTCGGTAGGACAGCTTCCGCAATCGCTACATGAATGAACAAAATCTAAAATGAGTCTTCAGCTATCGCAAATGAGACAAGAAAATAAAGGTGAGACTGCCACCGTGGATGTATGCTATGTCTGTTTTTGTATGTATAAACCCACCATTATCTAATTAGATTGTTGCATGAGAAACTTTCAATTGAACATGCATCATATTTATGGTTGTGGTTGAAAAACTAATTCATACCTGGCTGTATTACAGGATCTCTGGTCAGGTTATTTATAAGAGGTATTTTGAGTGCACTCTTCTGCCTCATGCAGTCTGCCCAGCTTCTATCTAACATTGCCTGAATATCCTTCCTGTTGTGTGATCTGTGTAATATTTAGTCTTGTGTTTATCAAAGAAATGTGCAAAATTTGTTATTACTGCTGTTACTGGCATACAAGTAATTTATGTCGATTGGGACTAGTCATTCAAACTGCTCACCGTGCTTAGTAATACAATTGAATAGCCAATGATACTAGATACTGGCAGTCACTGGCATAGCCAAGATGGGCAGGTTCTAGATACCTCCTGTAAGTGATACAATGGCGACTATAAATACTACAGCTATCAGACAAGCGAATTGTGTTACCAGTTTTCAGGGCCATAATGCATTTACCTGAAATGTGTTTTCACTGGACCTGCATCTTTGTAGTCTTCCTCTTGAGAGCCATCTAAAAACTCTATTTCTGAGTCATGACACTTGTACCAGACTCCTTCTCCCAACTCGAGGTAATCAGCAATGCGTTTAAAATGCTCTAGGGCGGCAGTTTGATTCTCCTCCAACAACCTGTTGATATGATAATAGATACCATTCAGATGAAATGTAGCTAGCAGGTCTGCATTAGGGAAGGCATACAGTTAAAAATTATGGTCAATGTTCAAAACTATAGTTTGATGTCAATCGCTATCATTTGAACAAAAGCCTGGAATCACCAGGGAATGTCAATTTCAGATAAATAAGCAACTTTAACTATGGATGTACCTGGCGATAGTCGATGAATAGGTAATCGATATGGCATGATATGTCAATTCTAAAGTTAAATGATTTGGCCATTCTTATTGAGGCGCATTATAAAAAAGTTAATTCAAAGGTTTCTAATTTTTGTCAACAGTATGTCCAAAGTAAAGTATTAAGATGAGCATCGATTTCTGCTGGCTATACTCCTGCTTACCGAAAAGGGATGGTGGTGTTTTTGCCCAGGTAGGTTTGAGCATTGGAAGCTCTGGAGATATCGGAGCGATTTGTTAGCCTAACTATTTCTTTCTGTTGTTGTGAGAATGTTCCGTTGGGCATTAGATCACCCCGTTGGCGTTCCACAGCAAGGTAGAACATAGCATGACCTATTATATTTTCTGGCCGTCTGTCTGATGTTTCAATAGTTATACCCCTAAAAAGAATTAAATTGATCATCCATATCATAGTGGCTAGCAGAATAACTGGTATGACAAGGACAACAGATCAACTAAAAATGCTGTCGTGCCAACTTGGCTAGACTGAACAACTTAGCAATCAAACCTCTGTATGCTAATGAATTAATGATGTGATCTGTTTCGTGAAGTGGCGTATCAACCTGGCCCGGAACAAATGAATCCAACTATTCCTACATGACGCCAGCAAAAAATGCTTATGGTGCTGTTCAAAGTGGGCCAGTGATTTAACAATTAGTAAGTAATTATGATGGAAACATGACTGCACGCTTGTACCTCAACTTATTGAAGTATCTCTCCGCATTCTCAGCTACTAAGGTTCTCCCGGATACTAAGCGTAGTTCAACTGGGAGATGGTTTGTGATGCAGTGCATCGGCATTCCGAACATTGATCTTATGTTGCAGGTTTTCGGGCTGTTGAAAAGGTCCAAACATAAGATTCCGAACAGCATGGACTGGTTATGGGCTCTCAGTATGGTTTTCGCTGTCCTATCTGACTCCAAGCCATAGGCAATCTTTTGCAGCTCAACCAAACAGAGTAATGCCTGATATATCTTGGCACTAGCTGGGTGCACATGTAGATTTTGTTGCACCATGCTGATTGTGGTGAGAATTAGGTTTTTGCGACATTCACTGCCTTTCATCTCTCTATTTTCATCTAACAAGAGAAAACAGCGAAACCATTCCCAGTGTCTTGCATCACAATAGGCATCCTAGGACATTTTACTCAAATTTCTTAGGATTGTGAATGAATAGATGGCATTGGAGATTTATAGTGATTAAAAAAATAGGGTTAGGCCTTCATTTTTTTGGCCAACAAAAACTATTAAAATATGTCTCAGTAAGAATTATTGTGAAATAGATGTACCTGTATGTGATTTGTGATTTGGGAATATAAGACAAGAGTATTTCAACACTAGAAGTTTCTATAGGCATCTGTAAATGGTATTGTGAATGATACTTAGTAATATATGTTACCTTTGAGGGAACCAACTATTTCTGCTAATTGTTTGGCAACTTCTTGGTCTTTTGTGGCATGGGGAATCTCATTCAGCACTCTGTTTATCACGTTTTTGAAGTCGTGAAGTGGTTCAGTTAATGCGATTTCATACTCTGGTATGTCTGTTTGCTCTTCCTCATCAACACACCAGAGTGCTGCCGGCCGGCGTATGCCTGTAACACAACGTTTTTGTTCTTGTTTAGACTTGCAGCTTAACTATAGTCTTATTCACTGCATCAGCTGTAACCCTAATAGGGCATATTAATGAGTATCCCACAATGCATTTTTATGGAAATCCCAGACACACTCAGTCAATGATAGCGCATATTGTTTGACTGAGTATTTTTGGAAATCCCAGTGAAAAGTTGCATTGTGGGAATGCCCTATTGTTACTAGAAATACAGTAGGCTCTACTAAAATATAATTATCATATAAAATTTCCCAGCCATCAAACATACCTTTCATCTCTTTAGCTAAAAGAGCCTTTAGTTCGGGTGCCTTGTCATCATCTGAGTATTGAACTCCTCTGCGATCCAGTTCCTGTCTTACCTCCTCTGTCTATTGAAGTTAGAATGAGAAAATCATGTACATTTATAAATGGATGAAATTTATAGTTCGATTTGGTAAAATCTTGGGAATACGTGCAAGCCTTTTTTACCTTTTTCACCAGTACGTCTTCATTAATTATGTACACCACAGACCTTTAGATAGTCTTGCTACAGGGGCCAGCGCTTTTTTGTTTTTAAGGAATGACATCCATGTATGTGTAATATTTGGCATATTGAAGGCTGTTTCAATATCAAAAGTGTGTTCGTTAAAATGAGGAAGTTTTGTTAAAAAAACGCTTTGACACTTTCAAACAAATTATTAAGTATGCACCTTGAGGTTCTCAAAAACAGCGAGCTCCTCACTCCTTCTCCATGTTGTTGTCTTGTCAATCTGGATGTGGCGATCATTCACAGATGAGTATGGGCCTGGTGCAAGGAACTTGGTCTTCTTGGAGAAGTGGCTAGCCTTTGCTCCACAGTGGCATGGGTAGTGTCCTGCAACAATTCCAGCTCAGAAATTTTGACAACCAATATTGTGAATAATTTATTTTTCAGATTGTCAACTGCAGACTGAAGGCAGTGGTAACCACAAGTGGCTATGGCGCCGAAACATTCTCTGGCATTCCACAATGGTTAGTAGTTTTGTGTGTTTGTGTGTGTTGAGAATGCTGCCGGAAGTTTTTGTTTGAATCGAGCAAATGAAACATAAAGACCGTGCTATTTCTCAGCGTAGAAATTGTTATATTTTATTTGTACCGGCATCAGTCTGTTTTTTTATTAGTAGTATAGACTTACCATTGCATTGGTGCCCAGCTTCTAGTGCTCTTGCCGGAGAATCCCCTGAAAAAAACCGCATCCGATCTGTGTAGTCTTTTCCCTGAAAGGAGATTGGTTGTTCAAGACCCTTTATGTCTTCTAGCCTGGTCCTGACGTACATAATTTGATCCTTTGTGGAGCTTCCTGAGCGTGCAAGCAGGTATAAATACGGGGCCTCAACTGTTGACTGCACACAAATATCTTTGTCCTAAAAAAATAGAAAAGTATTTCATGAATTTCATAAGAGTTCGCACGATCCAAAGCAAAGCTAATTCACCTATTTTGTATTCAACCATTAGTAGAAAATTATGCATGAGGGGCTTCAAGGTGATGTTTCAGCCAAGATGAACGAGTCTGCAACACTAGTCCTGCAACTGCCAATTTTTTTGTCAAAACAATAGCAAATGTTGGTGCATTTCATAATGTGAAATGCTGTGCAGTCTGTACTGTACCAGCATCTTAGATTCCATCAGTTTTGCAACTCAAGGATCCTTGTGCAACTGGACTTACTGTGCGATTCCTAGCTTTGTATTCCTTATCAGTGAGGAACATTGCTTGGTCGTAACTAAACCACACCATAAATAAATAGTGGCTCTTTCCTAAAAAATACATTGAGATCTGAGTTTGCATTAGCAGGTCGGATGGTCTGGTTTGAAACTGGTAATGGACCAACTTTTTATTTGTAATTAGCCTATCTTAGAGACTGTGTTGGACCCATCAGTTCAATATACCAACTTAGAGAAATTCATAGGTTGTTAATTCCCTACAGCCACAACTCAACCCATCTTTGGTTAACACAAGTAGCTAGATTATCTCAATAGTCCCAAGATGTTGTACGTTTCTCCTCACAGTCATTGATGTACATTCATATTATTCCAGTTACTGCAGATGAACAAGAGGGAAAGTTGTGCTTTACTGTTTCTGCTTAGTGTGAAATTACGCAAGATTTTCAGAGAATAAACATGAACCTGCAACATTTGAGTGATCATGCCAAGTGACTATGTTTCTCCTAGTTGAGAACTGTTTGACCTTCTCTTTTGGATCTTCATTGTCCTGTACTACTATTCCTGTGAAAACAAAAAAACACTGATCATGCACATTGTCACTATTATAGAATCATGGTGCACCTGCTGACCATGGAATTACATTGTAATGACCTCATACAATATTTGTGCACTATATACCATGCAGCCAATGGTTCTGTCGGGAAGGGCTTGCAGTCTGAACCGTGTAAATTACCTTTATATTACTATATTTTTTGTCTATTCACTTTTCAGATACAATTTATTTTAATTTATTTTAGAAAATGTGCTGGTCGGATTGTGGATTATATAATACAACGAGCTATCAATTACCGTGTCTTTCAGCAAATGCGGATGCATCGTTGTCTGTCATCTCATCGACATTTCGGAGGAGGCCAAGTTTGTGCATTCGCTCCAAATGGTCTTTACGGATGTCTGTGAGAGAAAACTTCCTACCGGACACAGTGTGGACGGTTTTCACCTGAAATAAACGTCCGACATGTGCATACATAGGGTTGTAATTGATCTAGCATAGTGTGTGGAAATCTATGGGCCAATGTTTTTTTCATAAATTTGTGTGCTCAACTCTAGCCTTACAATGGCTGACAGCGAATCACCTGTATTGACGTTGGGTGACATTGGTTATCGAAGTTATAATTTCAGTGTTGGTAATTTTTCCCAACGCGGCAATTCCAGTGGAGACAACACAAGCATTTTATTTTACTGTTGTTGTGCAAGTGGGTGCTGGTGCTGCTCAGACTTTTAGAGAAAGATAATGCATGCTACCTAAACTAGGGTCACATACATTGAAATTTTTACCATTATATTTTACTCACTTCCAGTCAAAATTGATTATTTTTGCTTACTAATTTTCCTTCTTTGTCAAGTTTGACTACTGTGTAGTCGATGGGCACGATGGGAATCCCAATATCTATCTTCCCAGACTCGATCAGGTCCCTTTTCATTTTGCGAAGTACAAGTCTTGAGGTGCGTTTAATGTAGTTTAACTTCAGAGACTTGTAGCATCTCCATGATCTTCTGCGGCGTGGTTTTGTTGGGATGTCATCGAAGCCCATCATACTCCCGAGAGCTTTTACTACCTATTAAAAACAAAATCATGATGTTTTAATAGTTTAACTACGTGCCATTGCAGTCGATGTCAGCAAGTTTTAAAAGACATTGTGGTTGACTGATTTGTTATGTGTACATGAATTGAATGGGCAATTTGATAAGTTTTTTTACTTATGTTAGATCCTAGTAAATTATTGCTGCCAGCAGCCTAGGTAGAGTTGGATTTATGACTATCAGTTTCACGTACTGTGTTGAAAAATGGAGTTAAATAACAACTGCTGTGACAATGAATATGATCCTTCCTTAATGAAGCTTAATTTACATAGCATGTTCAATCCTTTTTTTAAGGCCAATTGTTATAAATGCATCCAAAATTATTTTTACTTATATAAGTGATGAAAACAATGTTGATCTCATACCTGTCCACCATTTTTAGGAAGAACATTTTTGGGACTCCTGAGGTTGATCTTTCTGGCCAAGGCGCTCCATATTATGGTTTTGTAGTCGCCGTTGGCAGCTCTCAGTGTGTCCCTTAGAAGCATCTCATCGTACCTGTACCGCTGCAGGTTTCCAGTGTGCTGTTTTACGCGGTTTTCTCTATATATCATATCCTTTTTCCGCTGCCGCTCCCATTCGGCAGTGGATTGGGTAGTAGTAAACACCCTGTTAAAGTCCACATTCAAGTTCTCCACCTCCATTTCTTTGTGTTGCTGTTTAGTCAGCTCTGTTTTTGCCTTTTTACTCAGGTATTTTGGGTCATCTAGTTTTCGCTTCCCAAAAAATTTATCATAAAAATGTTCCTTGTGTGCGGTTTTATGTGTTAAATCTGTTACCGGTTTAAATACTGTTTGCATTACCAAAGAAATATCTTCCGGAGTGATGGATTCTGGCGTTTTCTCTAAATAATACTGCAGAACTTTCTTGGGAGTATTAAATTGTGGTGCCGGTGCGACCTGATCATTATTTTGCTGGGGTGGATCGTCTTCAGGTGGTATAACATCATCGTTGGGAGGTTGGGGCTGTGGCTGGGGTTGAGCTTGAGGCTGAATATTGTTATTAACGTGGTTTATAGTTGGTATATTTTTTCTTAGCAGAAAAAATGGCTGCGCATGAAGCTCTTCGCATTTCCTGCATGATTTCAAGGTGTGTTGCCTTGCTTCCTGCTCTTCCAAGTCATCAAAATTCCCTGAACTGAAGTAAACTAAAAATTGTTCTTTCTCACCATTCACGCCATCATTTTGGTAGGCTCCTGCACTCAGTAGATTTTTTCTGATGGTTTTACGTGATCTTCCCCACTGCCTCGCTGTTATCCCTATATTATATCTATCTATGACCCTTTGTGCCTGTTTTCCATCTGCCAGAGTTTCGTAATATAAAATATTTGTAAAGAATCCACACTGATTTTTTGCAGCCATGCTTACTCCACTAAGTATTACTACTAATGATGCTTTCCCGCCAAACCCTTTTGCCATTTCCTGTGTTTACCCTAGTGTGGGGACTAAATTCTATTATAACCACATTCATCATCATTTTACATCGAAATAATTGGTTACATCAGCCCCTCCATGAGCCTACATCAAGGATGAACCTTGCAATGATCGTATTTGACATGAGTAACATTCTCTCACCAGGCTGCCAAAACAAACATCACAACATACGGGATACTGATAACTAATAAGTATGAGAGCGATCGCTGTTAGTGAATGCGGCTCATAGAAATGAGATTCAATGATAGTAAATGGAGTGTAGCATTATAGCCAATGTGCCCAACATCTTTTGATAGGCATATCAATTCCGGCGTTCAAAACCCTTTACTTGATGGAGCTTCTGCTGGATAAATATTTTTTGTTAAGTTTTTGTGCTCAGTTACTGTCACAACATTGGTCGCAGGACTATGGCATTGCTTTGAAAAAGGATAGAGAAACTTAATCACTACCCCAGTGAGTCTTTATCACTGCTGACTTAATGCAAATGTTTTGGAAGAGCATAAATTTGTGTGCTCAACTCTATCCCTACAACGGCTGACAGCGAATCACCTGTATTGCCTTTGGGTTATATGGATTATCATAGTCAAGGCTATCGACCTCAGGCATGACAAAATTAATATAACTCGCAATCAAACACTGATAGTAAATTTGTAATTGCGCTCCTATCCGCTGTCTAGTCTTTTTGTCTTAA
>ERZ1740060.1023-NODE-1023-length-10995-cov-6.008958_pt1 | contig 10995 bp, 4 predicted proteins | sample MGYA00581743_ERZ1740060 | MGnify/ENA primary metagenome ERZ1740060 (study PRJEB43018, sample SAMN04849235) | marine metagenome | isolation source: floating plastic debris | place: Pacific Ocean | collected 2008-08-27 | study: EMG produced TPA metagenomics...
TAACAACAACTTTAAAGGTACCGTCTATTCCCCTACAATAAAATAAAATTTATTCCTTATGATATGTTAGGGCACTGGTCAATTTTGTACCAGTATTTCATCTCGCTATGCATAACATCTGATTTGAGCATGACAATCAAGAGTAGAAAATCTATGATGTATTTATTTGCCAACTACAATCCCCCTATCTACTAGGTTTTAGCGCACACAAATGCTTGACACTTTTCATACACACACTTTACACGGACTTTACACCTTGCTATATACCTCGTTTGAAAATAAAACGATTATAGATTTGATAGATTGATTTTTTTATTCTACTTGTTAAATAAAAATATACCATGTCTTTGAACTAGAAAGCAGCTGCAACTGTGTTTTAGTAGCTAAGATCACCATTCTGCTTCCACTTGTCCCTGTAACGTCCTTTTGCAAAAACCCTGGCATTTCTGGCATCTGTAAAATGGTGGGCATTTAAAGATGAGTGAAACTTCCAAAACATTTCTTATTCTACTTTGATTTCCAACAACTGTGGAATTCTTTTAGGCATGTTCAAATCTATCTGTTTCAAATGTTTATTTATTTCCGAACAAGTGCCAAAAATAACACCAGGAATTGCCATTCTAGAATATTATTGCATAATTGGCAGTCACAAATGATGTCTATAAAACTGCCCCATTAATTGGATTACTCACCACCTGTTATGAGCTTTACAAATTGCCAAGGAAGTAAGTCAATGAGGTACACATTAAATAGGCATACATAATTGCGTAGTGCCAATTGTCATTAAATAAAACAATACCATGATACATCTGAATTTTACCGTAAAGGATAGATCAGATGGTTGAGGTAAGTAATTTTTAGATCGTAAGCGCTGGACATGTCTCCTTAGGTTTCTTCGGTTTGCCTTCTCTGGGATAACCGCATCCATATCAAAGTATTTTTTTACAGCTTTGTCGACAATAGCAGACGTTGGAGCAAACTCATCGATATGTACTAATCGCTCAGCCTGGGAATGACATTGTCCAAGATGCGGTAAGAATGTGAATGTATGCCTATATCAAAACTTGTCAAAAATCAAATTTATTCAATCATGCATTCACCGCTTAAAATGACTGCTTTGTCTGTTCAACTGAGCCGCAATTTAGCCATACCGCTTAATTAAAAACTTACTTGACTATCACATGAAATTTAAATCGTATAAACCCAAAGCTAACATCCTGCAAATTTCAAACTTTACATTGACAGTTTGAAGAGACAAACTCTAACCTCCTTGACTATACCAATTCCTTCCAGTGGCTTTCGGTATGCCGAGCAAAGGTGATCGCTTCTTCTGATCTTGAAGTGGCCATTTATTTCGCTCAGAGTTGCTTTGCACTTCCATGGCTTCCCAAACTTTGAGCAACGCCACGACTTTATCAATGGCTACAATAGCAGTTAAAGCTTACAGTTCACTTACATGGAAATGATCTTCACCCGAAAAGGTTTTTGAAGGTGCAGTTTTATTTCTATACATTGGTTTCTTTTTGCAACATACAATCGTATTTTCAAACCAACCCTGCTATATTGACAATGATTATATTATAAATGGTGTTAAGTAATCAAGTATAATATCATGTACAGGAAAAACTATGCACTTCTTCCAATTCATGATATCAGTCAGTTTTCAACCACTTCCATGTAGACTGTACACTTATAGTTCTCGTATTGAAAGTTACTTTCCGGTTATGAAAGTTTTAATGCAGAGTTTGGCTCCGGATTACTGGTAGTGAGTCTTAATTGCCAAAGCTGTTATCATAAACCATGAAATCAGTAGCATATGGCTGTTAAGAGCTATCTGGTAATTTTGTCATTAAGTGAGATAATAAACCTGAAGTGTCTAAATGTCATAGTTTATGTTTGTGTCTTTCCGTTTTTGAGGATTTTTAACACTTGATGTAGTTACACACTGTTCAATAAGCGATTTTAAAGTACATGTAACTCTAACTTATTTTGCCAGACCAGTTTTTTATGGATAAACGCAGTTTTCAAAAGACATATGTTGATACACAAAAGCATCCATAATTTGGTGATATCGAGTCCAGTGGTATCAATAAGGATCTTTTTTAAAGGGATAAAAACTGTTTATATGGTGTTTAAATCTCGAGGACATAAAACCTGGTAACCTTGTGGTTATATCTCATTCAATTGAACCATATCTGACATTTAGCCACCATTTTCCGGAAAAGCCTGTGTAAATGGTGCTCAAATGTCTAATTAAACCAGCCCCAGGTAATTACATCTCCTCTTAGAACTCTTTTAACAAAGCGATGACCAAGGGCTGTGTCCACAATGCAGTCTTCTTTGCGCTGAGTTCCCTTGGGACAACGAACAAATCTGTCTTCTTGGATATCATCTGAGCTGAAATGGTAAAAAATGTACAGCATGTACAGCTTACCTGAAAATTGTGGGTCATAGAACATAAAATTATCTCCATACATAATTACATTTCTTTGTGTGTCAGATCTTCAATATTTAGACTTATTTTCTGTATTTACAACTGATTTCAAATTCTGTTTACACTTATTAATCCTATTGAACTTCAGTGACATTATACAAGGCTGTATGATACTGACCCGTCTGCATCATCACTGGCGTCAAATTCCACTGCTTTTGCCTGAGGAGGTGCAGCAACACTTGGAGGTTCCTGGTCTCTCATCATCTTGTCAGGCAGGCCTTCATAAAAAAAATTATAACTAGTAGTTATGAGCAAATTTACTCATTCCAATATGTGCATAAAATTTTTAATCAGTTATCTTGAATCAAAAGAGCTGGTAGATATATGTCATACAGTAAATAGAAATAATCAGTTGATAGAACATACCTGTCAATACAGCTTGCTTGCGTTTTTTCAGTGGTATGATGGTAATGCATGATGATGATGGTGTCTTGTTAGCTGTCAAAAATAGCCGTTGCTTTAATATCAAATCTGGAATATCATATCAGCAGAAAAAATGACCACTGAAAGTCAATCATGGATCTGGTGTGATTATTTGTTTCCCCCAGTAGCACATATCTAGGGTAAGTGTTCTTGTGTATGTAGAGTCATATTCAAGAATTTTATGTTTATAAATCTGAGTGTTTCAATGTGCATAGAAAGGGATCCCAATGAAAGTAGTGTGTGATGTAAATTAATCCAGTTGATAATCTCAAAATTATGGGCTGATTCTTTTAGGAAATATATGTGCATCGAACTCACCTGATTGTTTGATGGTGTCAATTGATACTGGCGCATCACGGTCTCTACATGGAACTCCTTCGAAAACTCTAAACGAAAACACCCTAACACATCACACAGACATTATTTTTAGTGTTCAGTTTTTTATCACTTCGTTTCGTTTGCCTGTCAACACAATGGACCAATCAAATTTACCCCATTTTAACTTGATAGGGCGCTGAAAAACTTACGCAAAATGCGCATTGAACCACTTGGCTTGTCATAACAATTGGATCATTGAAATGAAGTGCTCATAATTAGCATGTCTATGGTTCAACCGTACATACATCTGCACGATCTAGCCATCTACATGTAAAATGTTGAATGTGATCTATCTCACACTTACTTTTCCAAAGCCACGTTTGCGATTCCACATTCTTCGGCACCCTGATCACTACAATCGTGGTTTGAAAATATTGTCAAATGTGACCATGTGAGTCAGAGAGCAGCACAACGAAATAGTAATAAAATCGTGCAACTATCATTTGATTATGTCCGTGAGTCATAGAATAAGTGGAACATAAGTAATATATATTAAATAATCATATTTGTAATACCATTTACTCATTTTGTGATGTGAGTAAAGGATACCACACAAACACATGCAGCAGCAGCCAAACTTTCCACATTAAAATTAAAGTCCTGCTACATGTGCATGTACGTATTGAGTGATAATATCTATGCGACTGAAATCATATTACCATGACCGATTATTATGGTGTTAAAGATAGTGGTCAACAAATACTGCATCCAATAATAAAAATGACTCGAGAGCATTTTCTATTTAGCTCATAATAGATACCAAGATTACTAGTATTATTTTAAGCACATACATAGGGACAGCAGGTGTTGGCTGGTTAGTTTTCTAAAATGTCTGTCTCTCTCCACACTACATGTGATTAATCTTTAACTGTACTTTTAAGTTCAGTTCAATGACCCGATCAGAGTAACCCATACACAAAAGTGTATTTAGTATAGAATTAAAGAAAGTGGCATTTTGTATCATAATTATTTAACACTGGTAACACAATAATCAGCGCAGTGCCTCACCCTAATTATATATTTTGATATGTCATTGAGAATAAGGTTTGGCTTGCACTAAGAGGTTATATACAAGTACCATCAAAGTAATGGGCATGTTCACATTTAACTGCTAGGAATTTATGTTACTGTATCTTACAAATATTAACTTCTGCGTGTTCACCGAAATAAATGTACTTACCAGTGACTCTCAAGTTCTGCATGTGAAGACTCAGTTCCTGAGTTACAAGAACTGTGTGCAGGGTCTGAAAGTGTCATCTGTTTAGCTGCACTATCAGTATGTACTGAAAATTCAGATATTAGCAAATGAAACAGACGCGGCTTCCAACAAAAATCAATTTACTGGGTCTTTGACATGTAAATTAATTTTGATTTTTTCAATTTATGTCTAGCTCAACGTGTACATGTAAACTTTTAGCAATATATTTCTTACATGAGCCTAAAATTTTTTCAGCGGTGTAATGTTGCAGCAACAAAATCAGAGTAATCTAAAGGCAACAGAAATAACGCCAAACTTCACCAATAATACCAAATTTGCCTACAGAAAAGCCTTGCTGGGTCCTCAAGAGTGCATACTTTTTAGAATGAAAAAAACAGGCCATATTTGTGACATAGCACCTTGACCGTTGAGCAAGGGAACTTCCTTGGCGTTTGAAATGTGAGAGTTAGTTTTAGGTGCATATGCTATGCTCTACCCATTTGTGCTTGATTTTGCTCACGCATTTGTGTTTTAGCAAGTTTATACATATTTGGTAATTTTAGTGTCTATGCATTTAAGGGAAGGAGTCACACAATCATGGCATTGCACAGGTTTATACAATTATACTTTTCTGTTTGGTGGCTAACAAATCATCACTGCTTTATACTACTACTTATCTACAGAATAGCATATTCATCACAGAATTTAAACATACCCATATCACTAAATGTCATTGTTTCATTCTGAACCAAGTGGTGAGTGGTATGATACCTAAAACAAGAGATTGATATGTGATTTATTTGCAAGGTATCTGATCCAGTTGTCCTAAACTGCAACTGAACTGTATAGCGAGAGTGTGACTATCTTAGTCACAAACTAACAATCTGACACAAGAGTGCGTCTGTTACTACAGTTACGGTATCTGATGACATGAAACTGACTCCTTACATGTGATCATGTTCTATCGCAAGGCTCTTATCAAAACTGAAAGCAACAAACTCGATTTCAAAATCTTTCGCAATAAGGGTGTCTACAAAACTGCATCATTGAGGTTCGGCACTGCGCCTTAAAATAACATTTTCGATTCGTAGATTGTTGCATCCTGGAAATTGATACAAGTACAGCCCAGGCAACTCGTTACTCATTGGGTTAAGGGCAATCAACTCACGAAACTGACACAAATATTGCATTAGTCAAACTCAATGTGTTACAGCTACTATATTACGCACATCATTTTGCTTATCGCTTTTGCTCCCTGGAAGAAATGATCCATGAAAGACTTCATGAAAGGCTGAATGTGCTGATTAAACATATCTCTTCCTCCAGTTAAATGCTGTGAAATGCTCGCAATCACAGTCTCACTGTCGCCTAATGAGCTCATGATTCCGTCTCTGACTTCTTCAAACCAATTAATACTTGATGAAACAGGCTCAGCAGTGTGATCCGGGAACTGATAATCAACTCTCAGAGGACGGTCATTTCTGGTGGGATGAGCTAACTGCCTCTCTATGACAGAGAAGGTGGCCTCATTCGTGGGAGCAGTCTGATTTTGCTGAGCATCATTGCCCGGAGAATGTACGTCCTGCAACATAAACGTCATTAGCAACTTGTGCTAACGGTATTTTTCAAAGATAATTAGCTGATTCATGGTGGCATAACATTGTTAACTTAATTGTAGCCTGTATTCATGCTGATACAATTTCATGGAAATCAAAAATTTCTACTCGGTGTATTTGTATGATGTATGTCTCGAACTATAACTTTCATGAATGACTAAATAAAATTACACGAAAAATGATGACAAATTTGAATTGCTGTTTTAGTTATCACAAATCACTTGTTTATAATCACTTTCAAGAGTGTGGCCATTGCGAAAACCACTGTGCAATAAGCTGTAAAAATCACGATAATGTGATTTGTTTGACAATAATTCATGTGGAAAGGAGTGTATCCGCCACCTTTAAGCTTGTTGAAGTGTTGAGAGAGTTGTCCAAAGCAGGTTTGAGGCATAAATCATTGCTTAGATCAAGAGGCTCATGCTCGTCACATAGTTCTGGATCAAGCGATAGGTCTAACGGCAAATCGGTGCTTTTGATAGTCTCACTGCATTGAGAAAGATCCAACGGCAGAACATCATTCATGACATAAGGAGAGTCTCTTCCACTCATGTCTGCAGGAGAGAGCTGTTGGGCATATTCATTCAAATTTTCCTGTGATCGTATCAACTCTGACGCATAGGATACTGTTTCTTGGGCTCTGCTTAATGTATGTTGGCATTCTTGCTCAATTTCAGGATCAGCATGCATGGAGATGTCAACCATGTCGACCTCGGGGATCTGGTGAGGTTCTATGTAATTATCAATCACCACATCAACTTGCATTGTGCAATCAGTAAGAGCGCTTGGATTCCTCTGACTCAAAGGCATCTCAGCAGGTTTGATCAAATTCAGTGGTTCGTTGTTGAGCGGATCTACAAGAGATTGGGGACCCGCCAAATCATTGCATCCATTGTCTGTTAGAGGCAGCTGTAACTCTGAGGAGAATTGGTTAGTTGAAGTGCTTACAGTTGTTTGGTAAACATCACTAAGTTGAGAGCTGAAGTTGCGTGGCTGAAGCGTAGCATTTCTTCCTGAGTTTCTATCCTAAAAGAATTATGAAAATTATGAAGGCTCTAAATCTTGAAAAGCTCAATCAGTCTTTCTTAAGTAAAGCAATATGAAAGCAGAAATAACATGCAGTTTAAATTTATCAATTGTTGATTTGGATTCACTTACTGATTCATAGAACAGCATATATGGCATGGATCTTTTCACCGCCAGCTCTGTCACTCTTGACACCTAAAAGAATGTATTGTATATTTTGAATGGCTGCAACAGCACACCTTCCACATGGAACTTCAGAATTGTATCACACAATAGAAAAATGAAATAATTTTATAGAAAATAGAACATTCAATATGTAACAATTAACAGAAAACAAAACAAAAAAATGCATAGATATCTGCAATCAGAACGTAAATCAGTAATCAACCTTTGTGACGTTCGAAAGTGTTCTGCTCTCACTTGAATTAAGAAAGGATATTCACCTTGTCGTCGTTGACTTCAAACCACTCATTTTCGTGCTTCAACACCACATAATAGTGACCAGATTGCATGCTTCTTCCAAGGTGGATGACAATGGCATACAATTTATACCGCCTGGTGTCACCAAATGCCTGTAAATGTTATGGGTAAAGGAAAAGTCACATGGAGCAAATAAATGATCTTGAAGGCTTTGTTTGGGGACTTGTGGAGTGAAAAACTAAGTGTTGGCTTTTGCCTGACAAAGTTACCGTCGATATACATGTAGTTCTCGACTGCAATATAATGATCTTAGTAACTTGCATCTACAATGTCATAAGCAACAGCAGCAGTTATCAGTCATTGACATGGAAACACATGCTGGTTCTTTTCATGCATCAGACAATATTGATATACCAATTCAACTTGACTGTTGTTTTCCATGTTGACTTAAGTTTAATTGATCCCTTAGTTTGATTGTCCCCAATGACTGGGAAATAATACATTAATGCAGTTCCGAGCTGCCTATGACTATGGTCCTCGGATGCAGTATATTGATTGAGTGCCTAAAAATTAACTCATTTATCACTTCTATTACATGTTATTACATGTAGTTTTTGGGGTGTGGTGTGGTGTAGAAATTAAATCCCAAAAACTATGATGATCTTTCTAACATATGCAACACGAAATACACACGAGGTTCTGCGCAGAATTCCCTAGAGATTCCTAAAAAAACATATTTGGATCCCAACAACAATCAAGGGATTTTGGTTTTGAACTCAAATCCTTTGAGTGTGTACCACCATGTTTCATGTATTACATTTGTGAGGGTCAGATTCTGTTGGATTGCAACCATTGTGCTTGATTTCCTTTGAGTGTTGCCACAGATATTGAGCGTTATGCTGATTACTTCAGGCAATGTAATGAATTCCATTGACTTCTTAGCTGATCCTCCGGTGTGACACCTGGAATAAAGTAGAAAATAAACATACCAACAGAAACTTATTCAACAAAAGCTTATGACATTGAATCTGCGTACAGTGTGTACATGAAATTAAAATATCAAACATATTATTCACATTGATACACTCTGTTGAACTGCAGAATGGGACAAAAAATGCTAGCTTAAACTAACTATCAATTCCCTTCCAATAAGCCTTCAATATTATGTAGCCACTCCCAACAATTCAAAACTCATGAATTACTTATATCTATCATGTATATTGGAAAAAATAGCTGACATAGTAATTATTTAACCAGAAATTTCGATACCATAACACTGTCCAAAAGAATGAATGCAGCAATAGTAATAGCAATAGCATCAACAATAGTTATCTGGTGCTAATGTGATACACAGACAATGTGGGTTTCATGAGTTTGGTAGACCTTGGCTTCACGCTAACTTTTCTGAGGGATAGTAACAAGACAACTACAGTAAATATAGTACTCTTGGTTTTGTGTAGATGTGCTAATTGTTTGAGCAATTAATATTACACTGGTAAGCTTGAAGCCAACATAAATTAAATATTGCAGCATGTTGAGATGAAGTTATTAGTCCTTATGAGAACAATAAATCATAAATGATATGACACCTTGAACTTACTTATGACAATTGTAACCATCGACCTCAGATAAGGATAGTCTTTGTAAACAGTTGTCTAAAGTATCAAATTTACCCTAGAAATAAAGAATTTAATCCATTATGACATTCATGTGAAATTAGATGAACTTTTTTATTTATTTCAATGTAATAAATAATATTTTTCATGTGTCACCTTTTGGAATGTGCAAGAAATTTGCAAATTTTCATTATTGTAATGAAATACATAATGTGTAACTACTGTCTTAAATTTGTGTTATCAATGTTTAAGATACCTTGACGTCTAGCGGAAGAGTTATGTAGCTTTCTGGAAAAATGTTACTGTTTCCACAGGCTCCACATGTTACAACGCTCTCCATGACAATGTCAAAAAGGTTGTAAATAGCACCTCTACAAATACCCATCAAATTGGTGTATAGTACACATGACATAATTCTGTGTTTTTATAAATGTCGACTGTTAGTGGTGAATTCATGCGTAAATTCTTTCTATCACTGAGGAGCAAAGATGCATGAAAAGTTACAGTGTTTCGGGCATTGTTTTCCGTGATAAGTTCAGAAAAGAGTGTTGAAAAAAGATTGGTTGCAGCAGTCGTTTAAGCCTTCTAAAAGCAAACTTGATCATGCGAGAAATTTGGCATGAATACTGTACTCACCCGAGACAGGTCTCCGCATGTATTTTGTTCAATAGGTGAATGAAGAACTCTGAAGCATCCTGCTGGTGCCCATTAACTATGTCTGGAAAGGCATCTTAAAAGCAGCAAAAAACATAATGCAGAGTGTGTGATGCATATTGCCTTGAAGCCAATCTTGCCAGTATACATTCAGATTGCAATAGTAATGAGAATATTATTTCATTTTTTCTTAAGCATTATGCGTGAATTATTAATGTAATTCATTGCCAGCCATTACATCATTCTCACAGGTAGGAAACCCCTGTGATTTACATTTTAATTGATGTGGTATACCGTTGCATTGATGCAGTTTTCTATCTGAATTGGATCGACCTTTAGCTATTTTTATTCTGCTATGATTTCTAAGAACAGGGACAGTACATAAAATTGAATTCTGCAACAATGGGGTATTTATCGATGCTGTCTATGAAAAGTGCAATAAACTATGCTAGACAATCTGCTGTTGGGAGAACTTTGAACTAAATGCGCATTTGCGCATCTAATATGGATGATGTAGTTAGTCAAAGAATATGTTATCCTTATAAAAATGCAGCTACTCGAAAAGAAAAAAAGTAACTATTGGGGGCTAAGAATTTATAGAGATCGTTTTGATGTAACGACTCACTACAACTAATTGATATTATGTATGCATAACATTTTTTCTCAACTTGCAGGTGTTATCAGAGGGTGTTCCAACTTGGGTGTTTTTACTATACATGTATATGTAAGATGTGGGGGAAAAGCTCATTAATTGGACAGTTTTTACCAAGTGGCAAAACATTCGGGCAGTTACATGTTGTAAGGGTTTTTACCACTAGACTTCATGCACTACGCATTGCCGAGCCAATGAATAGCCAGTACTGGTACCATCCTTATGCCAATGTTCAATGGGCAATTTATTGATTGACCAAGTTATACAAATCTAAATGTTCTTAGAATAATACTACATAATGTGGTATGCTCAACATTCCTGTTTTCCGACTCAATGGATGTACATGTATTTCATGCATTAAGTTTTCTCATTTAATATCTGCAGGCCTACACTTCAATTGCAATAATGCGCTTGCATAGTTTGTGAATGAACTATCATGCGGCTTTAAAGTACTTTTATCAAGACTTACCTTGCATGATTGGCATGAGATCCCTCCAGGCTCCACAGAGAAACCTTGA
>ERZ1740060.1024-NODE-1024-length-10990-cov-4.999909_pt1 | contig 10990 bp, 9 predicted proteins | sample MGYA00581743_ERZ1740060 | MGnify/ENA primary metagenome ERZ1740060 (study PRJEB43018, sample SAMN04849235) | marine metagenome | isolation source: floating plastic debris | place: Pacific Ocean | collected 2008-08-27 | study: EMG produced TPA metagenomics...
AGCACCGGTGTAAAGACTTTTGCGCAGCCTCTCGATCCGGGTTGGGGCAGCTTTACCGCGCGCATGATTGCGAAGTCCGGGGCAAAGGTTGTACCGGTGTACTTTGATGGACATAACAGCCGCCTGTTTCAGGTGGCGAGCCACCTGCATTCCACGCTGCGGATGGGTTTGCTGATCAAGGAATTCGGCAAGCGCGTCGACAAGTCCTGCAAGATCGTGATCGGAGAACCGATCGCGCCTGCCCAGCTTGATCCCATGAAGAAGGATTCGAAGGCTTTGATGGCGTTTCTGCGCCGGAAAACTTACGAGCTGAGCGGCGGCGACGTCGATCCCAAAGAGATCGGGTTCGAATTTGTTTGAGATCCTTGCCCCATCTTTCCGCGGGATTTGCCGCGAATGAGTGTCGGAGTGTTTGATTCCGGCCTGGGTGGGCTCACTGTGCTCGACGCAATCGAGGCGCGTTTGCCGGATTTGCCGCTGGTTTATCTCGGCGATAATGCCAACACGCCGTATGGCACGCGGGATCAGGACGATATTTTCGAACTGACATCACGGCACGTGGCGCGTCTTTGGGACGAAGGCTGCGACCTCGTCATTTTGGCGTGCAACACCGCGTCGGCCGCTGCGTTACGCCGCATGCAAGAGGCCGGTGTGCCCTCGGGCAAGCGGGTGCTGGGCGTGTTCGTGCCGCTTATCGAGGCGCTGACAGAACGCGACTGGGGCGACAATTCTCCCCCGCGTGAGGTCGGTGTGAAACATGCCGCTCTGTTTGCCACGCCGGCCACAGTGCGCAGCCGGGCTTTTCAGCGTGAACTGGCGTTTCGCGCGGTCGGCGTGGATGTCGAGGCGCAGGCCTGTGGCGGGGTGGTGGATGCCATCGAAGACGGCGATATGATCCTGGCCGAGGCTTTGGTGCGCAGCCATGTCGATGCGCTCAAACGCAAGATGCCCGTGCCTGAGGCGGCCGTGCTGGGCTGCACACACTATCCCTTGCTCGAAGAAGTCTTTGCCGACGCGCTTGGCCCGGATGTCCGGGTGTTTTCGCAACCCAAACTGGTGGCGGAGAGCCTGTCAGACTATCTCGACCGCCGTCCCGACATGCGCGGCGCAGAGGGAGGCGAGACCCGGTTTCTGACAACATCCGACCCTCGGGCCACGTCCGACCGAGCGACGCTTTTCCTGCGTCGCCGGATCACGTTTGCACCGGCCTGACGTGTTTTTTCCCGAGGGCCGATCTGTGTGACCCGACCCTTCATCTGACGCAGCCCGAGGCGCTTGCAATCGCACCATCAGATGTTACGTGTCTCATAGCAACGTTAGCCACACAGTTCTGTGCCAGCAGGTATCGCGACCCAAGATGAAGACGCTTAAGAAAAAGCGCCGGATCCAGATCCTCAGCATCGCGACACTTTCCCTGATCGCGGCGACCAGCCTGATTGGTTATGCCATGCGCGACGGGATCAACTTTTTCAGATCCCCGACCGATGTGCTGTCTGAACCCCCGCGTCCGGATGAGGTGTTTCGCATCGGTGGATTGGTGCAGAGCGGCACGCTGGTGCGGGGGCAGGGCGATACAATTGTATTTCACGTCACCGACGGCCATTGCGCGATCGAAGTGCGGTATCGCGGTGTGTTGCCCGACCTGTTCGCCGAGAATGAGGACATGGTCGGCCTGGGAACATATGACGGGGCTGTGTTTACGGCCACCGAGATCCTTGCCAAGCACGACGAGGAATACCGGCCCAAAGAGGTGGGCGAGGCCCTTGAGGAACGACCGGCGGATGAAGTGCCCAGCGAGTGCAAGGCAACGAACGCTGCGATTAGCGAATCTTAAAATCACGATCTGAGGCTGCGCATATCCAATCCGAGAGGGATATGCCGTGCCCAGTGTTCAACAGATCGCCCAGGAGATCGTCGCCCGGGAAGGCGGATTTGTAAATGATCCCGATGATCCGGGCGGGGCCACAAAGTATGGCGTTACAATTCACACGATGCGCCGCCTGGGCCTGGACCTGACCGGGGACGGTCGGGTGGGCGTGGCCGATGTGCGGGCCCTGACGCGGGTGCAGGCCGAGGAAATCTTTGTCGATCATTACTACACCCGTCCAGGGATCGACCGGTTGCCTGCGATGCTGCGTGCCAGCGTCTTTGACATGTATGTCAATGCCGGGAGCAACGCGGTCAAAATTTTGCAGCGTCTGTTGTGTCAGATGGGCCAGATCATTGCGGTTGATGGGGCCATTGGGCCGAAGACGGTCGCGGCGGCGGAGGCCGCGGCGCAGGCCGCCCCTGAGCATATCGCCGACGCCTATGGGATCGCGCGGCGCAATTACTACTTTCGGTTGGCGGATCGGCGGCCCGCCTCGCGCAAATACGCCCGGACGCGTGCGGGCGGCAAAGGCGGCTGGATCCGTCGGGCCGAGGAATTCATCGCGCCGCGCTATCACCTGAGCGCGGAAGCTTTTGCAAAAAGGACGGCTTCATGGGGTTGATTGAGACGGCCCTGAGCCTGATTTTCGGCGGCGGGCGGACGACGCTGGCTGAGACTGCCGAGGTGTTTCGGGTCAATGCCGAAAAGGCGGATGCCCGCGCCACTGAGGTGCAGCAAGCTGCACTCAAGCAACTAACGGCCGAATTCGCCCGCGAGCGTCGGGGTTGGTTCGACCGCTTTATCGACGGACTGAATCGTATCCCGAGACCGGCTATGGCTCTGGGAACGCTCGGTTTGTTTGTATCAGCAATGGTCGACCCGGTCTGGTTTGCCGCGCGAATGCAGGGCATCGCTCTTGTGCCTGAGCCGCTCTGGTGGCTTCTGGGCGCGGTCGTAAGCTTTTACTTTGGCGCACGACATCAGGCAAAGGGTCAGGCGTTTCAGCGCTCTATCGCGGCGTCAATGGCGCGCACGCCGCAGGTGATAGACGGGCTGCGTCAGCTTCGGGAACTTGACGCGGAGACCCCCGGTGTGGCGCGCACGTCTCCGGATGCGACGCTCACACTGGCCTCGGTTGAGGCGGACGACAACGCAGCCCTGAGAGACTGGCGGCGCAGTCTTGCCTGACCCATTTGCCGGAATTGGGTGAGCGCCCTGTGATCTTGGGTCGCAAGGGTTGGGATTGAACCCGCGGCCATAGCGATTACACTAGCACTATGATCATCGAGCTAGGCCATTTCGCACTGATCCTCGCCTTCATGGTCGCCCTCTTCCAGTCGGTTGTTCCGCTGGTGGGTGCGGCGCATCGATGGCCGGGCTGGATGGCTGTGGCCGAACCGGCGGCAACGCTTCAGTTTCTGCTCACGGCCACTGCCTTTGCGGCCCTGACATGGGCCTTTGTAACCTCGGATTTTTCCGTCGAACTTGTCGCGGCGAACAGTCACTCGGCCAAGCCGATGCTCTACAAGGTGACCGGTGTCTGGGGCAATCACGAGGGCTCTATGCTCCTGTGGGTGCTGATCGTCACCCTGTTTGGCGGGTTTGCCGCATGGTTTGGTGACAATCTCCCGCCGACGCTCAAAGCGCGGGTTCTGGCCGTGCAGGCGATGATCGCGGCCGCCTTTTTTGCCTTCATTCTGTTCACGTCCAATCCGTTTCTGCGTCTGGCGATCCCGCCTTTCGACGGACAGGATCTGAATCCGCTTCTTCAGGACCCGGGTCTCGCCTTTCATCCGCCGTTTCTCTACGTGGGCTATGTTGGGCTCTCGGTGACATATTCCTTTGCCGTGGCGGCCCTGATCGAGGGGCGCGTCGACGCCGCATGGGGCCGCTGGGTGCGGCCCTACACTCTGGCCTCCTGGCTCTTTCTGACCGTGGGCATCGCGCTTGGATCCTGGTGGGCCTATTACGAGCTGGGTTGGGGCGGCTTCTGGTTCTGGGATCCGGTGGAAAACGCCTCATTCATGCCCTGGCTCATTGCCGCGGCGCTGCTTCATTCCGCCATTGTGGTGGAAAAACGCGAAGCGCTCAAAAGCTGGACGATCCTGCTGGCGATCCTTGCCTTCGGCTTTTCCATGATCGGGGCGTTCATCACCCGGTCCGGCGTGCTGACATCGGTGCATGCCTTCGCCAACGATCCGGAACGCGGGCAGTTTCTGCTGCTGATAACGGCGATTTTCATGATGCTGGGATTGACGCTCTTTACGCTGCGCGCCGGTATCTTGCAGGCCAAAGGTGTCTTTGGCGTGGTCAGCCGGGAATCCATGCTGGTGGCGAACAACGTGCTCCTCGCGGTCTCGGCACTGGTTATTTTCGTGGGCACGATCTGGCCGCTCATTGCCGAGATTTTCTTTGACCGAAAACTCAGCGTCGGCGCGCCGTTTTTCAACATGGTCTTCGCCCCATTCATGCTGATCTTGGGGGCCATCCTGCCTATCGGTGCCATGCTGCCCTGGAAACGCGCCAAGCTGGGCAAGGCGTTTCGTCCGCTGCGGGGGGCGCTGGTTCTGGCACTTGCGGTGGGTGCGCTGGCGTGGGCCATGCAAACCGGGCGCAGTGCGTTGGGCCCTATCGGCATGGCATTGGCCGCCTGGCTGATTTCTGGCGCAGCGGTGGACTTGTGGAGCCGGACGGGGCGCGGAGAAAACCGTATTCGCCGTCTCTTTCGTCTTCCGGGCGCCGATTGGGGCAAGGCCGTCGCGCATGGGGGGCTTGGGATCACTATGGCCGGTGTGGCCGGCATGATGGCGTGGGAGACCGAAGACATCCGTGTGGCGCAGATCGGCGAGAGCTTTGAGATGGCAGGTTACACGTTGACCTTGCAGGACGTCCGGCAGTTCGAGGGACCCAACTACTTTTCCACCGAGGCGATCATCGGGTTGTCAAAAGACGGCCGCGACGTGGGCCTGCTCACGCCGGAGAAGCGCATTTATCCTGTGGCGGGCATGCCCACCACGGAAGCCGCGCTCGATATCGGGTTTTTGCGCGACATTTACGTGGTGATCGGCGACGCACAGTTGAGCGGTGGCTGGGCGCTCAGAACCTATCATAAACCGCTGGCCAACTGGATCTGGGGCGGGGCAATCCTGATGGCCTTGGGCGGTGTCCTGTCTCTGACAGATCGCCGCTATCGGGTTGCGGCAGGGGCGCGCAAATCGGCCGTGTCACGCGGAGTACCTGCCGAATGAAACCTCTGGCTCTCGCGATCGCGCTCTGGCTGGCACTGGGTTTCGCAGGACCGGCTCTGGCGGTGCAGCCCGATGAGGTGCTGGCCGATCCGGTCCTCGAAGAGCGCGCGCGCGATATCTCCGCCGGGCTGCGCTGTCCGGTCTGTCGCAGCGAAAACATCGATGAAAGCGACGCGCCGATCTCCCGCGATCTGCGGCTTCTGGTGCGCGAACGTCTGGTCGCGGGCGATACCGACGCCGAAGCCGTCGCGTTCATCGTGGCGCGCTATGGAGAATACGTGCTGCTCAATCCTACCACACGCGGCTCTAACCTGCTCTTGTGGCTGGCCGCGCCGATCATGCTGTGTTTCGCAGCTGGGGTCGGACTTGGCTATGTGCGCAGCCGGGCTCATGCCGCGGCGCAGGCAGAGGACGCGACGACACAGGCGCTGAGCGAGGAAGAACAGGCGCGGCTGCGGGATATTCTCAAAGACTAGTCCGTCATGGTGACGCAATGTCGGGCTTTGCTTTTGGTCCGGCTTGCGGTTTGACTGACGCGGACAGAGACGCGGAGGGCTCCCAGTGACAACCTATGAAACCATCACGCTCGATATCGCTGATGACGTGGCCGTTCTTAGGCTGAACCGACCGGAGAAAATGAACGCGCTGAACGTCCAGATGCGGGCGGAAATCACCAGTGCGGTTCAACAGGCCGGTCAGGCGGCACGGGTGCTAGCGATAACGGGCAATGGCAAGGCCTTTTGTTCGGGTCAGGACCTCACGGACAAGGGAAACGCGGCGGGCCTAGATGTGGAACGCGTCCTGCGAGACGAATATGTGCCAATGCTGCGCGCGATTTCGGACAGTCCGATCCCCACGATCAGCGCCGTAAATGGCCCCGCGGCCGGGGCAGGGGCCAACCTCGCGCTCCTGGCGGATGTGGTGATTGCGACCGAGAGCGCCTATTTTCTGCAGGCTTTCACCCGGATCGGTCTGATCCCCGATGCCGGAGGCACCTATTGGCTACCCCGCCAGATTGGAGCCGCCAAGGCGATGGGGGCGGCGCTCTTTGCCGAACCCGTCAGCGCCCGCCTGGCCGATCAATGGGGCATGATCTGGGAAGCTGTGGCCGACGAGGCGTTCGAGGCGCATTGGAAGGCGCGGGCTGCGCAACTCGCGACCGGGCCGTCCTTGGCCTATAAACAGCTCAAGCGCGCCATTCGCGGGGCCTGGGAAAACGATTTCGAGACACAGTTGGAACTCGAGGCGCGGTTGCAGGGCAAGTGCGGACGCTCCCGGGATTTCAAGGAAGGGGTCACAGCGTTCTTTGAATCCCGTGCGCCCAGCTACGAAGGACGTTAACACTCTTTCCCAGATCAAGGGTGATCGCAATCGAGCGATCAAAACAAAAGCGCCGCCTCTTTGCCGGGCGGCGCTTCGCTAGGTTGAGCCGATACGCCTTACCGTTTCTCTATTTCCACATAATCCCGAAGTGTATCGCCCTGATAGAGCTGACGGGGACGCCCGATCTTGAGTTGCGGATCACTCAGCATTTCCTTCCACTGAGAAATCCATCCCACCGTGCGGCTCACGGCGAAGATGGGGGTGAACATCGAGGTCGGGAAGCCCATCGCCTCCAGAATGATGCCAGAGTAGAAATCCACATTCGGGAAGAGCTTTTTGTCTACAAAATAGGGATCTGCCAATGCGGCCGCTTCAAGTTCCTTGGCGACCTGAAGGGTCGGATTGTTTTCAACCCCCAGCAATTCCAGCACTTCGTCGGCGGATTGCTTCATCACCTTGGCGCGCGGGTCGAAGTTCTTGTAGACCCGGTGGCCGAAACCCATCAGGCGGAACTCGTCATCCTTGTCCTTGGCGCGGGCGATGTATTCCGGGATCCGGTCGACCGTTCCGATTTCGCGCAGCATTTCCAGACAGGCCTGATTTGCGCCGCCATGGGCCGGACCCCAGAGACACGCGATACCTGCCGCGATGCAGGCAAAGGGATTGGCGCCCGAGCTTGAGGCCAGCCGGACGGTCGATGTGGACGCGTTCTGTTCGTGATCGGCGTGCAGCGTGAAGATCCGGTCCATGGCCCGGCTGAGGATCGGGTTGACCTCGAAATCCTCGGCAGGCACCGAAAAACACATGCGCAGGAAGTTTGACGCGTAGTCGAGGTCGTTGCGCGGATACACGAAGGGCTGGCCCATCGTATACTTGTAGGCCCAGGCCGCGATGGTGGGCATTTTTGCGATCATGCGGATCGAGGCCACTTCGCGTTGCCAGGGATCGTGGATATCGGTGCTGTCGTGATAGAACGCGGAGAGCGCGCCGACCACGCCGACCATGATCGCCATCGGATGCGCGTCGCGACGATACCCCCGGAAGAGGAAATTCATCTGCTCATGAAGCATCGTGTGACGCGTCACGCGATCCTCGAAATCCTCGAGCTGAGACGCGGACGGTAACTCACCGTAAAGAAGCAGGTAGCAGACTTCGAGATAATGGGACTTTTCCGCCAGCTGATCGATCGGATAGCCGCGATGGAGCAGCTCGCCCTTGCCCCCATCGATATAGGTGATCGTGCTGTCGCAGCTTGCGGTTGAGGTAAAGCCCGGATCGTAAGTGAAAACACCGGCTTCCCCATAGAGTTTGCGAATGTCGATGACATCGGGTCCAGCGGTCGGGGAATAGATGGGCAGATTGTATTCCTGGTCGTCGATCACCAGCTTCGCGAATTTCGATTGCGTACCGTCGGCCATGGTTTTTCCCTCCTTTGGGCGCGGGGGGCTCTGATTTTTGCCAGGGCCCGGCGCGTTGCATCGCGTGCGGTTTTTCCCGCTCACCCGCGCGTTTGTTGTTCTTATCCCGTGGTGCAAGAGTCCACGTTTTTGACCATTCGGGTCAAGTCTGAATTCGTGTCAACCTCCTGCGGCAGGTGCCGCCGCGTCGTTCAGACGAGCAAGGCTTTCTTCACGCCCGAGCACGAGCATCATATCAAACACACTCGGGGTTGCGGTCCGTCCGGCCAAAGCGGCGCGCATGGGTCCCGCCAGCTTGCCGAATTTGATATCGTTCCGGGCGGCAACGGCTTGTGCAACAGCCTCCAACTCGTCGCGCGTCCACCTAGCATTTTGCAGTCGCGGCGTCAATTCATTCAGTATGCCACGGGATACCGAATTGAGTTGTTCGGCGGCTTTCGGCTCTCGTTCGATTGGCCGATCGACAAGTGCAAACTCTGCCTTTTCAATGAGTTCCGGAAAGGTCTTCGCGCGCTCTTTGGGCGTGTACATGGCCTTTCCCAAGAGCGTTTTTTTCTCTGTCGCGAGCTCTGGCGCGCCGGTGGACGCCCGGTAGGCCAGAAGTTCATGCAGCAGTGCAGCATCGTCTGAGGCCGCGATATGCTGCCCGCAGAGGTTCTCCAGCTTCTTGAAATCGAACCTAGCGGGGGATTTGCCGATACCGTCGAGACCGAACCAGTCGAGCGCTTGCGCATCGGTGAAAAACTCGTCGTCGCCATGGCTCCAACCCAACCGGGCCAGATAGTTGCGCATTCCCGCCGATGGATATCCGAGCCTTTGGTATTCATCGACGCCAAGCGCACCGTGCCGCTTGCTCATCTTCTTGCCGTCTGGCCCGTGGATCAGCGGGATATGGGCATAGACCGGCAGAGGCCAGCCCATGGCCGTATAGATCATCATCTGGCGTGCCGCATTGTTCAGGTGATCGTCGCCCCGGATGACATGTGTCACGCCCATATCGTGATCATCTACGGCCACTGCCAGCATGTAGACGGGTGTACCGTCGGATCTTAACAATACCATGTCATCAAGCTGCGCATTGTCGATGCGCACAGTCCCCTGCACTTCATCCTCGATGAGAGTCGCCCCCTCTCTCGGGGCTTTGATGCGGATCACGTAGGGCGCGTCGGGATGGGTATCTTCGGACGCATCGCGCCAGGGGCTCCGAAAGAGGGTCGAGCGGCCCTCCGCGCGCGCCGCTTCGCGAAACGCCTCGATCTCCGCTTGCGTGGCGAAACATTTGTAGGCGGCGCCTTGGTCGAGCAGGGTACGGCCCACTTCGGCATGACGCTCGGCGCGCGCGAACTGGCTGATTGCCTCGCCGTCATGATCAAGTCCAAGCCAGGCCATGCCGTCCAGAATGGCCTGCGTGGCGTCAGGCGTGGAGCGGGCGCGATCCGTATCCTCGATCCGCAGCAGAAAAGTGCCGCCCCGACCCCGGGCGTAGAGCCAGTTGAACAAGGCGGTTCGCGCGCCTCCGATATGGAGAAAGCCCGTGGGTGAAGGCGCAAACCGCGTGACAACGGCGGCGGGCGAGGGTGATGCGGACATGCGCGATTAACCTTTCGGTAACGATGTTTGACGTACCCCTGATCAAGCGGGCCGGCGCACGTCTATCGGCCTGCCGGAAGGGAGACAAGACGTGGCGCAGACAATCCGGAGGCTCGCGCACGAGACAGCCACCGGGGCAACAGAGCTCTGGACCGCGCAGCGGGGGTATCTCTTCCCTTGGGTGCCCGTGGCGCTGGCCTGTGGTATCGGGCTCTACTTCACCCGCGCGGTTGAACCGGACGGGTCAGTCTATCTGGCGCTGATCGGCGTTGGTGCCGCGACGCTGCTCCTGCGCCGCTGGGCCGGATATCATGCCGAACCGCTTCTCTGGGCCCTGGCGCTGATCGCGGCGGGCGCGGCGATTGCGGGATGGCGCGCCAACAGCCTTGCCGATCCGGTCCTTGGATGGCGCTATTATGGCCCGGTCGAAGGGAGGATTGTCGGCATTGATCGTTCGGCCTCCGATGCTGTGCGTCTGACGCTGGACAATGTGGTGCTGCGCGACACGGCGCCCGAGCGTGTGCCGGGTCGCGTGCGCGTCTCCCTTCACGGTCCATCGACGATTTATCGGCCTGCGCCGGGGGATACAATCGGGCTGACCGGACATCTGGCGCCACCTTCGGGACCGGTGGAACCCGGCGGATTTGATTTCCAACGCCATGCCTGGTTTCAGGGGATCGGCGCCGTGGGATACAGCCGCACGCCCGTGGTGGTGTTGCGTCCTTCGGAGGGTGGGCAAATTCTCTTCAGAACCCGGATGGCGCTGTCAGAGCGCGTGCAGGCGCGTTTGCCCGATGAAGCCGGTGCCTTTGCCGCTGCGATTATGACCGGGGACCGTTCGGGTATGGGGCAGGAGACACTGACTGCGCTCAGGGTTTCCAATCTGGCGCATCTGCTGGCGATCTCGGGGTTGCATATGGGGTTGCTTGCGGGTTTTGTCTTTGGCGCATTACGGTTGAGCCTCGCGGCACTGCCGGGGATCGGCCTGCGCTGGCCCATCAAAAAGATTGCGGCTCTCGGCGCGCTTGCGGCCGCTGCGGGCTACCTCGCCTTGTCGGGCGGCAATGTGGCTACTGAGCGCGCCTTTATCATGGTGGCGGTCATGTTGATGGCCGTCCTCGCCGACCGGCGTGCGCTGAGCCTGCGCGGGGTGGCCCTCGCGGCCTGCATCATTCTCGTTCTGCGCCCCGAAGCTCTGCTGGGCCCCGGATTTCAGATGTCCTTTGCCGCGACAACAGCGCTTGTGGCCGTCTTTTCGACCCTGAATGAAAATTTGTATCGGTGGGGACCGGCCTGGTTAAGGGCCGTTGTTTCCTTGCTGGTGTCGTCAAGCGTGGCCGGGCTGGCAACGGCGCCTATCGCGGCGGCGCATTTCAACCAGATCGCGCATTACGGTTTGGTCGCCAACCTGCTGAGCGTGCCATTGATGGGGACCTTCGTGATGCCCATGGCCGTGGTCTCCACCTTGCTCATGCCTCTGGGCCTCGACGGTCTGGCGCTCGGGATCATGGGGTGTGTCCTCGATTGGATTCTCGGGGTGG
>ERZ1740060.1025-NODE-1025-length-10975-cov-37.151740_pt1 | contig 10975 bp, 9 predicted proteins | sample MGYA00581743_ERZ1740060 | MGnify/ENA primary metagenome ERZ1740060 (study PRJEB43018, sample SAMN04849235) | marine metagenome | isolation source: floating plastic debris | place: Pacific Ocean | collected 2008-08-27 | study: EMG produced TPA metagenomics...
TCAGAAGTGCAGTCTCATACATGCCAAATGGATCAAGAGGTAAGACAGGAGGTGTACAAAACATACCGAGGATAGCTTACAAATTTTTTAACTGATTTATAACCAGCAATACAGCAGTAACTGTTGTTTATGTGAATGCGAGGGTAATAATTGAAAGTCGTGTTCTCATGTAAAATAAGGAGACAACTCTACCAACAGACAACATAATTTTCAATAAAATATTATTTTGGCAGCTATCTACTCATGTAAAGTAAGCGGACAGTGTTGACAATTTTCTTTTTGTAGGTTTTTATTTTTGTTTTATGTGCTTTCATTAAATATCATTATTATAATTTATTTTAGCCACCTATGCCAGATGTTTCATCTACAGACGAGCCTGCTGACACATTGACAGAGGATTTAGATCACTTTTACGAGTTGGAAGGAGAGAGAACATTCGTCTACCGAGGGGCTCATGAAGAAAAAACAAAAAACGTCATCCAAAAAAACTGGTCAGCAATTCACACTTACCGTAAGAAGTGGAAGTTTTCTTCACTTTATAATGTAACCATCAGAGACAATGACGTTTCCTCTTCTCTACGCAACTTTGACCTGAAGAGAATTTTAAATGAACAGATTAACAAATTTAAAGTCAATGTATCCATAGGGTCAATATTGATCAATAACGAAGATGAAAGCTTGAGATATTTTCATCCCAGCGCTGGTAAAGATAGGCTGTTTGAAAAACCAGTTTTGATCACAAACGCTGAGGATTTTGATACATTTGTAGATAAGTTGTTAGCTGTGGATCTAGTTGAGTATTCTACTCGGTCAAGGCCTGATACATCCTGGGCTTTACATATCATCACAAACATCAACATTTTTGTGTACCCAATAGTAAACCATCCAATTGGTTGTGCCGGTAGGATACCAACCCACATCAAAAACAGTAAAGCTATAATCACCTTAGACAAAAACACCAACGGTGAAATCTACACTGACAATCTCTGTTTGTTTCGTGCCATTGCTTATTCTGCAGGACAGCAAAGTACCCTTCAGGCTTCTACCAAGGCCTATCGAGACAAATATTTAGCTGCAAAAAAAATGCAGATCTCAGATTTCCGAGGTATACTTTTAAGTGATATACCTTTTATTGAAACGCTGCTAAAAGTCTCAATAGCTGTCTACAAGTTACAAAAATGTGACAATCTAGGATTTGTAGCCAATTTAGTTTCTAGGCCTATGACATGTTATCCTCACAAAGTCAATCTACATCTCGAGGGTAATCACTTCTGTTTCATACAAAACCTCAAACTATATACCAAATCTTACAGGTGTTCTCGTTGTGACAAACTGCTGACCACTGCATATGATTTGAGGGTTCACTCATCTAGATGTTTATCTACGACAACAAAACATTTCTTTCCATATGGTGAATATTCGCCACCAAAAACAATATTTGAAAAATTAGACGCCGAAGGTATCTTTGTTCCAGAACAGCTGCGATATCATCCTTATTATTCTGTCTTTGATTGTGAGGTGTATTTTGGTAAACACAAGTCTGATTTACCGTCACAGAGCAAAACAATGTGTTGGGAATCTAAACATAACCTTGCATCAATCAGTGTGGCTAGCAATGTTGCAGGTTTTACCGATCCTGTATGCTTCGTTAGGACTAAAGAAGCTACAGAAAATGATATCGTACAAGAAATGCTTACCTACCTCAACTATTTGGCGGATCATTGCTATCAAAAGCTCAGATATGAACGGTACCATAAAGTTTTCAGAAAGCTTGAAGAAAAACGTAGAGACGCAATCATTCTAGAAGTCAAAGCTGGTATATCAGAGCAGATGCACCTAATGGAATCAATAAAAAATGCTAAAAAGAAATATGACATGCTGATCAAAGAGTTAGACAACTACATTTCTGAGTTGATGGTTTTTGGTTTCAACAGTTCTAGATATGATCTTCCTCTGATCGCTCCCATGTTGATAGGAACTCACATAGCTGGTGAAAATAAGTGTGGTTACGTTGTAAAAAAAGGCACAAGTTATCAGACATTATCACTGGGAAAACTAAAATTTCTTGATGTATGTAATTTCATAGCTCCAGGATTTTCTTATTCTGATTATCTTAAAGCATTTGAAGTAAAAGAAACCAAATTTTTTTGGATTCATGAGCAGTTTACATCGTTAGATGTTTTAGACAGAACCAGTTTTCCAGAGCACTGGGAGTTTTATAGCTCATTGAAACAAAAGAATATCACTCCGGATGAATACAGCTATGCTAAATCAGTTTGGGATGACCGTAAAATGAAAACCTTGAAAGATATGCTGATATATTATAACAACTGTGACTGTGTCCCATTTGTAGATGCCCTATCTAGACAAATGCAGTTCTTTAGAAGCATAGGATTAGACATCAAGACAGCTATCTCTGTCCCAGGCTTGTCAATACGCCATCTCTTCAATCTCAAAAAAGAGAAATCCTCTATAATGCTATTTGGTGATGAAAACAAAGATTTATATTATTTGATTAGAGCAAATATCAGGGGTGGATTGAGCATGGTATTTTCACGGTACCAGGAAGTAAATAAAACACATATCAAAAAAGAGTATTATAAACAGGATGCTCGACCTACTCAATCTGTTCTTGGGTTGGATGTTTCTGCATTATATCTCAACAACCTCACAAACATGGCTATGCCTTGTGGTGCCTACGTTCGTAGAAAATCCATTAATGATTTCAAGATTGAGAGATGCTACGCCTATGGGGTAAAAGCAGCACAATGGATAGAGTGGTATGGACATCAGCTTGGCATCAGTTTTCAGCACATGTATAACGGTGGTGAAGTGAGGCTAGGTGGTAGAAATTTACCTGTAGATGGTTTTGCGCCAAGCAAAAATAGTAGAGGTTTAGTGTTGCAGTTTTTGGGATGTTACTTTCATTGCCACAACTGTAGTGCGTGCCCTACTGGCCGCTCAGATAATCCAGAAACATGCAGAGAACATACTATGAGCAATGTCCAATACCTAAAAGATCTAGGATATGAAGTAGTAATAAAATGGGAATGTGAGTTTGACCACGAGCTCAAAAATAATGAAGATCTACGCATATTTTGTAAAAGTTTGAACATAGAAGTAGACAATAGACACAAGCTAACTGAAAGCCAAATTATCAAAGGAGTCCAGGATGGGTCATTTTTTGGTATGGTTGAGTGTGACATCAAAACACCAGAAGAACTGAAGCCTTATTTTGAAGAGTTTCAACCTATAGTAAAACAAGCTATGTTAGATAGAGACTCCATCGGAGAACATATGAAAAAGTTTGCTGTTGAAAACGGTCTACTCAAAAAACCTACTAAGACGCTACTGTGTAGCTACTTTGCTGATCGGATTCTTTTAGCTACTCCTCTTCTTCAGTGGTATTTATCAAAAGGTTTGATAGTGACCAAAATCCATCAAACCATACAGTTTTCACCTGAAAAGTGCTTTGAAAAGTTTGGTCAAACTGTAGTAGATGCCCGTCGTGAAGGTGACACAAATCCAGCCACTAAAGTAGTGTCAGACTCAAGTAAACTAATGGGTAACTCGGCATATGGTAATTGTCTGAAAAATGTCGAAAAATATAGGGATGTTTCCTATCACAAGGCTGAAGGTTCTGAAATTCATAGTCTGATCAATGAAAAACGCTTTAGTCACTGTGAAGAAATAAATGATGACGTGATTGAGATTGAGATGATGAAAAAGAGTGTAAAGATTGACATACCCATTCAAGTTGGATTCTTTGTCTTGGAATATTCAAAGTTACTGATGCTGCGATTCTACTATGACTTCTTATTACAGTACATTTCTGATAGAGACTTTTGTCTGGTTCAGACTGATACTGACTCTTTGTATTTTGCCCTGTCTACAAAAACTCTGTTTGAAGCAGTCAAACCTGAACTTAAAGCAAAATTTAAAGCGGAATACAGCTCTTGGTTTGCGGTAGAATACTGTGAGACTCACCAAGAGGAGTTTTTTGAGACATGTTTCAATGGTAAAGAATGGTATCCTCACCCATGCTGCGAAAAAGTCAAGGTTTTTGACAACAGAACTCCAGGAAAATTTCATGTAGAGTTTAAAGGTGATGGTTTAGTAGCTTTGTGTAGCAAAAGCTACTACTGTATAGGAAAAGAATCAAAGCTTAGCTCAAAAGGTATTAGTAAAGTACACAACAATCTCACAGCTGACAACTATAAGGATGTATTATTTACACAGGAAATAAAACAAGGTATAAACAAAGGTTTCAGGGTTAGAGACCATTCAATATACACATACACCCAAAACAGAAAAGGGTTAAACTACATGTATGGTAAACGACCAGTAATGTCAGACCATGTTACCACAAGACCGACATCACTATAATAACTGATTTTTATTAATTATTATCTTTGATACTTGTTTTTTATGATATTTACCAGTCAAAGTCAATTCTTACGGTTTGGTCATCATAATACTTAGTGTTGTATAATTTATAAAAATACTATTTACTTTTTTATACATGTACATATCTTTTTTACAGTGTATTTTATTTTCTTATCTTACCAAATAAATTCTATAGCTTACTAAACCTTAAGTCACTTTGACTTTACACTTCATAAGATAATGACTCTTTCACTCCTACACCCCTTCAGTATGATTGTTTCTGGCCCCTCTGGTGCTGGTAAATCCTTTCGTGTAGCGGAACTAATTAAGTTTAAAGACAAAATCATATACCCTCCACCGCAGAGGGTATACTTTTGTTATAGCGAGTGGCAACCGCTATATGAGTCTGGTGCCTTTTCTGGTGTTAATTTTGTCCAAGGTATGATTGAATTAGAACAAATTGACACCTCAGTCACTAATTTGTTAATCATTGATGACTTGATGACAATTCTCGGAAAAAAAGAAGGTCTCATGATATCTGAACTTTTTACCAAACACTCTCACCACAAGAACTTAAGCGTGGTTTTAATAACACAAAATATGTTTGAGAGAGGGGTTCATATGAGAAATTGTCAACTAAACAGCCATTATCAAATGTTGTTTAAGAATCCTCGTGATAGAACACAGATTAGCTATTTAGCCAGACAAATGTACCCTAATAAATGGAAGTTTATGCTTAGTGCATACAACGATGCTGTAGCAAAACCTTACGGTTACCTATTTGTCGATCTTAAACAAGACACAGAGGAATGGATGCGATTGCGCACTGGTATTTTTCCAAGTGAGTTATGCTATGTATACCTTCCCAAATCCAAAACCATTCATTTGCCCTCCAAACTTGAAACTGTCAACAAGCATGAGCAGTAAAATCAAAAAACAAGCTAAAACTTTGAAGTTTTTGACTGAAACAGATCACGCTACAGCTAAGGCTATCATCAAGACAGCAAGGCCTGATTTGGTTAATTGTTTTACAGAAATTTGTTACAACGTACTTAACGGAAATATCAACCTTTCACCTGCATACAAAAAGAAATTAGCAAAACATAAAAAGACAATTAGAGCTATCGCCAAAAAATCAACAAAGGCCTCATCGCGTAGAAATCATATCCAGAAGGGTGGATTTCTTCCACTTATTTTACCTCTTGTAAAGACACTACTACCAACCCTTGTGGGTGGTCTCCTTAGCAGATAATCATGAGTGAAGCCAAAAAATATCTGCTGATCGATGCTAACAATGCTAACCAAATTTCCAGAATACTAGAAAATAATTCAAATAAATCATCTCAAAGGCTTCTCTCACCATTAAAGCGAGAAGTAAATAATCTTGATAAAATGATGGCTGAGGTTGCTCAAGATCAAACTTTATCCGCTGATGAGAGGGTCGATATGTATGAAAAACATTTAAATAACTTTCTGACTCACCGTTCTCTAGCTAGCAGACCATTAGCTAAACCTCAAAACAATCAAACAGTAACAAAACCAAAAATCAATCCAGCCGATGATGACCATTTGCTTCCCATACCTAAAACATTTAAAAATAAGGCAAACTCTTTATACACATACCTCAAGAAACTCCCAATCACCTATTCTAAAGCAGGTGAAGTGATCATCAATGGAAAAACGGTAAAGAATAGCAATATATCAGACTTATTAAATGCTGCTGTTAACTCTAAGGCTGTAGGCGAGTATACAACAGGATGGCATGAGTTTCAACAGTTTTTGAGGGAAAACAACGTTCCAAAATCTTTACTTGCTAGAAATGTAGCGTTAACTATAAATGATGTTGAGCCTTTCAGTTCACCTCAGTCTCAATTTAATACACCAAAAGACGTGTACACCACACCTAAAACGTCAAAGCGAAACAAGAGAAAACGTAAACCTTACACTCCTGGGTCAGTAACCAGCCTGCCTAAAGGTTGGGCCCAACCATAAAATGAAGACTAACAAAAGAAAATCAAACAGTGGTGACGTATCATCTAGTCAACAAAAGGTTTTGACTGAAACTTATTTTACTGCCAAAAATCCTGGCAGTTTTGGAGGTAAAAAAAAGTTAAAGAGGTCGGTTAAAAAAATTTCCATTGATAAAATAAACAACTGGTTGAGTAGCAAAGATGCATACACACTACACCGTCCAGCAATAAAAACTTTTAAACGAAGAAAATTTGTAGTCAGTGGTATCGATAGTACATTTCAAGCAGATCTCACAGATTTGGTACAATTCACACAAGAAAATGATGGCAATCGATATATACTATTTTGTGTCGATGTTTTTTCAAAATATGCTTGGGCAAGACCACTAAAAACCAAGTCAGGAAAAGATATGGTGGCAGCCTTTCAGTCTATCTTTGACCATGACAACAGAATTTGTCGCTACCTCCATACCGACAAGGGGAAAGAGTTTTTTAACAAAGAATTTCAAGCTTTTCTAGCCAAATATGGTATCAAGCTTTACTCAACTGAAAATCAGGAAACAAAAGCCTCAATAGTAGAAAGGTTACAAAAAACTATTAAAAGTTCTATGTTTCGCTACTTTACCTACACTGGGACTTACAGATGGGTTGATGTCCTTCAAGACATCATATCATCCTACAACAATAGCTTCCATTCTTCATTGAATATGAGACCAAGCGATGTAAATTATCGCAATCAAGAAAATGTTTGGCAGCACCTATACAATGATCGCCTCATGAGAGCTGAATCAGCAACAGCTAGATTTAGGTTTAACGAAGGTGATACAGTTCGAATCTCAAAATACAGTACAGTCTTCAAAAAAGGATATTTACCGCTATGGAGTGATGAAATTTTTGTGGTAGCTGATCGTCATCACACTATCCCACCTGTTTATTCACTCAAAGATCAGGCTGGAGACGACTTAAAGGGTACATGGTATGAAAAAGAACTACAAAAAGTAAAAAGTGACAACATATACAGAATTGAAGCCATATTAGGCAAGCGTAAAGTGAGAGGAAAAATACAATATTTGGTGAAGTGGAGCGGATATCCTGACTCCTTTAACTCTTATGTAGACGAAGCGGATATTCTAGACAATTATAAAAACTAGTCACATCTAATCAAACAATCATTTGACATGATGAGGGTTGTGCTGCCAAGCAACGCTTCAATGCAACATTTCCCAAACAATTCTCTAACAAGCTATACCGTCCAGTTTTCAGAAGAGATCATCTTACCGCCTGGACAATGGGAGGTTGGACTATTAGAAATGCAATTTGAAAAAAGTTGGTACAACCTACAAGATGGTAAAATAATGATCATAGAGACAGGTACTCCACCTAAATTTGTGACTATTGACTTCAAGGTTGGTTATTACCCCTCACCACTCGATATATGCAACGCTATCAATCAACAACTAAAAGTTTATTACGGAGATGAACCGATGAAAGTAGAGTTCGGTGTCGATGATATAAGCGGTAGAGTCACAATTACATTCAGGTCTTATGGAATTAATATAGCAGTTGACGAAGATCTTGGAGAAATGTTAGGGATAGCTAAAGGTAGAGAAAGAACAATATTTAGAAATTTTGTAAACTATGATGACAAGAGACCAAAAGTATATACTTCTAAAGTTAGCCAGTTTCCAAACATGAATCCTGTCAAAAGCATCTACGTGTACTCAGATATAGTACAAAATTCACGTGTCGGTGAGATCGAAGCTCCTTTGCTGAGAATTGTTCCAGTCAATAACTCTAAGCATTGGACAACTCAATACGTAGAATATCAAAAAATTCAATACGTACCAGTTAGTAAAAACAGATTCAGACAGATAAGTATATATTTAAGGAGTGATACAGGCGATATTGTTCCATTTACAACAGGTCGAACCATAGTAACACTTGGTTTCCGCAGAGTAAAACCCATGGTTTTGATTTAAGATGAGAGTGGTTCCTTTCAATGAAGATTTGGCAAGCAAACAATATAAAGAATTTTATAATCAAAAAGGTGGTGGTCCAATACCGGTCTTCAGAGGACCATCATACCAAAAAGGGTATGGTATTGGCAGTATAATTGGAGGGTTATTCAAATCTGTATTACCAGTTTTGAAAAGCACTGCACTTCCAATATTGAAAAGTGGTGCAAAACGATTAGGTAAAACAGCTCTAAAAACAGGATTTAATATATTAAACGAAGGTTTAGATGGAAAAAATCTAAAACAATCCGCTATTCGAAATTTAACACAAGCTGGCTCAGACTTGCTTGACAGTACTTTAACCAAGTCAACCAATCAAAGAAAGCGGAAAAGACCAACAAAATCTAAAAAGAATAAAAGAAAGAGAACATCAGTTATGCCCATCAGACAAAATAAATCAGCTAAAGGCAGAGCACCTCGAGATATTTTCAACTAGTATGTCTGACTCTTTCATTTTCGAACATAGCTGTCTGGCAGCCAAACCTGAATTGCAGTTGTTTGATGACCTTCCCACTCAAGCAGCTGTTGAAAATGGTTACACGACAGAATATCTTCCACGTAGTAACTTATCAGATGATGGACCTATTAAGTTTGAGGTCAGCGGAGTTGGAAGCGATTATATTGATTTATTAAATAGCTACCTTTTATTAGAACTCAAAATAACCAAAGCAGATGGTTCAAACTTAGCAAATGATGATGTTGTCGGTCCAATAAATCTTATTGGGCAGACTCTTTTTAAACAAATTGATGTCAGTTTAAATGATACACTGATTAGCGATTCTTCAAATTTGTATCACTATCGAGCTCTTTTTGAGACACTCCTGAGCTATACATCAGATGAAGGAAGAAAACAGCTTTCAATGTCACTATTTTCCAAAGACACCCCAAACAAAATGGAAAACATTGCTGCTGACAACACAGGTCTCGTTGAGCGTCGGAACCACTTCACCGAGAGCAAAACTGTACAGGTCATTGGCAGACCTCACAGCGATATTTTTTACCAGCATAGATATATTGTCAATGGAGTAACACTAAAGCTGAAATTGATTAGAAATACAGACGAGTTGGTGCTCATGGCCGCTGCAGATGCAGCATTCAAAATAAAAATCACCAACGCTTCATTCTTCGTAAGAAAAGTCTCTCTCAACAAAGGCATCAAAGAAAAGCATATAGAAAAGATGGACACTCAACTGCAACCAGCTCTGTATCCCATTCGACGGGTAATGATGAAGAGTCTGACAGTGCCAGTAGGATCTCTATCACTCACCGAAGAAAATCTATTCTCTGGCCAAATGCCAAAAAGGATAGTTATCGGGATAGTAGATTCTTCGTCATTTGAAGGCAAATACGAAAAAAATCCCTTCAACTTTAAACACTTTGGATTAAAATACTGCTGCTTGTACGTGAATGGAAAAATGTTACCTCAAAAACCGTTGATCTCAGACTTCACTAACGGACTTACACTGAGAAACTACTTTACGCTCCTAGAGTCAACTGGAAAGTCATTCCAAGATAGTGGACTAGACATAACCAGAACAGAATACAATCAGGGTTATGCACTGTTAGCATTTGACCTCTCACCTGACCTTGAAGATACAGGATGCTACCACCTTATAAAAAAGGGAAACATCAGGCTGGAGCTCAAGTTCTCCGCGGGACTAGCAGCCCCTGTCAACGTGATCGTCTACTCAGAATTCGATTCAAAGATAAGTATTGACAAAAACAGGGCAGTGCTTATGGACTACTTCGTATAAACAAGGCAGACAATATGAACTCTAGCGAAATCTACTCCATACTCAAGCAAGATGAGTTCACCAAAAATATTAACTTTTTGGGAGTATTTCCTTCGGATCTAATACCAATATCAGCTCTCAGCTATCCATGCAGCTTGGTAGTCAACACCAAACCGATATCAAGCGAAGGGGAACACTGGATAGCATTAGTAAAATCCTCAAAAAATGTTGGATACTATTTCGACTCCTATGGCATGTCTCCAGCTAACTTTCCAGAGGTTGCCACAGTTCTAGATACAACAAAAGAATGGCAATACAATGACGTTCAGCTTCAAAGCTTACTAACCACAGTTTGTGGTCAATATTGCATCTTCTTCCTTCTCCATATAGCTCGGGGTTTGTCTCCTGATCAGATTATTAGTTTTTTAAATGATAATGGTGACACAGCCGCTAATGATGCATTCATCTTTATGTTTTTTAAACAACGATACAGTGGTTTTGAAGATAGCCAAATTATTGATTTTCCATTTATAAAAAAACAAATAGCTAGTAATTTTAACTCTCTATAAAGTCTTCTATTTTACTTACTTATTTTTTTTCTATACCCAATGCTTACTTGCAAATAACAATAAAGTTACACTACCAACAACCTAACTAATAATATCTACAAATTGTGACTGTGACAGACAATTACACAAAATTTATTGACCAAACAAAATAACTGCACAGGCTTTGTGAAATTACATGCAACGCAAGTGGTAAAAATAACAAAAAAATGCGCCAAAAATGTAACTCCAAACCTTTATCTAAACAGACAATATACAGTTAGCATCGAGATAAAATATTTTGCAACAAAATGTTAATTTAGCTA
>ERZ1740060.1026-NODE-1026-length-10974-cov-5.018134_pt1 | contig 10974 bp, 19 predicted proteins | sample MGYA00581743_ERZ1740060 | MGnify/ENA primary metagenome ERZ1740060 (study PRJEB43018, sample SAMN04849235) | marine metagenome | isolation source: floating plastic debris | place: Pacific Ocean | collected 2008-08-27 | study: EMG produced TPA metagenomics...
GTTTATATTGTTTGGGGGTTCTTTTCGGCGGTATAGGGATGGGCCTGTCTCAGTTGTCTGAGCCGCAGAAGATTATTCCTTAATTCATCTACCACTAACGACACATTTAACCCGCCTGGATATCGATCATGTCAAAGTACGACAAAGCCCTAAGCGCGGGCTATAAAATCTTGCGCTCATTTGGGGGAAATGACCCAATAAATCGAGCGATTCGAGCTGATGCAGAACGGCTATATGAGAACTCAATAATCTTGCCTATTGGGTTGATGACATTGGTTACCCGCAAGATTGAGAAGGGGGAGCTATGAAGTGGTTTCGAGTTGAAACAAATCACGTTGACAACGACAAGATATGGGATTTATTTGAAACCCATGGTGTCAGCGGATATGGATTTTATTTCTGGCTTATTAACGCCCTCCATATGCAAGAAGAATCTGGGTATCAAATTGAACTTACTGATCGATGGATTCGAAAAACTGCGCGCGAGCTTTTCATCTCAGATAAGCATACGATTGTCCGTTACCTTGACACCCTGGCTGAAATTGGGCTTATAAATTCTCAGCTATGGGCCGAAAAAATAATTCTTTCTGATGGCATTTTAGAGCGAGCAGATGCCTACATGAAGTCAAGAATAAAAGAACGGAAAAAGAAGCGGAGTCAGCGAGAAAAAATACAAAAAGAGCCTGAAACCACTGAAACCTCGTTAGTGTCCCCAGGGGACAACAAGGGGACATCCGGGGACAACGCCAATGTCCCCCCCGCAGAGATCAGATCCAGATCTCAGATCTCAGATCCAGAAGATCAAGAGAAGAAAGAAAAGAGCACTGCTAGCGCAGATGCCCTTCCACCCTCCGAAGAAAAATCTAAGCCCAAGCCTGCCAAAGGACCCCCCAAAAAACTAACCAAGCATCAATGCCAAAGTTTGGTTGAGATTTACCAAAGGCTTAAGCCTGAGTTATGGGCTGAAGTGCAGGCCATTGGCGACAAACGCCTTGACATGGCAGATAGGGCTTATCAGGCTTGTGGCCGCGACATCGAAGCCACCCAGCAGATTGTCGAAGACGCGTTGCGATATGTCAGCACCCAAGAATGGTGGATAGCCCGGAAATTTACTTTTGGGACAATTTTTGAGCGAGGCAACAAAGGGCAGGGAGACTACAGGTTTCTTCGATGGGCTGAGTTGGTGTCTGCCAAAGAAAATGCAAAATCAGCAGGCCTAAACCGTCCCAAGCTTTCAGAGGAACAGCTAGCAGAACTCCGGGAAATAAATACTCAAAGCCCGTACAGCTTGAGCCTTGAGGAGGTGATGCTCATAGACTCTGGATTCAAAGTTGACAATCCGAACTGGAAAAACGTGAGGTTTGCGACATGAGCAGCCCGACATTCAACATTCTCGACTACATCGATAAGCTGATTCCTGTTGATGAGCGGAGCAAGAAGGGGTATTACTACTGCCCAGTTTGCGGCGACGATAATTTTGGTCTTAGCGCAAAGACAGGCGCGTATCAATGCTTTGGCAATGGATGTAAGCCCAAAGATATCCGAAATGCGATCGCACCATTCGAGAAGCAAGACCAGCTGGAATTGCCGCAACTTCAGCGGATTGCCTATGCCAAAGCCAATAAAGAGCTTGTTGTTAGTACAGCTCAGGTCGAGGCTAAAGCTGAAGAGCTAGCCCTTTTGGTAGCTGAAAAAATCTATTCACCTGAGCAAGCTGCGCTGACGCTTTCTGAGTGGTGTCGCCAGGAGCGACGAGATAGGTTTACCGCAAACAAAATACTCGAGGGATTTTTGAATCAGCTAGCTCCTCAAGATGAGGATTTAGATACCGACGATGATGCTCAAGCCCTAGAAAAAATGGTTTTGGCTTATGTCAATGAAGAGGTTTTAAGTCGGAAGCTTATCTTGAGGAAGCGGTTAAGATCTCGTTTCCGCGTCAATGAGGGCGATGTAGAGGGTTTAACTGAAGTATTGGCTGTAGAAGCTGGGCTGGATTTCACGCACGGTTCAGAGTCACCAGAAGGCTCTATGGATTTTCTTAAAAGACTAGAACTGCTTCAGTCCGGAAAGTTGGCCCCAGGGTTGATGACGGGGTTTGCGAGCCTTGATCGCTACCTCCAAGGATTAGGTAAAAAAAGCTTAACCATCATTGGTGGTCGACCGTCACAAGGCAAATCAGCATTTGTTCAATCGATCATTCGAAATATTCAGCGTCAGCATCGTCTGCCGGTGGCGATGTTCAATCTAGAGATGACTAGCGACCAGTGGCGAGAGCGGTGGATATCTGCTGAACGCTCGATCAGTTATGGAAAGATTCGATCAGGCCACATCAATGAACAGGAATGGGCGCAGGTGCTTGACTGCATGGCTCACTTCTATGAGCTGCCCATTTATCTTTCTGAAGCAAGTGGGATTACCCCTAGTTATCTCAGGAGATCATGCAGTGCGATCGCAGAGAAAGCTGGCTCAGACTTGGGGTTGATTGTCGTAGATTATTTGAATCTAATGAGAGCCCCTGGTGTATCCAGTCGGGTTCAAGAGGTGTCTCAGATTGCTAGAGATTTACAGAATCTTGCTAAAGAGATGAATGCCCCGGTCATTGCTCTTAGCCAGCTCAGTAGAGGTGCAAGTCATCGGTCTACCAAAGAGCCGGTCTTAGAGGACCTTAGGGAATCGGGTGAGATAGAGCAAGTGGCTGATGTCGTGATGCTTGTCCATCGCCCAGGGAAGTACGACGAGTCTATTCCTGACGCAGTTGGAAAGATTATTACGGCGAAGAACCGGCATGGGCCGACGGGCACCTGCGAAGTTCTTTTTGAAGGCGAGTACATGAGATTTAGAGATGGCGCAGGGAGGATTAACTAGTGAATTTATTGCATTGGGACGTCATTGAATCGAACGGCAATGTCCACGCTGTTTTTGAGATTACTGAGGGCTGTGTTTATGACCCAGAGGTAACGCGATTTGTTGGTCAACCGGCAGCGTTGGACGGCTTTTGCGAAAACCTCTCTCAGAAACGATGGGCGAATCAGTCAGTGGTGAATGAGTTTAGGGCGATTGTTGGGCGGCAAACAGCAGCGAGGAAACAGCCATGACCCAACTCTCCCTCCTCAACACCCCCATCATTATCGACTCAACGCCCATTATCCCGCGCCCTGTCAAAAGCCCTGAGCCTGAGCTATCTCCCGGCGCCCTCGTCGTACCCAAGGTCAGGGAGGACCATCCAACGCCACTATTTCCCGATCAGGTCTGCGAGGTGGTGCGCATGGGTCAATCGCTGGGGCGTGACCGGGCTTTCCTGGTGCCGGCGAAGTGGATGGGGCGTGGGGTGTCGCCGTTCCCGTGTGATCCGGGGTGCTTGATTTTGTTGTCTAGTGCTAGTGCAGGTGGTGTGTGATGAGCGCAGTTTTAACTAAACCCAAAGAGCGTCCCATTTTGTTCAGTGGCCCTATGGTGCGGGCAATTCTTGAGGGTCGGAAGGCGGTGACACGGCGGGTGGTGACCGAAAAGCAGATTGCTAAATGCCCTGGCATGAATTACTTCAAGGATGAGCTTTTGCAGTTCAGCCCATATGGAAGGCAAAAGGACGTGCTTTGGGTGCGCGAGACGTGGTGCGACGACGATTATAGATTCTGGTATCGCGCTGATGCTGACGAAGCTGGCGCTGTTCCATACGAAGTGAATGGTGTTGGCTTGGGCGGCGGCGTTGGCCACTTTAAGCCTGACAAATGGCGACCTAGCATATTCATGCCTTACGCTGCTTGTCGTCTAAAGTTGCGCATCACTGATGTGCGAGTAGAGCGGTTGCAAAAGATCTCTGTAAATCAATGTCTTGCTGAAGGGATTTATACAGAGCGAGTTGGGGAAGGATGGCCTGATTATCAAAATGGAGGACTGGGGTTAAGTCTTCAAGATTCTTTCAGGACTTTGTGGGACAGCATCAACAAAAAGCGAGGCTACGGCTGGGATACAAATCCATGGGTCTGGACTGTGGACTTTGAGCGGATTGATGATGAGGCGATGCCTCGTGCAGCCTGATAACGCGATTACACCAACGCTATAGAACGTAAATCCAAAGGAGAAAAATGGCTAAAGCAATAACAGCAACATCAATTTCTATTAATTCCGATAACTACCCCTCACTGGTAGTTTCCATCGAATGGAATGGTATCGAATTCAAGGGCAGCAAAGCTGAAGGCACGAAGCCCGTATCAACAGACCTCATAAATGCGATGAATGCGTTTATGCCTATCGTAATTGAACGGGGCAGCTTAAATGACGACTGGAAAGAAGAACTAGGTGCATATTCGTCGGTATCAAGCATCCGATTTGGCGAAACAAAGCTGGCTTTGACTGCCAAGCTTACAAAGGATATGGATGTCAAAGATACGGCAACAGCCATACATTCCGAGTCTATCGGCTACGACAAATTATCGACTGCCGAGCAATCGTTGATCACTGAACTACGGCGAGAGATTAAAAAGTATCTGGACAGCATTGATGAACAGCAAAGTTTGTTCACTGGTGAACCGTCTTCTGGAGACACTGGCTATGTAGGGCAGGAGGTAGCAGCGTAATGGACAGCAATAATTACCAACAACTAGCCGCCCGCACTCTGATTGATCGGCCTGAGCAGCCGCTGACAGCAGATGAAATCGCCATGCTGACACAAGCGCTCAAAATGTCCGCATGTGTTGGGGCGCTTGTGGAAAGGCTCAAAAAACAAATTCTTCACCGCCACAGTGCTTACTCGAAACAGGATTATCTGGTAGATCTTCAAAAACTAAGGGCTAGTTTCAATCATGTATCTAGTCCTATCCGCATTGACACTGCTCACGATAGTCTTTCTAGCAAAGACACCATGGTGCTGTGGAACATTATTGGGCTATTGGGTGAATCTTCGGAACTGGCCGAACTATTGCTTGATTACGATCTAGAGCCATGCCGCGATACTGGGATTTATTCTGATGCGCATCAAGAATGGACAAAAGAACTTGGCGACGTGGCCTGGTATCACGCCGCGATCGCAACCAAGCTAGGGCTAAAGATAAGCGGCATTCAGCAGGCAAACATCGAGAAGCTGAAGAAACGCTTTCCCGAAGGCTTCACCACTCAGGACAGTGTGGCGAGGGTGGATGCTGAGTCCCCCAAAGATTTAGGCCAGCTCCTTGGTCAGGTGCAACAAGACTTAGGCGGCAGAGTAACCATTGAGCCTATGAGCAAGGTTTCGCCGGTGACATTGATCGATGACGGTGCGCAGGAGTGGGACTGATGAAGTTTTCTGTATGGCAAGAAGTAGAGGTAGAGATGGATCTAGGCTCCCAAGAGCTGCAAAGCTTCATAGCAGAGCACTGGAACTCAATGGATGAAGATGGCTTTCCAGTTAGAAACAAAGTTATTAGCGTTGTGACACTTTTGAAAGATTTGTCTGACGAGCAACTCAAGTCTTTTTCTAGCAAAGCGCTGTCGGCAATTGCTACAGAGCTAAATGAGCAAGCTGGGAGATTTGAGCGGCTAAGTCAGGAGGTTGACGAGCAATGAAAACCATCAATACTAAACCCCAACCCCTAGTCCCCCGCATGCCAGGTTCCAAGCGTCGGCACCTCCCGGAGTGGGCACCCATCTTGTCCCAGGGGTTTGACGCTGTTGTCGAGTATTTCGGCGGGGCGTTGTGGGTGTCTCAGGCGTTAGTCCAAGCAGAACAGCCGACGGTTAAGCTGATAATTGTCGCTGAGGCGGCTACGGATTTGAGGGCGATTTATTCTTGTTGGGGTTCGACGGGAAACGAACGGAAGCGATCCACTGAGAATCAGCTAAGAGCTTGGCAGGAAGAGGGGCTAGAAGCTGCTTGGCCAGTTATAAAGTCCTGCTACGAAGCGCATCAGCAAAACGGTGGACCATCGCCTAGGGTGGCGGCTGCGGGATTATCTTTGAGGTTGCTAACAGTGTAAGGAATTGAAAGAGATAATAACTTAAGTGGAAGGCTAAACTAAGTTCAAAACAAGAATCAAAAAGCCAGCTGGCTAAAATACAAAAAAAGATAAACAAAAGCTAATTAACATCTGCGCATTGTCTCTGATTATCGCTCCATGTTTTTACCCGACGACTACTCCAACACCCTTGCCATTTGCGACCCTCCCTACTGCGGGGTTCTTGGCAAGGCTACTCGCCGAGGCGGGCACTACATCAGTCCTGCTTATTTTGGGCATAGACCCCATGAGCAGTTCACCGCCGACATGGCTGTTGACTCCGTTCAGCACGCTCTTAGCCATGGATGCCGTACGGTCATTGCCTGTAACTACAACGCTGATTGGCTAGATATGACTTATCGGGGAATGGCGGATCGGTATAAGTATTCGTGCGCCAGGACAGTCCGGGGGTCGTTGACCGGGCTGAACAATAATGTGAAGCCTGCTAAGCGGGAGAACCCCTATAAGGACACGTATTGGGTGTTCCAGAAGATTGGTACGGGACTAATGGAGGTGGCGGTGTGATCCACCCTTCTCTAAAAACAACATTCTCAGCTCGTTTATCCCATGCCATGGAAGAATCTAGTCTTAGCCAGGCGGCATTAGAGCGAAAAGCCGGAATTCACCAGTCGTCTGTGTCTCGCTACCTAAGCAAAGGGCGGCTGCCAGGAGCTGAAGAATTGCGGGCTATTAGTCTAGCGCTGGGTGTGTCCGCTGATTATCTACTGGGTTTAAGGGAGGGAGCGATTGCAAGCCCTGAGCCATCCACAACTAAGGTCAATCAATTGACCTTATATCTACTTCGGGGTTTTCGGGTGAGGGAGTCTGCTGCGCTTGTGGGCCGTTCAGAGGTTTGGGGGTTTCAGAAGTTAGCTCAACTTCGGGGTCATTTTGGGGTGGAGACAAACATGCAGTTGTTTTACCAACTGGGGCGGTTGTCGGTAATTGAGTGTAAGGAGAAACCAGTAGCGTGACTATTGAAAAACAAAACCGGATTAATACCCAGTGCCGCCCCTTAACAGAGCGATTGTTCATGTGGGCTATGGACGCGCTGTTTGTGGTCTGCGCTCCGCTAGTAACGATGTGGATATTGGCAGAGCAGAGACAAGCTGTTAGGGCGTACCGAAAACGCAATCAGTTGAGTGAGGTTGATTTTTTGGAGAAAACCTGGGAGATGGACCTGAGCAAAAAAGGAAGAAAACAATGATCTTAATCAGCAAAGCCCGAAAATTTAGCCTCTGTTTTGAACGGGGTCCTGTTATGTGGGATTTGGCTTTAGGGATCGTTCTAATTCGTATTTCATTTGTTCCACCCGAGACGACGATCAAAGGACTTGCGATCGCTATATTTCATTGGCTCAGCCTTGAAGACTTCGAACCAGCGCCCCGTTGGATAGAGCCCACTGAATTGTGGTGATCACATTAGTCAGTTTTTAGGGTGAGCTCAAGAACCGAAATAATTTGACATAGAAGAGGTAGGAAAAGCGGTGAAGATCGAAGACCTGGCCCAAGAGCTAGAAAAAGTGAAAAGTTACATTGGGATGCCTAGCGACGAATTCATGTCTCCAGCTCAGGCTCTTAAGGCCATGGGTTACAAGAAAAGTCCCGACTGGCTTAAGCGAAAACTAAAGCGGGCATATGATTCTACTTTGGCAGGAGATGGTCAACCTTCGTCCCTGGAGTACGGTACTCATTATCAGTACATCGAAGGTGAGTGGTTGGTAAGCCCAGTAAAAGTCAAGCAGGCCTTAGCCGATCCAAACTTCCAGATCCCAGAGCCACAAACTGACTATGTCAGTTAAAGATTTTCCCAGGCTTTTAAAAGTTCAGCTTTTGAGATCGCCTGCTGATAGGTTTGGGTGTGCACGTTTATGCTGTGCCCCATAAATTTTGCTGCAGTGCCCGTCGGCATATTGAGCTCTAAGCACCGGCAGGCCCATCGATGCCTCAGGTAATATGCCTTGAATGGCATGTGCTGAGTGAACCACTGCACAATTGGTTTGCCTACCATATGCAAGGTCTTTCCCTGTACATTCGCTTCAACGTATTGATATGGTCGCATTAGGTCAAACCATTCTTTTGGCAAAGGAAGCACCATCCGAGGGCCAGTTTTCGTTTGCCCAGGGACATTGCATTCTCGGCTGTCTTTATCGATTGAGCACACCACCGCTTCATGGGGACGCAGTCCATAGCAGGCTAAACGGGCAAAATATACCTGCATATCTTCACGTTTAATGTTTGCCCAAATTTCAACTATCTCTTCATCTGACGGCAAGTCATGAGGATTCACAGGCTTGATTTGCTGCTGCTTAGGTGGGTATAGGTTCGCCAGCTCATGTTCGACTCCAGCCAACTTGCATAGCTGTGAGTACGCTCGGATAAATTTAACTCGCTGGCTAGGTTTCCCTTGGGTTTGCTCACGAATAATTCTTCTACAGATTTCGTCGGTCAGCGTTTCATCTTCAGGCAAACGCAGCAATGGGGTTTCATAGGAATCTCTCAGGGTGGCCTTGCTGACCAACTCCTGCTTGGTCTCTAGATATTGGTCCACCCAATATCGAATGGTTTTTGGTCTGAGCTTTTCGGCAATGTCCGAGTCCCAATCAACCCAATTAAAACTATCTTCAATCAACTGCGCGTCGAGACGTTTAGCTTTGGGCAATATTTTTTTAATGCCGGTCAATGTACCTGGATGACCAGTAGCAAGCAGCCGCTGCTTTTTCCGGCTATCGGGTTCCCCAGGCTTCGGCGGCAGAGTGGCACGGAAACTTAGGCTCCCAGGATGACGCGCCACTCTGGATTTCCGGTGGACAATCTTCACCTTCAAAAGCTGCTGATTTGCTTTTGCCAACTCTCTCTCTAGCCCCATCCCGCGTCTTACTCTGTGTCTTAATTATTTGCGTGTATATTGCAAACATAGCACGCGCATCACTCGGAGTAAGACGTCAATTTAACGAAGTTTCAGGGGCTCTAGGTATATCAAGGCTTTTACATGAATTTACAGCACTCCTCAAATAGGAAGTTTGTAAGCTCTAGAAAGCTTTATTTTCAAGGTATTTCAGATAGTGCATTTTCTTGTGTCGTAATTTTGGCTTGTTTTTGAGCCGTTTTGATTTGACTCATATTGCCGTATTACTGGTTAGTGCCAAGATGCTGCTGCCTCATTTTGCCACTGCTGAGCAGGTGTTGACAGCCCTCAAAAAACATCATCCCTTAACCCATCCCGCACCATTTCCATCCTTTTGGCATCTGGCTTGGGCTTTTTAGGTTTAGGCAATGCGTATATGGGCTTGGCTTGGCGGTATTTGACTGGGATGTAACCGCTGGTTAGGGAGTATCGAAGTGGGGGTGGCTTCATTGCTCATCCTCAGTCAAAACAGTAGGCAACGGCAGCCAGCCGTCGGGGGCGCGCATTATGTCGCCATTCGCGTTTATCCATTGCCCTAAGCTATTCAACGTTACGTCAACAAACATGTAGCGTTGCTCCTGTAAGTCCCAATAAGCGCCTAATACGGGCTGGTTTAAGGGGGTGCCGCCAACGGACACAAGCTTTTGAGGTTCAGGCTGAATTACTACACCGAGATCGACATACTCCACCCCTAGCGCTTTGCAAATGGTTTTCAGAGCATCAGCTTCAACGCTGGGCTTATCTCCCTTCGTGATGCTGTATGCCGTATTTGTCGCCATATTGACCTCCCGGAAAGCCTCGGCAACATTTTGACATTTACTCATAACTGCTTTTAGCCGCATCGGCAGGTCGGGGAAATTATTTCTTCTAATTACATCCATGCTTTCAATCCGTTGATACACAAAGCGTAGCGAGCGCTTTTTAGTGTGTCAATACCTATTTACGAAAAGTTTTTTACGAAAAGCTGTTGACACTTGGCATCATAACACGCTATAACTAAATCAACCGGGTGCGGGACACCCACCCCTCCCCAGGGCAGACGGGGCGCAGGACGTGAAGCGCGTCACCGGGCAGGCGCCAACGAGCGGGCCGGACACACCCAAGCTCACGGGGATAACTGAAGCGACTGACACCAGTCCCGGCTAAGCCCATTAGCTGGTGTTGTTTCAGGAATTTCCCATGTTTGAAGTTGAGCTATTCGAAGCAATCAATAATGTCGCTGAGTATTTTCGCGACATTGACTTAGAGGCTAAGCCCCAGGTCGACGACATCATTGACGGGGTGTTACGGGTAACTACGCTACTTGACCCCGAAGAAGACGGTGCCGACTATCGCATCGTCGTTGAATACATCTAGGCGCACACCACACCGCGCCACGGGCTAGCCCACCGCAACGGGCCACACGACACATAATTTTGAGGATTCGACACATGACTTACAAGACTTTGGTTAACGATATTTGCTCTAACGATGCAACAATTGAAGCGATCGCTGTTGCGTTGACCGTCTACGACTGGGCTAAATCCACCTACGCCGCCGGTCAATTCACCCGCAGATGGTGGGAGTCCGATGACGTTATTGCCCCACTGCTGCGATTGCTGGGTGAGGTTATCTGGCTAGCCATAGTATTAGCTTGGTCCTATTTTGCTAGCGGAAAAGCTCAGGCTCACTGGGAGTTCATCAACGCCGTGGTTGACGATGGGGTTGGGGTTTATGGGCCTAGCCCTATGAGGGATGCTGTGATTGGCTGGGGGTTCACTAAAGCCCAAGAGTTAGGAGTGGTTACGCTTGGTGCGGGCGAGTGCATGGCCAACCGGTTAAGCTCTGGTTATGGGCGGCTGCAGGCGAGGGTGTTTGCGATTAGCTAACTAGTAACCATAGAATCACTGCGATCGCAACGACGATTGATACCCCAGCCGCTAGCCATGGATGATCTTCGGCCCACGCTACAGCCGCAGACTTCCAGTCTTGATGGTTCTGTTTTTCTTTGGCAGTGGTATTTAGCGTCACCCATCCAAACAGCGGTGAATCGCCGTTGACAGGTCGACGCTCTAGTCGAAGGTTTACGTCGTTGCCGCCGAAGACGTAGTTACCTTGA
>ERZ1740060.1027-NODE-1027-length-10952-cov-3.785170_pt1 | contig 10952 bp, 15 predicted proteins | sample MGYA00581743_ERZ1740060 | MGnify/ENA primary metagenome ERZ1740060 (study PRJEB43018, sample SAMN04849235) | marine metagenome | isolation source: floating plastic debris | place: Pacific Ocean | collected 2008-08-27 | study: EMG produced TPA metagenomics...
ACCACCTCCCTCACACTCATTCGCCGCCCCCGCCGCCGCTAGGACGCCAGCACACCCACACGCGACGAGCCCGATCCACGCCAGCGGGACATAAACCACGAAGATCCGCGCAAGGCTAAGACCAACAGAGTATCCGGCTTTTGCGCGTGCGTTCATCGCCGCATTCGCAGTCACAAGGATGCCGTAACCAAACAGGCTCCAACCGACGATCATCAGGTATTGCGCGGCGTATCCGCGGGCCTCCTCGCTTTCGATGAACAGCCCGGCCAGTGGCTCTGCAAATGCTGTCAGAGCGACTGCAATGAGAACACCGTATCCACCGCAGAACACCCAGGCATCGCGCATCCCGGCACGAGCGCGGGATCGCTTATCGGCCCCCCAGTTTTTGCCGACGACAGGGCCTATCCCTGACGAAAGCGCGAAGAGCGGCACCATAGCGTCTGACTGGACACGGGGCGCCGCCCCTAATCCGGCAACAGCAGCGTCGCCGAGTGTGGCGACTGCAGCTGTGACCAAAGACATGCCCGCCGGGTTGATTGCGTTCGAAAAAGCAGCAGGAACTCCTACAGTCAGCACTTGTTTGAAGGACGATATCAATCCGGACAGTGCGTTTGGACAGCGGGTCAGCACGCCAGTGTGGTAGGCATAAGCCACTGCGGCAACTGCGCCAAACGCACGCCCAATAGCGGTCGCAATGGCCGCCCCTTGGGTGCCAAGTTCAAAGGTAAAAATCAGAATTGGGTTGAGCGCGATGTTGATCACCGCGGCGAGAACCATGATCGCAGCCGACGTCGCACCGTCGCCATGCGCGCGGAACGCAGCGTTTGTTACCATCATCAACACTAGAAATGGAAACGACAGCGCCCAGAAAGGCGCGTAGGATTTTGCCTCGGTCAATGCAGCATCGCCCGCTCCCATGAGCGAAAAGATCGCGCCCGCTAAAGACCAAAATGCCAACGCCACCAAGATCGCGAGGGCGAGGCTCAACCCCAAAGCGTGCAACGCAAGGCGGGCAGGGGCCTCATCATCAGAGCCTTTGCCGATGGTCTGGCTGATCGCCGCATTCGCCCCGGCAGATAAGCCAATGGCAAGGGATGTGATGGCCGTGGTGACCGGATAGACAAACCCGATCGCGGCAAGGGGTGCCTGGCCAAGCTGGCCCAGAAAGTAGGCGTCCGCCAGACCCACGCTGAGAACGGCGAGAATACCAAACGACATAGGAGCAGAGACACGCGCAAGCGCGCGCCAGACGGGGCCTTGGGTCAAATCCTGCTGAGCCACAATTGTCCTTTCAATTTAGTGAAATGCAAAAAGGGGTCGCCCGAGGGCGACCCCATGGTCCGGAGTAGCGTCGAATTACGAGGTAAAATTCGGCATCTCTTCCAGCTCTTCTTTGGTCACGTCGACATTGACACGTGTCTCGTTACCACCTTCAGCTTGATTGAATTTCAAGCTGTCGAAGGACACGAGAACATCGTTCTTGCTCATGTCGCTGAACCCGTCATCGCGTAGTACTGCGCCTTCTTGCGTTCTGATGCTGGATGTTGCGACGGTGTCGACCTCACCAATCCAGTAGTCGCTGGCATCGTCTTGCAGGATGACAATGATCTCTTCGGTGGAGATTTCGGTGTCAGTCTCGGACCCCGCCATTTCAAAAGTCTTTTCCATCTTCGTCGGGTCAGCGTTCAAAGAGCCAAGTTCGGCAGAGGCTGTTATCTCACCATTTGTTTTTTCGGTCATGGTCGCGTCAGCTGCCTCCATATCTGTAACGGGCCAAACAGCAGTGGTCGTTGCCACGGCCAACGCAGCTCTTGGCGTCAGAAACAGCCTCATACTGCCCGCACGATGTGACGAATACGGTTTGAAATGAGCCACCTTGTTACTTGCAAACGTATGAGTGGCGACTTGGTTCCCACAAAAATTCAAATTGTTTTTCGGAACGTTTGATACGGCCCAGCGGTTTGTCAGATGAACAATGAAAGGACGACCCAATGTCTGCAGAGACAACGAATGTGAAAAAGCAAACCAAGCAACATCGCCCGGCGCTTTGGGGCATGGGGATCGCTGTATCTGCTGTCGCTGTGCTGTTCCTGATGTTCCTCTTCGCCGTCACCGATGGCGAAGGCGACGACGTGCAACAACTCATTTCAACTGAACAAGCTGGGAGCTAATTCATGGATTTCTTTTTCCTCTTACCGACGCTGTTTCTTATGACGGTGGGCGGAGTCATCATCTTCGCATTGTGGAGCAAGCATCGCACCGAAGCCCGGATGGCGGATGATAGTGCTCCGAAAAGCACCCTAGCTGCTGATGGACCAGATACACGCTGATGGTGCTGTCTTAACTCAGCGTGGCAGGCGAACGCCTGTTTGAGCCACTGCGGTGTTGGTCCTCCGCAGTGGCCTTTTTGTTTTGGAAGGAGGTAAAAATGTACCGTTTCGTAACTGCTTTACTCATTGCGTCCGCAACACCCGTATTCGCGTCGCCACTGATTGATGACCGGCTAGAGCAAAAGCTGGAGGAGCACTTTGAAGACGTTGATATGGCTGCGTTGCCAACCACCGCTCGACAGCGCGCAACTGAGGTGCTTCAGTCCTCAGCCGATCAGACAGAGCAATTTCTCGCATTGCACAGCATCCTGTCGCGGCACAATGCGATTGTTCACATAGACATACATGGCATGACAGACACGCAAGTGGCAGGCGGCATTTAGAGGTCGTTATCCACCTCTGGCTTGATTTGTGCCCAAGCAAGAATGGTGAATATTGCCGTGCCCCCTACGACGTTGCCAAATAGAACTGGCAGAAAGAACCCAAATGTCGCTTGTGGAAAGCTGATCAGGCCTTGCACGGCAAGGAACGCCATTTCAACTGATCCGGCTACAATATGCGTGAAATCGCCAAGTGCGATCAGCCACGTGAAGAGCACGATTATTGCAACCTGGTTATGCTCACTGCCTGGCATCATCCAGACCAGAGCGGCGATCAGCACACCGGCCGGAATACCGCGCAAGAACCCCTCCAAGCCGGGCATACCCGTCGCGTGATACGATAGATCCGTGAACGCTTGCCTCACATCGTCTGCCAGAACTGGGCCGTAGTCCAGAAAGGAAGCGACCGCATACGCTCCCACGACATAGGCTGCCAAAACAATGCTCCATAATCTGCCAGTGCGTCCAAACGAGGATGCGTTTGGGTTGATGAGCGTGGGCACGACAGTTGTGATCGTGTTTTCTGTGAAAAGCTGCATCCGTCCGAGGATGACGAGCAAGAATCCAAAGGTATAACCAGCGTTTTCAATGATATACCGCCATTCGGTGTCTGGCAGCTTGGCGCGCAGAATGGCTTCACCGATGACGGAGAACGATATGAGAATGCCTGCGGCGATGCCCGAGTACCAAAGCGTGCGTGAGGGGCGTTCCAGCTCTTCCTCGCCATTGCGCCGAATGGCTTCAAAGATCAGTTTCGGCGATAGCTCAGCCGCTTGTTCCACAGCCTCTTCTTCTTTGCGTTTTTCAGTGAGTGCGGGGCTACGCGCGTCGGACATTCTGATCTCCAAATAATGCGGGTCTATAATGCGGTGAGGAAATAAAAAGTTCCTTCGCGTGGAACCATTCCTCGCCAAACGCGTTGGCGCAGCATGCAGCACATAACCCGTTGTCTCGCCGTCTTGCTTCCCGAAACCACTTTTGCGCGGATGAACGGAACGTGGCCCGAGCTGCTTGCCGCATTCGCACGTTTGATCACTCCGGCGCGGGTAGTGACTACGATGATTGTAAGTGTCTTGCTGGCTCCAGTAGTTGCAGCAGAGTTTGCCAAACGTGCATCTTTCCAGCAGCACGTGATCAACGCGTTTCCGCGTTTAAACGGCATGTTTCTGCGTGTGCCGGAAAGGCTGATTGCGGTGGTAGTTTTGTCGCCAAAGGTCACGTGCGTTCGAAACAGCGTTCTTCTTTTGCTGCGCGACCCTTTTACGCTTGGCGGTCAGGTCGTCGTCGCGGTGAAGCGTGCACTTGATCAGGCGCGTTCTGATATCTCCGTCCCGTGCCGGACCCTTTCAATCAACGACGCGGTGCCTATGCGCACCGTCCGCGAAAGCGTCTGACAGATGGTCACGACGCCCGCCTCGGGCCAAGGATACGACGCCGTACTGCTCGTCGCTCGGCCCAAAGCGGTCAGCATTGCTCTTGCCAAGCATGGCGGTTTGACCGTTCTCTTGTTCGGTCCACCGCTTGTATGGTCTATTGTTGATAGCGCGCAGGACCTCGTTTTGCCGTTGGCCGTAGGCACATTCATTGGGCTTGTGCCAATGGTGGCGACATGGCGGCAGCCCTTGCCAAGAGACCTTCGGCAGGGCGAGGCTATGGTGTCATTCGCCTTGCTGTTTCTCATGGCGGCGCTGCTGTCGGTCCCCGCGTTCATGAGCCTTGGCATGCCCCCTGTCGCCGCGCTGTTTGAAGGTATGAGCGCGATCACAACGACAGGTCTTTCTGTAGCGTCAAATCCCGATGATTGGCCATTTGCAGCCCATGTTCTCAGAGCGTGGATGCAGTGGTGTGGAGGGTTGGCGATGGCAACAGCGGTTTTGGCACTGGTGTTGGGCCCTGGGCCTGCATCGCGCCGCCTTGGACAGGCAGGCATTGACCAGGGCGACCGGATCGCCGCAACCCGGGCGAAGGCCCGTCAGCTTTTGGCGGCCTATATTGGATTGAGCGTCGTGGGAGGCGGTGTTCTCTCCATGACGGCACCGATATGGTCGGAAGGCTTGGTGCTGTCCCTGTCTGCCGTATCAACCGGGGGCTTTGCGCCTCGATCTGACTCCCTTGCCAGTTACGACGTCCTCACGCAGACACTGGTCATCTTGCTGTCCGTCCTCGGTGCGATGTCGCTTCTTGTGCTGGCGCTCGCCTCAAAGGGCGATTTCAAAGGTGCTTGGGGCCTCGGATCGCTGCAACGCGTGTTTCTGTTCAGCGCAGCCACGGCAACAGTCTATGCAGTTGCGCTCTGGTGGGCAGGCAGCGACGCGATTTGGCTCAAAATCCTCGATTTGCTGAGCGGCCTGAGCACCGCCGGGTTTTCAACTGGAGCGATGCCTGTTGCTGGCCCTGCGCTCGCATTGTTTCTGCTTGTGATGATCATGGGAGGTGACGAAGGCTCCACCGCCGGCGGCTTCAAACTGGCGCGCATTACCCTTATCGCCCGAGCCGCGCGTCATGCTTTGGCACTTCCGCGCTTGCCAGACAAAGCGGTGGCCCCGCTGCGCATGTACGGCCGCCCAGTCAGCGACCGCCGTGTTGTGGCGCTGGTGGCTCTGATTGCGCTCTACGCAGCGACGGCCTTAGTCGTCTGGACATGGATGCTGGCCCATGGCTATCCGCCGGGTCCGGCCATATTCGACACGATTTCAGCGCTTTCAACTGTGGGTCTTTCGACCAGCGTGGTCAGTGCCGACATGCCCCATGACCTGATGGTCGCCCTTACATTTGCTATGTGGTTGGGGCGGCTGGAATTCATTGCGGTGCTGCTGCTTGTGCTGCCGCGCACCTGGTATCATCCGAAAAGGACTTAACTCATGCGAATTGTCATCATCGGCGGGTCGAAATTCGGAACAGCTACGGCCGAGCGCCTGATTGAACAGGGCCATGAGGTGGTCATTATCGACCGAGATCGCGCACGCCTGGAACGATTAGCCGAAACGCTGGATTGCGGCATGGTTGAAGGCGACGGGACTTCGCCTTCAGTGCTGCGCGAGGCTCGCGCCAGTGAAGACGATGTTCTGATCGCGCTCACCAACGCGTCTGATGACAACATCCTTGCCGCCCTTGTGGGGCGGTCGGTCGGATTTGCACGCGTCATTCCGCAGATTATTTCGCCGGAGCTTATGGAGGTGTGCGCGGAATTGGAGCTTACCGATACCATCACGCCCCACGCCACAGTCGCCCGCAGTCTGTGCCGCGCTTTGGAAGATCACGCGGAAGTCTCTGAAACCTTGAACCTTTCCAACGAATTGCGCCTTAAGCGCTTTGTGATGCCAGAAGGGTGGGAGACGACCGATCTGGCCTCGCTCGAGCTTCCTAAAAACTGTCGACCGATTGCGCGCATCCGAGAGGAGGTCGAGACGCTTGCCACCCCGGAGTCCGACCTGCGGGCGGGTGATCAGTTGCTCGTTGCTTTGGCCACTGACTCCATCGAAGCGCTCGAAAACCTCTTTACGTGATGGAACTTTCCAAGCCGCGTCGCGTTCTTAGGTGGAAAGGAGCGTGTCATGGCAAAAGATCACGGCCCCAGCATCAAGAATGATGCCGCTTACGAAGCGATGCGCGATGAAGGCTATGGCAAAACCAAAGCCGCCAGTATCGCGAACGCGCAAGCAAACAATACGCAAAATCCGTCTGAGAAAGGCGGCAAGGCCCATCACTACGAGGAGTGGTCGAAAGACGACCTTTATGAACGCGCGCAAGAGCTCGACGTCGAAGGTCGGTCAGACATGACCAAAGACGAACTTATCACCGCACTGAGGTCACAGTGATGAGCATTCAAACCGGCGACACAGTGCAGTGGGATTGGGGCAACGGCACCGGCACAGGCAAAGTCACCCAAATCTACACGCAGAAGATCACCAAAACGATCAAGGGCGCTGAAGTCACCCGCGATGCGGACGACGACGCCCCCGCTTTCCTGATTGAACAGGATGATGGTGACCAAGTGCTGAAAAGCTGCACGGAAGTGCAGAAGGCTTAAGATTTTGAAAAGGAGAGGCTCATGGGTATCGAAGTTGCAGGAATAGGCGGGCTCATTGTGCTCGTATTGAATGTTTGGGCATTTGTTTCGATCCTCGGCTCAAGTGCATCCACTGGTGCAAAAGTTGTTTGGTCCTTGCTGGTTCTAATCCTCCCGGTGATCGGTTTCATCATCTGGCTTTTTGCAGGCCCACGGTCGGCCTCGGCATCTGCCTAAGAGCGGCCGTTTCAAGCCGAATATCATGGGTTGCGCGGAGATTTCTCGGCGCAACTCATGGTACATGTCCAAGTCATGAGTTGCGTGTAAATTCGATTATATTCGCACTCGCAGGCCGCAAGTGTCGCTACAAGATTTTCTACACCCCTCATTATCACCATCGCAGACTACCCTTCCTTTTTCCCACGATGTTGGTTTTTCACTGGGGCTTGAGAGCGATCGTGTCGGGAACCTGCTTGCTGGGCAAAGTGGTGTTTACAGGTGAAAAGAACTTAATAAGGTTTGTGCAGTCCGCATGCGCTGCGTCAAAGGGTGCCTGTGGCGAATATAGGCATACACAGCCAAGACACTTGAGACATTCGGTCTTGCGACAGGCTGAGAAAGCCATTCCAGATTATCTTAAGAACACGAAAACTCTTATCAGATTTGCCCGGTTTATGCCTCTGAGGTGCGATAATAGCTTCTGTTCAGACGAACAATGCACCCAATCTGGAACACATCATGACACAGAGTTCACTTGCCCTTGCGCGTGACATCAAGCGCCCGACCCGCGAAGCCATGTTGCAGCGCGCGCCTTCGGTTCAGCATTTCTGGAACGACAACACCAACCTTTTTGAGAACGCTTGGAAAGAATGGGAACAGACCGAAGACATTGATGGCGTCACGCTCGACGAGACCAACTTCGCCCCCGCGCTTCGGGCGGCTGTTGACGCTGCGTGGAACGACCCAACTGATGATGCCGCTGTCAAAGACCTTTGGGATGAAGTGTTTCCCGGCGTGTACAAGGCGCAGTTCTTTGATCCTGAGAAACTGCGCATTTTGCGCGGATATATGGACAAAGCTGCGAACGCCGACATTCCGCTTCGCCCGCCATACGGCATTTCGCTGAACCGCGCTGGTGCGATGCTGGATCCGCGGTCCGAAGGCTACCTTGGCGCGCCGGGGTTTCAGGCGTTCTACCACGGTCTGATGAATCGCTACATGCGGCCGGGCGAAGGCTTTTCAGGGTCGGGTGGCAGCTTTATCGATCCCGAAGCCCGTCGGGTCGAAAGCCTCAAGTTTGATCCGGGCGTCGCGTTGATCCACCATGGCAGCGTCCCACACGCATCAGAGCCGATCACCGAAGGCTCGCGTTCAAACTTCGTGCTATGGCTCTACGGTCAGCACGGTCAGGTTGCGCGCGGTGAGGCTGAGGTTCCGGCACTCGCACCAGAAGACCGCTGGACAGTTCCAAACGTGCCGTCAGATGGGTTCGCACCCTTCTAGGGGACAGAGACTTAATTCATCCGGGCACCTTTCGCCCGGATGAACCTCTTCGAACAAACGGCTGCCTGTTTCTGTCAAATCGATGATCGCAGTGGAAAAACCGTAGTTTTGTCAGACCTTCATGGTCTTGGAAAAGACGTCGCATTCCCTGATCTTTTCCAGCAGATAATCCATGAAAACGCGAACCTTCGGCGACAGGATGTTTGTCTTTGGGTAAACCAACCAAAGCGCCGTATCCGCGTCGAGCCGGAAGCCCGGCAAGACCCGTAGCAACCGACCGTCACACAGCTCCTCGTGCACGTTCCAAAGGGAGTTGATGGAAATACCAGCTCCGGCAAGGGTGGCGGCTTTTTGCGCCATGCCGTCATCTGTCATAATCTGGCTTTGCGCACGCTGAGGGTCGAACAACCCGGTTTGGCCATCTGGGCCGACAAGCGGTCGAACCGAAAGGTCTTTGAAGGCGATCAGTTTATGAAGGTTCAGCTCCTCGGGCGCTAACGGTTGCCCATGTTGACGTACGTAATCTGGCGACGCGCACAGGATGCGGATATCTTTGGCCAGCTTTCGGCCCTTTAAGCTGGTATCCTCAAGCGCTGCGTTGCGGATCGCCAAATCAAAACTGCCATCGATGAGGTCGTATTGTGTGTCCGACAGACGTAGATCAAGTTTGATCCTTGGATGTTGGTCTATGAACTCGGGCAAGAAAGGGGCGACGTAGCGCTGGGCGAAAGTGCTGGGCGCGGTGAACCGAATGGTACCGGTGATATCGAGGCTCTTATGCCCCAACGCTGCAAGAGCGGCATCTTCCTGAGCGATGATCTCGCGCGCGAATGGCAGGAATTCTGACCCTTCTAGCGATACGGACACCTTGCGCGTGGACCGGTGTAGAAGGTCCGCGCCCACTGATTTTTCGAGCTTTGCCAAGCGCGCACTTGCAACCGCAGGCACCATGCCAAGTTCGCGACCAGCCGCGCTGATATTCAGCTTTTCGGCCGCCAAAACAAAAAGGCGCAGGCTATCAGTATCCATCATTATGCTCGAAATGCGAATTCTGTAATTTGTTTAGTCCGGTTTTTTCGGAAAAACAAAAGTGTAAATGCAATCGCATGAACAGTCCGACATAGACCATCCCTTGTACCGCTCGCACAGCCGGGGCGGGAGCGCGCCTGCTACGAAGTCGCTAGCGCCGCCAACCTCACTCGTCCCGCTTGTGCGCGATACTGACAAAACGAAAGGCCGATCAATGCTGCGACATGGATATGTCAATTACCACGTTCACAAGCCTGAACGACAGGCCTTCCATATTGATGCCGGTGGTGTTGTCGGCAATCTGGTGTCACCTGAACTACAGCGAACACAGATCGAGGTCCGTGATGTCCGCGCACCTGACGTCTCGGTCGATTTCGCAACCGATAGCGTTGGCTTTGCAGTGTTTCCCACAGCCGTCTTGGACTTTTCCAACACTTCGGAGTGGCAAACCACCTATGATGCCGAAGTGACCGCGCTTTTGTCGGACAGGCTTGGCGCGAAAGACGTGATCATTTTCGATCACACCGTGCGGACGGACGATCCGAATGCAGATCGCAAACCGGCCCGCAACGTGCATAGCGATTACAGTGAAGAGGGTGCAAAGCAGCGGTTGATCGACATCCTTGGATCGGAAGATGCTGAGGTTTGGAGCCAGGGCCATTACGCCTTTGTAAACGTGTGGCGGCCCCTAGGGCATCCGATCAATTCGGCGCCTCTCGGCTTCCTGCGCCCGTCCAGCGTACCGCTGGAAGACTTGCTGCTGCTTGATCTGTTTTATCCCGACCGGAAGTGGCAGATCATGGGCATTGTCCATGGGCCGACACATGAATGGATTTACCAATCCAAAATGACGCCCGACGAAGTCGCCGTCTTCAACATCTACGACAACCATGGCCTTCCTTCGATTGCCCATAGCGCGATTGATCTTATTGAAGATGAGAGCATCACCACGATCCGCAAAAGCATCGAGAGCCGGACACTCGTTCGCTACTAAACCGCCTTTATGAGCCGAAAGCACATGGTCAACGCGCCGTTTTGCAAAGGGCCTCTAAACAATTCTGATGGAGTTTCAGATGACTAAAACAATTCTCATCACAGGTGCCACCGATGGCATTGGCCTTCTAACTGCCCAAAAACTCGCAGCCGCTGGTCACACCATCCTGTTGCACGGGCGCAGCCCCGACAAGCTTGCACGCGCGGCTGACGACATCGGCGGAACACCCGAAACATATGTTGCCGATCTGTCCGATCTTGAACTAACAGCCGCGTTTGCGGAGGAGGTTCTGGCAAAGCACGATCGCCTGGATGCGCTGATCAACAACGCCGGTGTGCTGCGGTTACCAAACCCAGTCACGTCGTCCGGGATTGATGCGCGCTTTGTCGTCAACACGCTTGCGCCTTACGTTTTGACGCAAAGGTTGTTGTCGATCATCCCCAAAACGGGTCGCGTGGTGAACTTGTCGTCGGCGGCGCAAGCGCCCGTGGACGTGGCCGCCATGACAAGTGGACGATCCATGGACCACATGGAAGCCTATGCCCAAAGTAAATTGGCCATCACAATATGGACGCAGGAACTGGCCAAGACCTTGCCGACAGGGCCCGCTATCATTGCGGTGAACCCCGGGTCTTTGTTGGCGTCCTAGATGGTCAAAGAGGGGTTTGGGATCGCAGGCAACGATCTTTCGATTGGTGCGGATATCC
>ERZ1740060.1028-NODE-1028-length-10950-cov-20.768793_pt1 | contig 10950 bp, 5 predicted proteins | sample MGYA00581743_ERZ1740060 | MGnify/ENA primary metagenome ERZ1740060 (study PRJEB43018, sample SAMN04849235) | marine metagenome | isolation source: floating plastic debris | place: Pacific Ocean | collected 2008-08-27 | study: EMG produced TPA metagenomics...
TGCCCACCTGGTTCACTTACACTGCATTTTCCTGTAGCAAGGTCATGGACAAAACTATTGGGGAAAAGTTGGACAAAAATGTTGCAATAGACAAAAATCATGGGCCTGCATGCATGTATAGCCTTCCATTGCTCCAATCTATATATAGATTGGAGCAATGCTCGTGGTTAAAGATCATGCAGTGTAATCACAGGTTATACTTATATAATTATAGCCTGTGGTATAATGACTAGATGGCTTACTCCATGGACAGACAGGCATGTATTGAATTTTGAATAAACAAGGCTGAAATTATAATAATAATAATAATAAATAATGATAATTTAATACTTATCTTATCCTATATAATAGGTAAAAGACATACTTATTATTATTATTATAATAATAATATAATGATAATTCTTATCTTATAAACTTATACCCTTGGAATGAATAACTTATGTCTCTTTCTTTCTCCATACCCGGCCAGGGTCTATGGTGAAGCCATTTCACCAATGAAATAGGGGTATTTCATTGAATTTACCAATGAAATACTCGGCCTCTAGGGGTTACACAAGCGTGAGTACTGTCGAGCGTTAGTGTGGAGGTAGTCCTGTATCCAAGGCCTTGGACTGGTAGAGGTCTACCTCAACAGTATTCATGCATGTAAGTAACTCCCAGAGGCCCATGGGTAGGCCTATTTCATTGATTTTAACAAACAGCCCATTTGTTGTTTACAGTCATCCCTTCATAAAACCCAAAGTAGGCCTACTATGCCATCCATCACAATTTCTTTTTGTTTAGAGTCCTTGTTAACAACGCCTTAGGCTATAAATTATATAGGTTTCAGCTCATTTCCTCATCAACTCTTCAATATGCAGCTCCAAACACTACAGCTTGAATGTCATTGTAGTATTGTGGTGCTTGGTCCTTCAGGATCTTATCCAAAAAGAGCTGATTATTATTGTGTCAATGACACAGCAGTTTGATCAGATGAATTGGGTGGTCAATCAATAGGGATTGTGTCTTCAGTTATTATTGAAAAAGCCTGAAACTTCACTGTTAGATTGTCCTATAGGTTGTCAAGAGACAGCAATAGCAACAGCAAAGATTTTGTTGTAGACCATAGTTTTTATGAACGAAAGGCTGTTGGAGGGAGGGCTATCTTGTGAAATGGCCTCAAAATCCCAGGAGGGAAGAAAGGGAATCGAGTTATTTATTCAATACATGCCTGTCCATTGTTGATCGTGTGAGATTTGGAATGGGGTGTTTTTGGCACAGCAACAACAGGGGCACAACAACAATGCAGACTTGCCAACAGATCACACATTAAATCATTTTCAACTACACCAGACCAGTAAACTGCTAATTTTGTTCGAAATTAGCTGGTTTGCATGACCAACAAACCTTAAAACTCATGCAAACCAAGTAGTTTAAGACAAATTTTGCAGTTTACCTTTTCTGTGTAGTTGAATATGATTTAATGTGTGATCTGTGATATGAGGGAACTCAAACATGGGCTGCTGGGGATGACAAGCATGTGTGTTTTGCCACCAGGTCAAAAAAACCACAGAAAGAGACATAAATAACAAAAATACTTGTTCTGGTTTTCTTTTTTATGGTTTTTGGACCTGGGCTGGTGGCTGAAAACAGAATACTTATAATCTCCGGTAGCCGATGAGCCCAAACTTCACAACCTCTCAATATGTAAGGGGGGATATTCAGTTATTTCAGTTAATAAAAATTCAGTGGCAAATCTGCGAAATGTGCGACAATCTGTTACCGACTGTTGAATGAGTGACAAACCTACTATTCAGGAAAAAAATGAGTAAATATTATACCCAAATGTGTGGCATTTGGCAGGTATGACGAGGGCAACATGTCTTGTGCGTATGTATGTAATATATAAATGTGTTTATACACGTATATATATCCGTGGTCACAAGCGAAAAAGGTCTATGCGTAATTATAAAACAATGGAAATCATGTTAACGAGCTTTGTCAGTTTTTTGCCTGCCGTATGTGTAATTATGAACGGATCTGGATGAATGAGGTATCAAAAGATAGCTCTCGAAATTCGTCACAAGATAGCAATTAAAATGATTTAATTGGATTAATTGGTTAATTAGATCCCATTGTTTACACACCATTTAGTCAAAAAATATACATGTATATATATATTTAAAGTAGGCTTTAGGGATTGCCAATGAATGGTGTAATGTGCGGAATTTCTGTATCAAACAACCACTACGAAAAACCAGGCATAGCACCCCACCTGGTAATGACATAACATGAGATACATCCTCCTGCATGTGGCCCAACTACCATTGACTGCAACTCAGTTATTCGGGTTTTAGTCATTCCTCTGGCAAAGTATTTATGACTTCTTTATTTGTAAAACGGGGAGAAAAGTGCGCTACGCCATTTTTCTTTGTGGGCGGTCTTGAATACAGAGCTTTATTATAGATAGTAGACCATGGAGTAGGCAAATCCCCAAATGCCTGTTTGAAGCTTGTGAAAATGGGGCAAAAATCTGTAGCAATGCTTCTACCTCAAATGGCATAATTTTGTTGAGTTTCACATAAAATGATGCATGACAGTTGGCTAGTCTTGCTGGACAGAATAGCACAGGCCAATTAGAGTTGCTTCAAGTCCAGTGGTCCCAGGGAGGGTACCAGTAATCTTCAAAACACCAGCCTTCTTTGCAACCCATAACTTTTTTAACACATTTTCCAGCTTTGCCCGTAGGGCAAGTCGGATCATTAAAAAACAATCACTTTTTTAACACATTTTTCAGATTTGCCAGTAGGGCAAGTCGGACCATTAGAACATAATCACTTTTTTTGCAGTTTTCAGATTTGCCCATACAGGACCATAAGAATATTAGGGCCAGCAAAATTTTGAGTTTAGATCAGATTACATTTAGATGTTATGGAAAGCTTTTGTGCCTCCAAAATTGATCTGTTTTGTAACTGGTTACATCCTTTTCTTTTTCCACTGCTGCAGGAGTTGTCCTTGCAGTGAGTGGCACTCAGCGTGTGCTGGGCTTATGGGAGACTTTGTCTTGATAATTGGATTGAGATTTGAAAATGATTATTTTATAATTTTTTTTTCAATTATAACAGATGTACATATGTATTTAAATTTTGACAGAACAGAGGTAATTTCATTACTTTTTTCTCACTCCATAGTAGTTATGAAGGAGAGTTTTCTGAATCTCACCACGGATTGTGAGATTTGCCAAGTCTGAGATCACACATATTGAAGAGCTATGGTTGGCGATGGTGGTGTGCACATTTAAGGTCTATAGATGAGCATGGGCTGCTAAAGTGTACACGTGTATAACCATGCCTAATTTGCAACCCAATCAATAAGCCACAAAAGTGTTGTGATGCCTATCATTGTGTTTGGAGGAAAAAAAGAAAGCTTGTAAACCCCAGGAATCTATGCTCTGGTTTAGCCCAATGTTTAGGCCTACTTTATATCGTTAATTAAAATAATGACTGTAATTTTGCTGTGACTGCAGGCCCACTGCAAGCCTGGTTTGTTGCCCTTGGCTTGGATCTGTGTCCCGATTGCTTTGAATTTGTGGTAGGGCAAGCCTCATTTCCATATCCCGTCCCACAAACATCTTCAGCTTATTTTTAGGCTAGTAACTGAGTTCGAAAAATTCATCAAAAATAACATTTCCCAGCTGCAATTGAAGTCAAGTTTTCTACACTCAATGTTGTTTACAAGGCTAATGTAAGATACTTTTAGTGTCATTTGCTCTTTATCTCATATAGTAAAAGGGTAGGATACACTGTAATCATGTAACCAGTTATCTCCTTACAAAAGCATCGGTAAGCACTAACATACCATACCATAAAAGATTCAGTAATTTTCTCCCACTCAAAACTTGTGAACTTATAGTTTCAGTTTAAAAGGGATTCCGAACACACACAAAGTTTGGCTGTGATCAAGCAAAGAGAGGCAAAGATATGAGCTGATCAAGTTTATTTAGCTCGGCCAGTTCGCACATGCTCATGAGCTTCTTCTCTGCTGCTTCAATCATTACAATCTGTTGTGAAATCAGTCATTTAGCTGAGCAGGTGGAAATTCTCAGGCCCTCACTGACAAATAGTATCTTTGATTGTCAGCTACAAGAATATGCACAGCTGTTGTCAGGCCACCAACCACCTCCTGTATGTATTGGAATCCAACAAAGTTTGTGGGAGAAATATCCATTGGTTAGATCGGTGGTTGGGTCCTATATTGAATGAAATGTGATTTTAATATCTTTGTACTAATGTCTGATGGAGTTGTGTGCCAATACGATAAGGTGTGACAAATCCCAATAGTGAAATGGGGATGAAATGTGGGATAAAATTCAATATATCCTCAAAGAATGGGATTAAATTCAACCACTTGAGATAGGATCATCTGTTAATAACTAGTAGGGCAAATTACACAAACTAGGCCTGAAACTCATTTTAGTTTCTCGTACTTTCTCCAACTATCGCACTCATCACTTTTAAGTTTATAATTTAATCAAAACATTTTGTAAACATAAATTAACACCATTTTTGGGTTCACTTTTACAGGTTGGCAATCACAGATGCAGAGCTCAATGCTATGACCAGACTTAACAAGGTTTTGGGAGAGAATGCTGAGCAGTTTTGTTCTCTCGGAGTGACTCAAAATACAAAGGCGAAGGATGAGAGCATCAATAAACAGAGTTGATCCTGTTGGATTGGTTGAGCGTATGCAGTTACCAACAAAAAGAATCACGAGGAGAGTGTCTTTCACCCCTATCATTTGGATGGTCACCACAAGCTTATGTGTTGGGGTTTAATACCACATTCCGTTATCGACAGACACTCCAGGTGTGTGTTATTTCCAAAATACAATGATAATCACTGGTTTGCTACAGTGTTCTAATTGTTTTGACAATGCTCTATTGAACTGTTTTGCACAGAGCCTGAAAGGATGCTTACTGATTTTGGCACCAAAGATAACACTACGGTACATGAAGAAAAAAAGAATATGCTGGCTTTTGGCTGATATTCATCAATTTATTGCAAACTTGTTGTGCTTAAAAAGCAGTGTGATGTGTGCTCAGGTTGTTCTTGTTTACTGTGATCTGTCAATCCTTGTATTTACCACAAGATCACGCGTGTTGATGCGGCCAGGACTGCACTCTGCATTTTTTATGAATGCCTCTGTGAATTACAGTTCTATAATTATCGCCGCGACAAGAGAAGTAGTTGTTACTAAATCTGTATAGTTTTTATTCAATAGTTTGCTACTGATCTGCTCGTAGATGCACCATCAATGATGAAGGACTCAACTCTCAACATAAGCCTCTCCAGGTAGCTCATCACCTCCTGTATCATAAAATACAGCTGAGAGTCGGTACGAGATTTTGTGAAGATGGTGGTCACCGGAAAGTGTATCACATATCATAAACACTTGAACGTGAGTTCCTTCACAATGTTCTTTAGTTTGCTCACTTATGTTAAGTTTCCCCATGTCTACATACCCTGTCATTTCACCAGTGCTCTTACTGTACTTGATACCATCCTCAATTTTCATGTCATCATTCATGTCCTATGGAAAGTCCAATACGCCTTATCCAAAGAAATAGCTTATGACCATTATGATGGAAGTAGTTTGTTGGCATCCTCATGAGCCCAGCTTCTCTAAAAAACTTTACCCTTCTAAGATCTATAAAAATAGTTAATTGATAAAATCTGAAACGAAAATAAATTAACTTTTTAATGGTTATTGCCAAGTCGATACTTCAGATGCGATAAAAAATTTACCTTCTGTAGGGTATCTTTTTGAAGAGAACTAGCTGATGTATTGAGACTACTAGGCCTATAGATAATTATGAGGATCGTCCAAGTGGTACTGAATATGAAGTGAATTTCAAGTACTTATAGGCTGTAAAGATTTATCAGCAGGAAGTTGGCATTTACATGTAAGCCATGTTTTATTTGTATGCAGAAACATTTTTGTGTGTAGGGTAGGTACTTCAAAATGCATGTGTTTTGGATGTATAATTGCATACATCGTATATCAGATGGGATAGAAAGAATGACACAGCTGTGTTTCAAATTGTCAATCAGTATTAAAAGGCACATCATAAAAGAGTGAGCGACATCCTAAAAATAAGTGTAGTATGAAGCTCATAAATTTCACTGGTCCAATATATTTCCAATCTGATATTTGAGCAGTTTTTCAGGCAACCTCGATATTCATTGTATTGATATTATAGCTCGGGCAACTATTTGGAAGATTCATGGCGTCTAGCTATGCCTCTGTAAGTCTCAGCCAAGGTACTCAAACATGTGTATTCAGGAATTTACTCGAGCTCAATGAAGTTTGTTTATCCCAAATGGTTGGTATGGAAGATAATGTTACACAGCCTAGGATGGGTTGAAACTTGGAATTGCCTCCTCATTTAGTTCTTGCGTCAATGAGCGGACAACTAATAAGTTGTGTAAAAGCTTGATGAAATATTTTGTTTCAAATCTGTCAACAAGGTATGGATGGCGTTTTTGTAGTGTCATGAGACGCTTACAGCCACTAACAGAACTTGTATCACACTCAATTCCTGGCCATTCAATTCAAATAGAAACCTGTATCATTGTGTGCGCATATTACAGGTTTCTCTCAAGCATTTTTGAGGGTTTGGTAATGTTGAGTCCAATCATTTTCATACACTCCCTTGTGTTTTTGTACGTTTTATGCTAGCATGCAGATCGATAGCAGTTATACTTGTAGCCTTCTTTTCCATTTACATAATCAGCTCAATTTTGTTATTACAGGCGAGCGACTAAATGGAAGTGATCGAGCCCAAGATGTTTGGAGTAGGCTTAACAGTCGCACTGTAAGCGGTCGTCTTTTCACAGTGAGGGTCACTCCCTTGCTGCATCAAGAGACCAATAATAAACCAATGACTGGGAAATAATTGAGACTTATGATTTTACCCCATTCTCACTGAGTTGTATTTGTTGTTAAATTGTATGTCATCATTGGCAAACAATTTCACGCAATTACCCATGGGGCTTCCTTGTGAATGCATCATACTATAATTCATGATTTCCATCCAGCGCTAGGAAGGCCCATTCAATAATACCCTTCTCGGTTAGCAAGTCTGAGACCTAGGGAGCCATGGAAAGTGGAGACTAAGATAGTGTATTTCAATTTCAGTGACATTTTATGGATTACAATTACATGAACTCCTCGGTTACATACAAAGATCACCATTCATGTAGCCTTGCCCCCGGGCTCCATCCATGTATGCTGACTGATGTATGTTTATTTGAGGACGGCGGGAATAGATCTTATGTTCTTTACAATAAATATTAAATGTGAAGAGAGGATACCCCGAAACTATTTACCCCCTACCCTCCCTTACTCTGGCCAAGAAATCACATCCTCTCTTCGCGGGCTGAAATGAGCACTGGACCCGACTTGGACACACCAAGTAATAGGTCGCCCGCAAAATTGATTGAGTGCTAAAAGGGGAAGGTTAGCTGTCTACTTCGTATTCACTGTGCAATTTTCTGTATGAGCAATGCGTCTAAGTTTATGTGGTCAGCGAGTATGGCATTTTCCTGTTGAGGTAACAAAAAAGTGAGGAATCCTACAATTTGGCATGGGGTAAACCCCAGTCATACCCGGTTCCGGCTTCAGCTAACTCACCCAGTAATCAGCCCGACGTGGATATTTTATGCTCGGTCCAGCCCTACTCTCTTCCAGCCGTAGTAAATTGCCTGATTTATGTTTTGCTGGTTCATGGAATAGAATGGAATACATGTAACCAAAAAAGATCATACATACATGTATTTTCAAATGTAAAAAACATGTACGTACGGCTGCAACCAAAGTTATTTGATGGGTGGGGAAGCTAGGAAACTCCTATTTGATTTCTTCCTTTTGTTTTGATTTGTGGGATTATTTGTAAACATCCGTGATATTATTACAGCTCAAACTATCACATCGCACCAAAAATAATATAAAGATTGGGGAATGAGATCTATTTCTCTATGGTATAACTAACAAATATCATGACATGGCATTAGAATAAGACGAATCCTAATAATTCGGATGATCACCTGGAAGTGTTTGTATAATCCTTTATTTACAGTTGTTAAGGGAGGTTTCAAACTAACTAGGGGAGCCCCTGTTACCCCTCAAGGTAGAACCCTGGCAGAATCCAACATGTTAGACCGTCCCTTCCGCGGTCACGGGACCCCTGGTTGCGTCGCATGACAAAGCTATTCTGTTTATACATCCTCGGTGATCGTGATATTAATGAGGTGATGGTGTCAATTTAATAATTTTTTTGCAGGACACTGCCTTTCTGGAAATGGCTGGTCGACCAAAAATTGATATAGATATCCACAAGCTGTCGGTACTCATGTCAACCGGAATGACCAAAACAGATATCTCAAGTCATTTCGAGATCAGTAGACCGACATTAGACAGAATAATTGAGGAAAATAACTTGACTGAAATGTATGAGTGGTGAGTGAAATGCTAGTATTCCAAGTAAGGCTGTGCAATTCCCTCATGTTGGGGCAGCTTTAGCAACTCGGCCGTAACTGAATCCGACTCTCTCAAGAAACCTCAATAAGTGGTGTTGGTTCCTTATCTGTAGCACTCACGGTCCGCTCTAATCTAATAGTTTCGATTTTCTTCTTCTGCGAGTTCTGCGCAATGTAGTGACCGATTGTGACCGGTGTTTCGCAGTCAATTACCAACTGTCTATACAAGTGGATCTGCACATTTAAAACACAACAATCAGGATCTCCGTATCCTTTTTTTTTGTAGCTAGATTTTCGCAATTATTATCAGTTAAGTAAAGTGAAAGTGTGCGGATAAGTTTTCAACTTAATTGATAATAAATTTAAACTGCAAATTTCGAGACATAGTCGAGCGTTAACAAATTAAGCTGCGTCAATAATACCAAATCCTGGAAATATTTGTTGGATCTGCATACAAGTATATACATGTATATATATTTTGTGAACCGCTGGATAAATCCCTATCCCAAATCGCCCGGTGTACAAAGAACCAGCCACCACTTTGGTTTACCAGTCTGGAGGTGTGGACAGAGAACGGACAACGCGGAATTCTCAGAACTAATTTCCATTTAAAACTTACTTTTTATTCGGGTAAATCTGTTGTATTTGGACAGTTATTACATTGCCCAGTTATTGCATTATCCAATTTGCATCTCCTGGCATGCGCAGGGTCCACAGGACCTAAACCACTGGTCTACAATTTGTGTTACCTTGGGTTGGGTGTACATGATTTTTTTTCCAAGTGAAAGCTACAAGTACAAGATTACTGTCACCCTACTCTTGACCATCTCATGCACATTGAGCCGTAAAACCTGTTACAGGGAATTCCAAGTATTCAAGTATTCCAAGTATTGTATTTCATTGTTCAGTTAGCAAAAAGTGAGACACTCATGCATTATGATTGATGGAGAATCAACAATGCTCAGATCTTTTTCTTTCAACCTGTTGGCAGGTCAAATATCAATGATGAACAACTGGATAGGCTACTCATTGAGGCGATGGTTACACTACCAAGTATCGGTGAAAGATTGTTACATGGGTTTCTGCGTTCTAAAAATGTTCGTATACCAAGAAGACGGCTACGTGAAGCTATCCAGAGGGTGGATCCAGATGGTCTTCAACACCGAAGGAGCCTTTTGCATCGGCGGATAAAACGAAGGGTGTACAGTGTTCCTGCGCCGCACAATCTTTGGCACATAGATGGAAATCATAAGTTGATAAGATGGAGTATGGTCATTCACTGCGGAATCGATGGGTTTTCTAGGTCATGTGTTTACATAAGGTGTGCTAACAACAATAGATCCGAAACAGTACTGCATTCCTTTGATAATGCTGTGAATTTGTATGAAACAATGCCCAAGCGTGTTCGATCTGATTATGGCACTGAAAACTATGGGGTCATAGACCGGATGATAGCCGCAAACCAGGATGACAGTCCCGCAGTACTGCTTGGAAGTTCTGTCCATAATCAACGGGTAGAAAGGTTCAATGGTGAGATAAATCGTAACATCAGACTCAAGTATGCTCATCTATTCTATACTCTAGAAAGTAGAGGTTTACTGGATCCAAATGATGAGTTGGACCTATTCACACTTCACTATGTGTTTTTGCCTCGTATTAATCGTGCCCTTGCAACGCTAGCAAACTCGCACAACAATCATTGCATCAGCACTGAATTCAATGCTACACCAAACCAGCTCTTAGCTGTGTACGACCATGTAGCCCCCTCACATAGGTCTGACAGTGATGAGGATGCATCAGCCCAATTGTTCCATGACACACCTGCAGTACTGTCAGAATATTACCAAAACTTTTTATTATTGAACGTTCCCCCACACACCGCAGATGAAGACAATGGTCTTACTGTGTATCAAGCGGTGCGAGAATACATCCATAACTATGCATTCCATGAATGAGTTCAGTAAATAAATTACTTACACTTAATGTGTATTTACCATGGCGCAGTGATGTCATATCAAGCCTGCTCACTCAGACAAAAGATGTAATGTTGGCAAACGTGATAAATACCAGGATGTATTGTTGATGTTGGTATTTTGGTGTTTATTTCAGTAGCCCTGTTTATTTTGTGTAGTAATGTTAATATACAATACAAATATAGAACAAATGTCACCGAGTTAGTTCTTCGATTGTTTTGATACAAACAGTATTTTGTCCCTGAAAGAGTTCTTATGATACAAACAGTATTATGTCACAGAAAGAGTTATTATGATACAGCCAGTATTATGCCCCAAAAAGACTTCTTATGATACAAACAGTATTATGTACCAGAAACAGTTCTTATGATACAAACAGTATTATGTCCCAGAAAGAGTTCTTATGATACAAACAGTCTTATGTCACAGAAAGAGTTCTTATGATACAAACAGTATTATGT
>ERZ1740060.1029-NODE-1029-length-10945-cov-19.487971_pt1 | contig 10945 bp, 9 predicted proteins | sample MGYA00581743_ERZ1740060 | MGnify/ENA primary metagenome ERZ1740060 (study PRJEB43018, sample SAMN04849235) | marine metagenome | isolation source: floating plastic debris | place: Pacific Ocean | collected 2008-08-27 | study: EMG produced TPA metagenomics...
TCATGGACAGGTAGCCGGTGTAAAGGATGAACCCGTAGACAAAGAGCAGCACCAGAAGGAAGCTTGGTGCTAGGACCAGTCGCGGCACCCATTCCTGGAGGCGGTCTTTCATGCCTTGGCTTTCATTGGGGGGCTTCCTTTAGTGCGGACGGCGAGATCACACCCCGCCGTCCGCAAGCAATTTACATTGCGGCTTCGACGGCGTTCACCAGCTCGGCAGCTGCTTCTTCAGCCTCAAACTCGCCGTTGAAGTGGGCTGTGACGACGTCATAGACAGCATTTTTCACGGCAGCGGGTGCCGCGTGGCCGTGCGCCATGGAGCCGAAGAGGCCACCGTTGGACCCAGCCTCTGCCAGATCGGCCATGCCTTTCTTGCCGCAATAGCCGAACTCATCGTTCGGCACGTCAGTGCGTGCAGGAACCGAGCCTTTGACCACGTTGAACGCGGACTGGAAGCCCGGATCCATGACGGAGGCGGCCATCGCCTGCTGGGCGTCCTGGCCTTCGGTCACGTCAAACATCACGAACTGGTCGGAGTTGAAGGTGACGGAGCCTTGGGTGCCGGGAAAGCGGATGCAGACGAAGTCTTCTTCGGCTGTCAGACCCGCTTTCAGGAATTCACCCTTCGCCCAGTCGCCCATCATCTGCATGCCGGCTTCGCCGTTGATGACCATGGCGGATGCGAGATTCCAATCGCGGCCCGAGAAGTTGTCATCGACCATGGAGCGGAGCGTGGCCATGCGGTTGAAGGCTTCGACCATCGTGTCGCTGCCCAGCGCTTCGGGGTCCAGATCGATCATGGAGGCTTTGTAGAAGTCATTGCCCATCGACAGCACGACCGCGTCAAAGAGCGTGGCGTCCTGCCAGGCCTGACCACCATGCGCCAGCGGCGTGATGCCGTTGGCTTTCATCGCCTCCATCAGGGCGACCATTTCTTCCCATGTTTCGGGCGCTTTGCCGCCAGCGGCGTCAAGTGCGGATTTGCTGATCCAGACCCAGTTGGTCGAGTGGACGTTCACGGGTGCGGCGATCCAGTTGCCGTCATGCTTGGAGAATTCCTGCAACGCAGCGGGCACCACGGCATCCCAGCCTTCGGCAGCGGCGACGTCGTTGAGGTTACCCAGGACGCCTTCGTTTGCCCAGTCTTTGATGTCAAAGCCCAGCATTTGAACAGCGGTCGGTGCGTTGCCAGCGGTCACACGGGCGCGCAGGGCGGTCATGGCCGCTTCGCCACCGCCACCGGCGACTGGCATGTCCTGCCAGCCGACGCCTTTGGTGCCGAGGTCTTCCTTGAGGACGTTCAGCGCGGCGGCTTCGCCACCTGCGGTCCACCAGTGCAGCACTTCCACGTCGGATGCAGCTGCGGTTGTTGCGGCTGCGGCCATGATGGCGGCAGACACAGTCAGTTTAAGTCCGCGTACGGATTTCATATTGGTATTCCTCCCTTGGTGCCAATTTAGATTTGGCTGGCGTTGTTATCGCTAACGGTTTTTCACAAGTCAACGACTAGACTTCGTTGTCCGATTGTCATTTTCACTAGGCCCTGACTTATTGGTCAATAGAATTTTAGCGGATAGGCCAAAGATGACCGACAATATGCAAACCACGCATGATGCCGAAGAAGATGTGCGCAATGCCAACCTGAAATACTGGCTGAACGGGCGTGTTGTTGGACGTCAGGACGCTGTTGTGTCGATCTATGACAGCGGGTTCATGCTGGGCGACGGCATGTGGGAGGGGATGCGGCTGTATGACGGGGTCTGGGCGTTTTTCGACGATCATATGGACCGGCTGTTTGACAGCTGTAAGGCGGTGTCTTTGGACATCGGGATGACGCGGGGCGAGGTGCATGACGCGCTGATGGCCTTGGCGGAGGCGAATGGGATGCGCACGGATGTGCATTGCCGTCTGATGGTGACACGCGGAGTGAAGGTGAAGCCGTTTCAGCATCCATCGCTGTCACGCTCAGGGCCGACGGTGGCGATTATCATGGAGCATTCGAAGCCTGCCGAGCGCGTGCAGGCGCGTGGTATTCGGTTGGCGGTGGTGCCTCAGGTGCGCGGGCTGCCGATGGCGCAAGACGCCAAGTATAACAGCCATTCCAAGCTGAACTGCGTGATTGCGTGTTTGCAGGCGGAACAGGCCGGCGCGGATGAAGGGCTGATGCTGGACCCGCATGGGTTCGTGAACACGACCAATGCGTGCAACTTCTTTATCGTGAAGAAGGGGGCGGTTTGGACCTCCACCGGGGATTACTGCATGAACGGGGTCACGCGGCGACATGTGATTGATCTGTGCCGCGCGAATGGCATTCCGGTGTTTGAGCGGAACTATTCGGTTTTTGATGCCTATGCGGCGGATGAGGCGTTTTTGACAGGCACGTTTGGGGCGCAGACGCCGGTGGCCGAGATTGATGGCAAGCCGATTGGGGATGGGGGTGCCGGGCCGGTCACGCAGCGGATCAGGGCTTTGTATAAAGAGTTGATCGCGGCGCATGTGGCGGAAAGACATCCGCTGCGCTGAGACGCGCCTCATTCAGTGGCTTTTTCATGATCTGAATCGGTCAGGGCTGGCTTTTTTGTGGCTATTTGATGAAGAACCTCAAAAAAGCCATAAAAATATACGATTTTTGTCTGATTTCCTCATACATCATACAACTATGGCGCGATAAGAAAGATCGCTTACCACCTGAAGAACCACGGTGATGAGCCCTCTGCAAAGCGCCCCCTCCGCGAAAGTCGCGGGCCAGTTTGTGAACGTACCAGTGCGCTAATTGTGGCCTGTTTTCGAGTGAAGCCAAAGGGTGAAATACCCGGCTTATCGTATGATTACTCCCGTGAAAATACGCGAGACAGGCCATCCTGATCTGATGAACGTATGAAACCGAGGGTCCTAAAATGCAAAGCACCATTCTACACTTTCCATCACGCCAGACACCTGTCCGTCACGCGGCACCGCGCAATCAATCCGCCGAAGTGATCTCGCTTTCCGAGTATCGGAACCGCGCTCGTAAATTACGGACTGCGACCGGCGTTTACTTTGTTTCTCGCGTCCTGGCGTACCCCGACGGATGCACTGCGGCGTGACGATCGTCCCGCCATTCACGACCACACTCAATTTGCTCATCACTCACCTGCCAAGGAGACCAAAAATGTCTGCAACCAACCTTGTTGATCTCGCCCGGGAACGCCGTATCCGTGCTTTGGCCACCCTCGAACATCGCGTGGATAACCTGTTCTACATCGCGGATCAAAAAATGCGCCGCCAAGAGCGCCGGGTTCGTCCGACCCCGCTTTTCGTAACCGTGCGAAAGACTGCACCGGTCATATCTTTGGTCTACGATATGGATCGCAAGGCCGCCTGATACGACCACTGGGTGGGGATCTGCCGTGGGGGCAGGCAGGGGCACGGGCTGAGAAATCGGCCCGTGCCTTTCTTTATCTGACGCGAAGTATAGCTGAACGAGATGGTTTACATTTATGTAAGGCTCTCTAACTTTATCCAAAGCCAGGGAGGTTGCCATGAAGCTGAAGGTCAACGGAACCGAGCATGAGGTGGATGTCGAAGAGGACATGCCACTGCTTTGGGTGCTGCGCGATGAATTGGGAATCACGGGGCCGAAATACGGTTGCGGGATTGCGCAATGCGGGGCGTGCACGGTGCATCTGGACGGCGTCGCGACGAAGTCCTGTCAGGTTTGGGCTGTGGACGCGGTTGGCGTCGAGGTCACCACGATTGAAGGATTGGGCACGCCGGAGGCGCTGCACGCAGTGCAGGCGGCATGGGTCGAGCATCAGGTCGCGCAATGCGGCTACTGTCAGTCGGGACAGATCATGCTGGCGGCGTCTTTGCTAAGCGATAGTCCCTCCCCCACGGACGACGAAATTGACGATGCGATGTCGGCGAACCTGTGCCGCTGCGGGACGTATCCCCGGATCAGAGCGGCTGTGAAGTCGGCAGCTGCGAAATTGCAGGAGGCGTGAGCATGGGACGTTTGAAAACCATTGCGCGGCGGACATTCCTGATTGGGTCAGCGGCTGTGATTGGGGGTGTGGCGTTTGGCGTTTACACCTACCGCAAGCCAGCCGCGAACCCGTTGGAGGATGGGTTGGCCCAAGGCGAAGCGGCGCTGACGCCTTATGTGAAGATCGACGCGGATGGGATCACGCTGATTACGCCGCGCGCGGATGTGGGCCAAGGCGCCTACATGGTGCAAGCCGCGTTGATCGCGGAAGAACTGGACGTGCGGCTGGACCAGATCACCGCTGATCCGGGCGTGCCGTCGGCTGCGTATTATAACGGCACCGTGGCGGCAGAAGGCTTCCCGCTCGCGGCAACCGATGACGGGCTGATCGCGCGCACCGGGCGCGGGGCGGCGGATGTCGCGGGCAAGTTGCTGGGGCTGCAGCTGACCGGCGGGTCATCGACCGTGCCGGATGCGTTTGAGAAATTGCGCGTCGCGGGTGCTGTGGCGCGGGCGACGTTGCTACAGGCGGCGAGCGCGGAGACAAGCGTTCCTGTAGACCAGTTGAGCACCAAGGACGGGGCTGTTGTGCTGCCCGATGAAAGCAGTTTGGCCTATACGGCTTTGGCAACAACGGCTGCCGGGATTGAGCCGGTGCAAGAGGTTGCGCTAAAGGACCCGTCAGAGTGGCGCTATATCGGCAAGGAGATGCAGCGGCTTGATATCGTTGCGAAATCCACTGGGACGCAAGAATATGGTATTGATCTGCAAATGGACGGGATGGTCCATGCAACGGTGAAATGTAACCCGCGGATAGGCGGGGAGATGATCTCGTATGATGCGACTGAGGCGGAGGCCATGCGCGGCGTGAAGCGGGTTGTGCCGATCACCGGCGGTGTCGGTGTTTTAGCCGACAACACGTGGCGCGCGTTTCAAGCAGCCGAGGCTGTGACATTTGAATGGGGGGAGGCCCCCTACCCTGCGGATGATGCCGCGATGTGGGAGCAGGTCGCGGCGAGCTTTACGGCGGATCATCAGGACAGCCGGTTCAAGGACGAAGGCGATGTCGATGCGATGGAGGTTGCCGTTGAGGCAGAGTATCGCATCCCGCATCTGGCCCATGCTCCGCTAGAGCCGATGACTGCGACGGTGCTGTTGGATGGCGGGCGGCTGGATATCTGGACGGGCACGCAAATCCCGCGCTTCATGCAGGTCAATGCGGCCAAGCTGGCCGGGTTGGATGCCGCTCAGGTGCATGTGCATGTGCTGGTGTCGGGCGGGAGTTTCGGGCGACGGCTGGAGGATGATTACGTGCTGCAGGCGGTTGAGTTGGCAATGGCGGAACCAGGTGTGCCGATCAAGCTGACATGGTCGCGTGAAGAAGACATGGCGCATGACTTCCCGCGTCCCTTGCAGATGGCGCGGGCGCGTGGGGCGGTCTCGGGCGGACAGGTGACGGGCTTTGATCTGGGGATCGCAGCGCCGTCTGTCGCGGCGTCCCAGTTGGGGCGGTTGGGCCAGCCTGCGATGGGGCCGGATGTGGCGATTGTGGCTGGGGCGTGGGACCAACCCTACCGCATTCCCGATTACCGCGTGACGGGCTACCGGGTGCCGCCGATGGTACCGATCAGTTCATGGCGGTCGGTGGGGGCGTCGGGCAATGGGTTCCTGCATGAGGGTTTTCTGGACGAGTTGATCCACGCGGCGGGGGCGGACCCGTTGGACGAGCGTCTGCGACTTTGCTGGCATGAGCCGTCGCGGCGGGTGCTGGAAGCGGTGGGCGAGATGTCGAACTGGGGCGACGCGTTGCCGGAAGGGCGCGGGCGCGGTTTGGCGTTCACGCTGTCTTTCGGTGTACCGACAGCCGAAGTGGTCGAGGTCACGGCGACGGAACGGGGTATCCGGCTCGATCAGGTTTATGTTGCATGCGAAGTGGGCCGCGTGATTGATCCGGTGAATTTCGACAACCAGGTCAAAGGCGGCGTGATTTGGGGGCTTGGTCATGCGATGATGTCAGAGGTGACGTTCTCGGACGGGATGACCGAGCAGCTGAACTACGATGGCTATCCGGGGATGCGGATCTATCAGACGCCCGAGATTGAAGTGCGCGCGCTGGAAACGGACGCGCTGCGCGGGATCGGGGAGCCGAGCGTACCGCCGGCGGCGCCTGCATTGGCCAATGCGATCTTCGCCGCAACAGGGCAGCGGATCCGGGAGCTGCCGCTGAACAAATCGGTGGATTTCATCTAGCGCGCAGCAGGTGTGGTCTGGGCGGCGCGATCGTTGATCCATGTTGTGATCCGATCCAGCGCGCCCGGCGCGTAGGCGTACCGCCCCGCAAGCATAAAGCGCAGCTGCGCATGCCAGGGCCATTGCGCGACCAGTTGCCAGTTATAGGGACCTGATCTGAGAAGACCGTGGGTCGCGTTCGGCAGAATGTCGATTTCTGTTGCCGGATGCGGGTTCTGCATCGTCTCGCGGTAGAGCGCGGCGTCGGTCTGGGCGTCCACGTTAAGATCCTCTGCGCCCCAAAGGGCAAGAAACGGGAGGGTCATCTCAGCAATCTCTGCGCGTGCATCCGCAGCGCGGTTGCGTTGGATAAATGCCCAGCGCGGCGGGGTCAGGTTTGAAGCCGGATCATAGGATGCGGTGGGGGCAAAAACTGCATCGTTCTGCGATGCAAGATCTGCGACTATCTGGGCGCTCTCTTGAGGTGTCATGCCTTCGCGCATCAGACGGGTGCGGGTGAAATACGCGCCCTGCTCTTGCCAGGAAACGGCAGCCCCGATGAGAACCAAAAAATCCGCGTCTTGCTTCGTCAGCCCCGGCAGCACCCAGCCTGCTTGAGAAAAGCCAAGCGCCCCGGTCGGGAGGTTCAAACGGTTTGACAGGGTCGCAAGCGCCGCACGGGTTTCGGCTTGTCGGTCTTGCATGGATTGCGCAAGCCAGTCGCCCTCGGACCCGCCAATGCCGGGCTTGTCCCACGCGGCAACTGCAATCCCGGCCTCTAGCAGCACATTGATGAACGGAGCGTATCCGTCGGCTGATGTGCGGTCTTGCGGGCCATCGCCATGAACCAGCACAACCGCAGCTGTGGCGGGCCCATCCGGCAGCCAAAGCGTGCCTTCAATCCGGGTGTCGCCTGCTGAAAACACAAAGGGCTCTTGCGCGGGTGCGTTCAGGTCGTGGTCTGCCAGACGCAGGATCACACCAACGACAAGCAAGACAATGCTTATTGCTAAAAGTGTCAAAGGCCTGCGCCAGTCTCGTGTCATGTGGGATCCTGCCGCATGTGTTGTCTTTGGACATATGGCGCGCCGACAGGGCGATTTGAATATGTGCGCCCCAGTTTGCGGGGATCCAGCACGGCCCTAGCGCAAATCGCACGCAGCGCGGCGCAGTCCTTGAGCGCATATTTTGCGGCTTTTTCATTCCAAACCCACGCTTTCTCTGCAAGGTTAACGCCTGATTAACCGTTCTGACCGAAGGGTTAAGCAGCGAAAGCAAAGGTGCGCGCGGACGATGCAGACGATTTATCCAGTTCTTTTATGTGGTGGCTCGGGCACGCGGCTGTGGCCGCTGTCGCGCAAGAGCTATCCTAAGCAGTTTGTGCGGCTGGTGGGCGATGAAAGCCTGTTCATGGCCTCGGCGCGGCGGTTTTCCGGACGGGCTGAGGGGCTGCATTTTGCGCGTCCCACTGTGCTGACCCATTCGGATTTTCGCTTCATCGTGACCGAGCAACTGGCCGAGGCCGGGATTGACCCGGGTGCTGTGCTGATTGAGCCGGAGGGCAAGAACACCGCCCCAGCGATCTTGGCAGCGGCGTTGCATCTGGCTGAGAAAGACCCCTCAGCCGTGATGCTGGTGGCCCCGTCGGATCACGTGGTGCCGGATGTAGAGGCCTTTCACCGGGCGGTTGCCAAAGGGATGGCGGCTGTGGATGACGGTGCTTTGGTCACCTTCGGGATCACGCCGGAACATCCTGAGACAGCCTATGGCTATCTGGAATTGGCGGAGGCCTGTAATGGGTCTGGCGACGCGATGCCTTTGACGCGCTTTGTCGAAAAGCCGGATGCGGAGGCGGCGGCGGCGATGTTGGCCGAAGGGCGGTATCTGTGGAACGCCGGAATTTTCCTGTGTGCGGTCGATGACATTATCGCCGCGTTCATGGCCCATGCGCCGGATTTGATGGCGCCGGTCAAGGCGGCGGTGGCACAGGCCGAGGTTGATCTGGGCTTTCTGCGCTTGGCGCCGACCGCGTGGGCGGGCTTGCGCGATGTGTCTGTGGACTATGCAGTGATGGAGAAGGCGGACCGCCTGGCAGTCGTGCCGTTCGATGCGCATTGGTCCGATCTGGGCGGCTGGGACGCGGTCTGGCGCGAAAGCGGTGGCGGGGTTGTGACAAGCGGTCCGGCAGAGGCGATAGATTGCGCGGAGACGTTGTTGAGGGCGGAAGCCGAAGGCCAAGAGGTTGTCGGGATCGGGCTTGAGAACATCATGGTTGTGGCGATGCCGGATGCAGTTCTGGTCGCCGATATGCGCCGCGCACAGGATGTGAAGCGCGCGGTTGAGGTGCTGAAAGCCAAAGGGGCCTCCCAAGCTGAGCAAGCCGCCAAGGATCACCGGCCCTGGGGCTGGTTTGAGTGCCTGATGGCGGGGCCACGCTTTCAGGTGAAGCGGATTTCGGTGCATCCGGGGGCAGCGCTGAGTTTGCAAAGCCACGTGCACCGCTCGGAGCATTGGATCGTGGTTGAGGGGACCGCGAAGGTTACGGTGGGCGACGAGGTCAAGCTGATTACAGAGAACGAGTCTGTCTATATTCCGGTCGGCGCGAAGCACCGGCTGGAGAACCCCGGCAAGGTGCCGATGGTGCTGATCGAAGTGCAGACGGGCGCTTACGTGGGCGAGGATGATATCATCCGCTATGAGGACAATTATGCGCGGGGATGACCTTGCGCTCCCGCCCGTCTCGGCGCGCGCGGCGATTGTGCATGACTGGTTGCCGCTGGTCGGTGGGGCGGAGCGTGTGCTGGCGGATATGGTGCGGGTCTGTCCGAACTCGGAGATATTTACCACGTTTGATTTTTTAAGCGAGGCAGAGCGCGCGGAGGTGTCGCTGGGCGTGCCGGTGCATGCGAGCGGGTTGAACCGGTTGCCGATGGTGCAGCGGTATTATCGCAATTTGCTGATGGGCTGCACGCGGGCTGTCGAGGGGTTCGACGTGACCGGGCATGATGTGGTGCTGTCGTCGTCGGCCGCCTTTGCGAAGGGGGTTATTACGTCTCCGGAGCAGATGCATATCGGATACGTGCACTCCCCTGCCCGCTATGCGTGGGATTTGAGCCATGCGTATATCGGGGCGATGGGTGGCGTTGCTGCGCCTCTGAAGCGCGCGATTGCGCGGCGGATGATGCATCGGTTTCGGATGTGGGATGCGCGGACGGCGGCGGGGGTGGACACGTTTGTCGCGAACTCGGCGTTTATCGCGAAGCGGATCAAGAAGGTGTATCGGCGCGAGGCGGTGGTGATCCATCCGCCTGTGGATACGGCCGCGTTTACCATGGGCGGCGCGCGGGAGGACGTGTATGTGACGGCCTCGCGGATGGTGCCTTACAAGAACATCCCGATGATCGTGGCGGCCTTTGCGGAGCGTCCACATTTGAAGCTGCGCGTTCTCGGCGACGGGCCGGATATGGCGCTTGTGCGCAAGCTGGCGGGGCCGAATGTTGAGGTTTGCGGCTATGTGGATGCGGAGCGGATGCGGGCCGAGATGCAGCGCGCCAAGGCGTTTGTCTTTGCGGCGAAAGAGGATTTCGGGATCGTTCCGGTGGAGGCGCAGGCCTGCGGAACACCGGTGATCTGTCTGGATGCAGGCGGTACGGCAGAGACGGTGCGGCCCTTGGGGGAGACGGCTCCGACAGGGGTCTGGTTTTCGGAACAGACGCGGGAGGCGTTGCTGGGTGCGGTCGATATGTTCGAAGCAGAAGGCAATGCGATACGCGCGGAGGATTGTCGGGCGAACGCGCTGCGGTTCAGTGCAGAGCGGTTCCGCGAGGAGTTGCGCGGGCTGATCTATGAGGTGGCGGGCGTTTAGGCGCCGACCACCTCGACCGTTTTACGAGACAAGGCTTTCACGGTTGGAAGATGCAGATCGATGCGGTCGGCCAGTGTTTCACGCGCGTCGAGATGCTTGGCGGCGGCTTCGGCGAAGGCTGTTGCTTCGAGCAGATCGGCGGGGGTGAAGGCAAGCTCGGGCAGCGAGAAGAGACCCAGCAGACCGCGCACCTTGCCTTGGTAGTCGAGGATCATGGCGGGGGTGCCCGCGCCCAGCGACGCGATACCAAGATGCATCCGGCCTGTGATGGCGAGATCGGCAAGGTGGCACAGGCGCTTGATATCGGTGGGGCGCACTGTTTCGGGGACGAAATGGTGCGGGATATCCTCGGGCAGATGGGCGGCGATCTGGGCCATGAATTCAGCATCGGAATGGGCGGGGCGGTTGTCATGGGTCAGCAGCAGGATGGCCGCACGGGTCTTGCGCGAGAGCGCGGCCATGGCGGCGGCATAGGCCCGCGCGGCAGTGGCGAGGTCGATATCGGGACGCTCGGCGATCAGGCTGAGGGGATTGGCGTTTAGGATCACGACACGGCGGCCCTGCTCTTTCCAATCGGCCATCAGACGCTCGGCCCGTTGGGCGGCGGAGATGTCACAATGGGCAGGCAGTGGCAACAGGAAGGCGATGTCGGCTCCGCTTTCGACAGGCTTGCCGATGATTTTTGCAACGCGCGCGGCTGAGAGCGGTTCGCGGCAAAAGATTTTGAAATCGCGGCCATGTTTGGCGAGCCAGGTGACGATGCGCGGGTTCGCGGCCTCGGCGAAGCTGAAGCCCGTGATGTGGGTGCGCACGCCGAGGCGGTGGGCCATGTGGGCCAGATAGAGACGGCGAAAACTGCGAGATTCGGAGTAGCGGCCGTCGAGGAT
>ERZ1740060.1031-NODE-1031-length-10928-cov-3.761243_pt1 | contig 10928 bp, 9 predicted proteins | sample MGYA00581743_ERZ1740060 | MGnify/ENA primary metagenome ERZ1740060 (study PRJEB43018, sample SAMN04849235) | marine metagenome | isolation source: floating plastic debris | place: Pacific Ocean | collected 2008-08-27 | study: EMG produced TPA metagenomics...
GAAAGACCGGAGAACCCTGCTTCATAGGCTGTATGGATGCGTCCGCCCTGAAAATATGTCAGTAGTTGCTCAACTAGCTTTTGGGGATCAGCAACTGTTGTCCAACGCTTCACAACCTCCCCTGCGGCTCTAGCTACAACGCTATAGCTCTTCTTATGAACATCTAATCCGACAAAGACATCTTGGTCTTGATAAGATATTTGCTTCCTGTTTTGCTTGCTCATAACTGGTACTCCTTCGGCTAGAAGTCAAACGCAATCATCCTCACAAGTTCTTTCAATGTAGCTTACTAATCCATCATAGAAACAATAAAACGTGGGATAGGTAGCGATATCATGCCAATCCCAAGGCTGTATCGATAATCCAGTCCTTTGAGCAGCCGTGTCTGTGGTTCGGCTGTGCTGCCATATCCAGTTGAAATAGCTGACAACCAAGCGAGCAGTTACTTCGATCTGTTTCCACAGCTTGCCAAATTTGTTCTGTCGTCGATACCACCATCCGGTTTGTTGTCGAACAATGCCATTAGTGCGCTCTAATCGTTGAGTATTTTCCTTGCCGATATAATGCGTGATCTCCTCGGGTGGCACACGCTCATAACCACCCCAATTGTCCGTACACCATAGCTGACAGGCTGTTTTACCCTCTGTGTTAGCGACCAACTCTTGCAAGAATGCATCGGTATGTTTCCCAACGCGGAGACTGAGAATTAGCCCACTTTCATTCGCCAGACTGATGCCGAGCCAACAATCACCAACCGCTATCTCATCAGGTTCGCATCGTTTCTGTTTTTTAACAAATGACCACATCTCATCTGCCGTAATTTGACGACACTCCACATCTTCGACCTCTTCGTTATGCACTAGTTGGCCTTCGTAGCTGGCTTTAAGAACAATATCCACGACAGTCCCGTAGGCTCGCTTCCCAATGCGGCTAATCCCTCGTAAACTGCTGCCTTCAGCATGTGCTTGTAAGATGATTTCGACTTGTTCTGGTGTCACTTGTCGCCGACAGTACAGTGTATCGAATGTGTCTGTAAACGTTCGACGACAAGCAGCACAACGATATCGTTGGCCACCTTTGCTAGGTTTACCGTGCTTATGGGCTTTGGGGTGATCGCAGAAGAGACAGTCCATGACTCATGTCCTCATTCGTTATCATAGAAGACGTATCCCACACTTCTTTAGTTCACGACCAGTTCTTCTCTTACTAGTTGTTTCCTTACAGAAGCTTGCCTTAAGCCTAACGAGAGAAATTGGAGAACAAAGGACACATGCTATGTACAGATAAACGATAGGCTCCATATATATCAGGAGGATTGATAAACAAAGATGGATTATTTCGAACGCTAGTCGCAGCAATTGAATAATTTCCAGGTTGCAGAATTATCTCTATTTGAGAATTAGCATTCCGCCCATTTCCTGGCGCATTACCTGAATCATCGTTTTCTGCAAGACGACGTCCAGAAGAATCGAATAAGATAAGGAATGTATCCACTGACTCGCTGGTCATATTGATGACTACTTGCCTTCTAGATGTGAGCGTAAATGTCCATTCATCATAAGGAATATTATCGTCAAAGTGTAAATCTGGAGGACTTAAATACCCAGACGCATTATCAATAAGTGCTGCCGTAGGAGGGCATATGTGGAAAGCTGTTGTGAAGTTCTCAACGTGGGTTTGATCAAAACGATGGGTAAAGATAGAGTCGGCTTTAGCTGATGGTGCACAAGCTACGAATACAGAGCCTACGAGAAAGAAGCAGTGAGCTATTTTTGAGAAACGCATAGTTTTTCCTAAGTTACAACAATCAAGAGATATAGGACAGATGTTCGATAAAAAAAGAGTTATTTCTTAATCGGCCAGGAACAGTTGGTTTCATCTTTCGCTCCTGACTTCCTCATATTGGCATTCAGTGATATTCACTTCTCTGCCTCTTTTTTTGAAAATCACATGGTTTTGTTGGCAGCAAGATACTTATACACATATAGAGGGGGTTCTAGGCTTGAGTAGGTATTTACAAAATAAATTTAATAGAGAGAATGAGTTCATGAAGTCGTCTCAAAAAAAGGTTTTCAACAAACCATATAAAACGAACCAAAGAGCGGGAATCAAACAATTTTATTTTTATTTTTCTATCAGAGAGCTTTCACGATAAAACTTAACTCCTTTAAGGCTGAGGCTACTAATTCAAAGACAAGAACCTAGAGTTCAATGGCACTGACTTAAGCTGAAAGGCTTGAAATATCTAGATCGTAGCCCGCAATCCACAAGGTATGTCTTAGCTACTCCAACTTATCTCAACGGCAGTGTACAGCTTTCAGCCGACATACTGTCTGTTGTGTCAGATGACTTCAGGCCGCAGGAGAATAGCTGAAATCATTATGTTCACTAGATTTCAGTCATTTTCGACTTCCTTAAGTCAGTGCCATTGACCTAGAGTTATCTGTTCAAGAATAAACAAGGATAGCTTCAGAATTTCATCAGTGGTTATTTACTCAAACTACAGTCTCTGCACTCATAGCTGTAGTTTGAGTAAAATTTTCTTCTACTGTCTCCTCATCCCACTAGGAATAGATCCGTATGACTTAAGCTCCTATTACTTTGAATATAAGCAATCTGAACTTGACCGAAGGCTCCAGCTCCATCAGCATCGAAAAAGAGCTTGCCATTATCAGAATCATAGATGAACCGATCATTGCGGTCTTGAGCAACTGAACCGAGTACAAATTGTTCTGAACTCAGCGCCCCAATCGTCAGATCGTCTACAAAATTTCCAGCCATTATCCTGACTTCATCCTTATCACCTGAATCAAAGTCATCTATCTTGTCTATTCCATCATTGGACAAAGAAATAATAAATTTATCTGCACCCTTACCACCTCTCAGGAAGTTGTTGCCTGCTCCACCAAAGAGAATATCATCACCTTCTTTTCCAAAAAGATCGTTGTCTTTGGCATTTCCGATTAGTTCATCATTGAAGCGATTACCGTAGATGCGTTCAAAGCCACGCATTGTTTCAGTAACTTCTTCTCCATCGAGACCGATATAGATCGCTGTTTCTGAATTTAAGTCAGCAGTGACTCCAGATACTTCATCCCAAAAATCAACTGTATCGTGCCCTGCACCACCATCAAGAAAGTCAATCCCCGTCCCTCCTCTCAAGAAGTCGTTACCTGCTCCACCAACAAGCGTATCATTGTCTTCTTTACCGAGAAGAATATCATCACCTTCTTTACCAAGCAGTTCATTGCTTTTAGCCTTGCTAATCAGATCGTTATTGAGCTGTGAATCCGGGGAATCGCCATCTGCTGCATCAGACAAAGTGTCAATACTTGACTGGGCATATAATTTTTTATCACTTACGCTACCATATTGAAAATTATCACTAGCTCTATCGCTCACAGAATTGAGGCCATGGGTGCCCATCAGCGCCTGCACTATAGGCACACTGTTTGAATTACCAACATCGTTGTTTATTGCTCCAGAAATTCCAGAAACAATTGCAGCTCCGCTTGTAGCTACCGGATATATTATGGCAGGAGAAACGGCCAGTGGGTGAAAGGCATTACTCGAAAAAATGTCAAAAGAAAATCTAAGTTCAGTCTTAAGCTGATCTAGAAAGTCACCTGCACCAAAGGTCCTATCATGATTTTTACAAGCTGGTCGGAAGTCTAATCCTAATATTCTATCTGGTACCCACCAAGTGCTAGCAGTACCACAGCCGGTAGTATCTCTTGGCCCAAGATCAATGATCCCAAGAGCGTCATTCACATCTGTAGTTGCATCCCAAACAGTCTCTGCAACATCTGTAGTTGTATCCCAAACAGTCTCTGCAACATCTGTAACATCATTTGCCCAATCAGAAAGTCTAGACCAGAACCCCATTAAATTATCTCCCTATTAACATCATTGATTCGAGTTCTTCAAGTAGTCCTCTCATAAGAAAAACTAGCAACCACTCTAATGATCACGCTGTAACTTCTTGACCAAATAAGCTTTGATAAATTAAGGAATGACAATTAAACAACTTGTCGATTTCTATCCGGATTCTTTTCGACTAAGCTTAGTCAGCGAGAAGCCTGCTATCTCGATCTGAGATTCGTCAAAGCCAAAACCTACGGACACATCAAAAGCGCCAGACGTTGACTTCCGAGCCCTAACATTATTCCAAAGTATCTCAGCGATAATTTAGTCAAGAAATAGGTCGCTTGATTTTTCATGTCTACAAGGAGAGGCTCGTAACAGTCCTCGCTCACCTACATTTAGCCACTCCTCGGAGAATGCAGCTACTTCTAAAAAGTATGTTGTGCATGGGAGTGGCAAAGACTGGCCCATTGCAAACTATATTCTGGTTCACCTAGATAACCATTAATACATTCTTCAACACTGTCAAAGCCATGAATTTCATATAAACTCTGATATACCAAATGATTAGGAGTTAGTTCTGGCTCAATATCATCCATTGTTTGAATACCAGGCATATATGGAGTTCTTATTCTTGGAGCACTTTCGCCATCCATAGGGTCAAGTCCAACACCCAATGGACAAAATGCACCGTTGGTTTCACCCGCCCTAAGTGCTCCAGGGGAACAATCCGTTTCCTGTGCCATTGCATAATTACTCAACTGAAAGGCCATAGCCAAAGCTGCACTTGCGAGAAAGATATTCTTCATTGTTCTTCCTAATGAATTCTATAGTCAATTGTGATGTGAGAAAGTATTAGAATAGTTTTCCGCAAAACAGAGAAACCTCTTAATACCTATGAAAAGCGTTCACCGGAGAGGTAATCAACATTACATTACATCCATAGTGCAGTCATCAAATTTAGTTTATGGGTCAGCTTTTGGGTCACTCAAAGAAAAAATCTTTCTGGATGATTTGCAAAAACTTACATACAAACCATTTTCCGCCCTTTTAACTGTCACATTCAGATATCAACTTTTGCGGTCTAATGATTTTAGGGTATGTAGTTCTTTTATGCTGAGTCCAAGGAATGCTCAATTGAGGGAATCCGTTGATAATATCTTCAGAGAAAATAGCTGCAATCCCTGTTTCTTCGTTTGAACATCAAATGTGCCAGTTGAAAGTGCGGAATATAGGATTTGAGATTCCCGCTCTATGCCCGGAAATATGCTTTTACGTATCGTATGTACTTACGGAAGGTTCATTTATCTATTAAGGCGATTTCTTATGGGGTACACACTAAGAGCTTCTCAGTCAGGCTTACAAATAGTTGACGCGGCTAGAAGGCGTCTAGGTTGGAATAAGAAAGCAGAAATTTGGTGTGCAAAGGCATTTGTCTGCGACACAACTCTTGGGCGGTTTTGGCAGGGAAGAAGTATTCAAAAAGAAAATTTCATCAACATCTGCAGAGCTGTAAATATTAACAACTACGAAATTGTTGCCAGCGATAACTTTTTACATATTGAGCGTTCAGTAGTTGAGGGATTAGCCTGTAGAAGTATCCTGGCACCAGGAGCCTTACTTCGAATCAAAGGCTCAAAGAAAATGGGGAAAACAGAACTTCTCAATAGATTAGAGAGCTATCCTGAATTTTCTTCTTATCATAAGCCTCGTCTTGCCTTTAGAAAAATGTGCCGAGATACCTTTTCTGATTCTAGTATGTTTCTACAATGGTTCTGCCGCACAATCAGCGAGCAAATAGATATAGACCCGACACAAGTCGATAATTCATGGAACACAGTGCTGGGCAGTAATGATAACTGTGACGCTTACTTTAGGCGTATAATTTTACCTACTGTTGAGTCTCCCATCATTCTCTTTTTAGACGATGTAGACAAAATACTACCGCACGGAAGAACAGCATCGGAATTTTTTAAGCTCCTACGTGGTTGGTACGAAGATGCCAAGAGACTATCTGCTTGGCAAAATCTTCGCTTCATCATGGCTTATTCAACGGATGCCTACATCAATTTGGATATCAATCATTCACCTTTTAATGTTGGGACCTGTATCGACTTACCAGAGTTTACCTACGACGAAATTCTTGAACTTGGTAGACGCTATGATTTACCCTTGCATGCAAGCCAAGCTGAGCAGTTAATCACATTACTTGGCGGTCACCCCTATCTAGTTAATAAGGCTTTCGACACTCTACGGAGTTCACAGCAGTCTTTAGATGTGAGTTTGACAAAATTTCTGGCGATCGCACATACAGCAGAGGCCCCTTACAGTAACTACCTTAGATCACTTGAAGACTCACTAAAAAAGCATCCTCGCTCAGTAGAGCTTTTCAAGAAGGTTCTAGCATCAACCCGAACAGTCACGATTGATCGAGATCAAGCTTTCAAATTACATAGTCTGGGATTACTGCGTTGGCATGGTAACCAGGTAGAGCCTCGTTGTCAGATTTATAGGCTTTATTTCCAGGAACGACTACGATAATCATTCATCTTTTTTAAGGATGACCAAAATGGTGACCCATTTAGGAGAGTAGTGTTCAGCTACGCTTGATGATACTCATTATAGTCAAGGGTTAACGGAACCATCTCATATGAATCAGAACTTGGCATACTCAGTCGGAGGCAGTCTGAACGCTAGTGATCCAACTTATGTTTGGCGAGCGGCTGACGATGAATTATACGAACGGCTTAAGGCTGGAGAATTTTGCTATGTCTTAACCTCACGTCAAATGGGAAAATCTAGTCTGCGGGTGCGCACAATGGCACGTCTAGAAGAATCAGGCGTGGCTTGTGCCTTTATCGACTTGACTGCATCAGGTAGTCTTGCCACACCTGAACAATGGTATGCAGGCTTACTCTACAGGATATTCAGAGAACGCCCCTTTGATACCCTTCGATGGGAAACAGAATGGACTGACGGAGCATCACTACCAATAGTCCAACGGTTTGGCAACGTCTTAGAGAAGGTGCTATTAAGTTCCACTGAAGAAAATATCGTTATCTTTATTGACGAGATTGAAAGTGTATTGAGCTGTGATTTCCGTACAGATGATTTCTTTGCATTCATACGCTCTTGCTATAATCAGCGGCCAGGAAATCCTGCTTATAGGCGATTAACTTTTTGCCTTTTAGGAGTCACTACACCTTCTGACTTGATCGCGAATAAACAGCTAACACCCTTCAATATTGGTAATGCTATTCAACTAGGTGGCATAGAACTAAAACATGCAATACCTAAGCTAGCACCAGGGCTCGTCGACAGAGTAGAGAATCCTGAAAAAGCAATAGCAGAAATCCTCAATTGGACCAAAGGGCAACCTTTTCTAACTCAAAAAATTTGTCGACAGATTACTCAAAGTCTAGACTCAGAGTCTACTGAGATTGGTAGTAGTGTTCAGCGACACATAATCGATAATTGGGAAACACAAGATAATCCTGAACACTTAAAGACTATCCAAGATCGGATTCTCAATAGTGCATCAAACCCTATATCAATACTACATCGATATCAAACTATTCTAAATTCAGACGTTACTGTTACTAATGAGGTGGAAGATATTGAACTGCAACTATCTGGATTAGTCACCTGTCGAAATCATACTTTGGCTGTTTCCAATCGAATTTATCAATCCATTTTCAACCAAAATTGGATTGACCAGCAGTTAGATAGTATTTGGGAATTTAGCAATACAACAGATTTCATTGTACAGAAATACAAAAATACAATCACTCTAGGCTACACAAAGAGGGTAGTCCTCCATAACTTACTACTAGTAACTATCTCCGCATTTTCTTTATATCTTCACTATGGCCTTTTTCTAGGAGAATCAAGGAAACTAGTCTTCTTGGACTGTGAAAATTGCTTGAATAATCCTGGATTCGTTGAATTTTTGAGAGTTATCCTTCTACTGGCTGGGTCATCATATATGACCGATTTTCAGTGGAAGCATCAAGCAGACTCTCTACTCAAAGGAACCTCCAGAAAGGCAAAGGTATTTCGAGTAGGCACTATCTTCATCTTCGCACTCCTATTAGGAGCTTCCATTTGGCACAACTTTTGGAATGCGCCGCATACTTTACAAGGGAATGTAACACATGAACTACAAGAACAGCTTTCAGCTATAAATAATGAAATCGTCTCTCCTAGAGAGAGGTTTGTTGAGTATCAGTTACCATCACTTGTTTATCTTCCTTATGCCTTTATCGTTTATTTTTTGATAGCGTTAAAGTTTACAACTATAAGCATCTATGCAGTAACTGATGATTTATATAGAAATTTTAAAAATAGTATTCAATTACAAAAAGCTTTGCGGCTCGTTGTTTGCAACCGTCCAGACATCCCTGAGCGCATCAAACGAAAAACTGTTAGAAAATTATTTTCAAAATACTTTTTAGCTAACGTAAAAATTATCAGCCCTATCTCTACTCTGTTAATTTGGGTAGAGTCAATTCGTTTATTTGAAGATGTAGCAGGTGCTAAAACCCTTACGCCAGAAGCGCAGAATCTTTTAGGTACTACATATTTGTTTTCACTAACAGTTCTAGTAATTCTATTGATATCCCTTTCTCAATACTTAAAATCGCTACACACGACTTCTGACACACTCCTGAAATTACAAGACTCTGAAGCCGCAAAATTTAGAATTGATAATGGTATTTTTCAGTTGCTAGCAAGATTACTGGGTTCTAACATTAGTTTTCTTCTCATCTTTTTCATATTTTTATCTAGTTTCCTAAACGTTGTCAGGGTTGGAATCATTGAATTGTTAGGCTCTTTGTAGATTCCTTGAAAAAGATCAAAGCAATTTATCCAACGCAGGCTTGAGCGCTTTACCCTCTAGCTTCGTACCATTCCTGCCACCAGCGCATAACCCAGTAGGCAAACAGAGCACCTGAAATCGTCAGAGAAAACGAAGCGCGATCTCTGCGACCTTCATACAGGCAGTAGCCAGCAAACACCAATGAACAAATAGCTGCCAGCTTAACCAGTCCCATCAAACCACCCTCCCTGACTGACCCGCCTTATCAGCAGACACTTTCTGCAAATTCTGACCCAAAAGAAAAAGCAGCCGCCCACCTTCATACTGCGGATCGCCCTGCTCAAAAAGAGCGCTCATCAAAACCTCAATCAGCTCGCGTTGCTCAGGCAAAGGTAGTAACTTTGCAGCGTACTCGACCCTAACAAGATCTCTGGACTTCAGTTCAGTCACTTCGCCCTCAGAATTCACCACAAGCTGCCTCTCTCAAAAGTCCATCTGTCCTCTACCACTACGCGCACACTACATCTCAAAGCAGTTCAGAGCGATTTTCCGGCGGAAAGGCTGCGCCTATGCCTCCAGAGGACATCATATTCTTGCCCGCTTCAGTTAGAACCTGGCCAATGTCGCTGAACGACGTAGCAGAAGATATTTCCACAAACGCTTTTGGCTCCAGAGCAGAAGACCACACTGGAGAAACTGGTATGTCAAACAGCCTGCTGAAGAAATGCTGCTTAATATCCTCCGGCAGGGCATTGATAATTCGCTGTAGCGTACCAACGTATAAGTCACGCTCACCGCGCCTGAATTGCGATATAGCGGCCTGACTGACATTGGCACGATTGGCTATCTCGGTAGCATTCAGCCTTGGCTTGAATGTTCGCAGCGTTTCATGCAGAGCAATATGTATCTCCATCACAAAAAGTCATACACTTTTTACTTTTCGAGGATCATTCTAGCCCGATCACAGAATTATGGGGCAATAGTCGATATCTTTTTTTGTAAAAGTCCGCAAATTCATTACCAAAAGTTCATTGACATCCACTTTTACGAACAAGGTATATATCATATAGTTGAGTTGCTTCCCTGAAATGAGCACTGCGGTGCTTGCCAATCGTCATGTACCTGCGCTGAATATCATGGATTTTGAACAGGCGATCGCCTACGTCAGAGAAAAAATCAAAGGCCAAGGCACTGAGCTTTCCACACTTGAGGAAGTCGTGCTTGAAGCAGCGTGGGAAGATGTCACCTATGAGCAAATCGGACAGGCCCGTGACATCAATCCAAATACGCTCAAGTCTTATGCGTCGGGTCGGCTATGGAAAAGCCTCAGCGCACTTTTGAATCAGAAAGTTAGGAAGAAATCGTTTAAGAAAGCGCTGATAGAGGCCATTGAGTCTGGGCAGTTAACTGCTACCGCACCTGATTCCTTATCGCAGGAAACTGAACGTAATCATTTAGCTGATGAAGGCGCTGTTTTTGTAGTCGGCGCAAAGCTTCCCGAGACATCCGAGTTCTACGGCAGAGCCAGCGAGCTGAGCGACCTGAAAAAGCTTGTTGAGTCGTATGCTTGCGTTCTACTAATCGGCGTTCAGGGCATTGGAAAAAAATCCTTGGTTTCCAAGCTCATCCAGACTCTAGAGTTTCCTTTCTCAAAAGTATTGTGGAAGCCGCTTCACCATAAGCCAGATGTCGATAGGTTAGAGCTAGAACTGCTAGAGCTGTTAGATGGCCCTGAAGATAGGCACTCTCTCATTCCCTATCTCAGAAAGAACAAGCATCTGCTGATTCTAGACGGCCTCGATTCAATTCTTGAGCAAAAAGGTGACTTAAGAACAATTGATTCGCGCTACGTCAGCTTGGTGAGAAGGATCGTAGAAGAAACCCCCTCTCAGGTAATCTGCATATCAGAGGAACCCATTGAAGACTTCGATGTCTTGATCCTAAGAGGAGATGCTATCTCGTATACACTTCGCTGGCTAAAAGCGAGCGACGCCGATATGATGTTTGATGGTAGCTTTGGCCTCAATGTTGAAGAAGTCGTTGAAGCAGTTGGCGGCAACCCTCTGCTTCTAAAGCAAATAGCCACCTGGTCGAAAGAGAGCGTACAGATAGATCCTAATCTCGTCAATCGGGCAACTGTTCAAAGGGGGGTAGTTAAGAACTGGCATGAGCAGGTGCATGCCAGTGACTATTTATCTGAGTTAGACAGGCAGTTGCTAGAAGCGATCGCCCAGTCCGAAAATGG